>Ga0316201_10000174_pt1 | contig 30883 bp, 26 predicted proteins | sample CS6wburrow_MG_FD_204516 | JGI IMG/M metagenome (GOLD analysis project Ga0316201, IMG submission 204516) | Coastal sediment microbial communities from Delaware Bay, Delaware, United States - CS-6 worm burrow | ecosystem: Environmental > Aquatic > Marine > Coastal > Sediment | place: USA...
TCTGATAATTATATAAAAGACGGTTCACGCCCCACTGCTGCCATTGAGCCAAAATACCTGAACGGCAACTATGCAGTTGTAAAACGGTTATTCCTCTCGGCGGCTGGCATGAGGTGCGCTGATAGGAGGGCTGGACTAGACTGGTAAGTGGATGCTCCGTAGCATCCAGCCCCTTGCGGGTGCTTTACGCGTAGCGAACTGTGGGACCTGACTATCATGGTGTTCTCAACAAACAGTGGTGATAGCGCCGAATGCAAACAAACCGAAAACGCTCTGCTGAGAGAGAGCGAAGGCATGTTTCGTCGACTGGTTAACTACGCACCTGTACTCATCTGGATGTCGGACACCTCCAAGCGCTGTACCTGGTTCAATGAGACCTGGCTGTCTTACACGGGGCGCAGCATGGAACAGGAGTTGGGCGATGGTTGGAGCGAAGGTGTTCACCCGGACGATTTGAAGCGCTGCCTTGATGTCTATACTTCCGCTTTCGATGCCCGAAAAGACTTTCAGCTCGAATACCGGCTGCGTCGCCACGACGGCAGCTACGGGTGGATATATGGCGTTGGCATTCCCCGTTTTGCAGACGATCAGAGTTTTGAAGGTTACATTGGCTACTGCTTGGATATCACAGACCGCATACGAACTGCGGATGCCATGAAGGCCAGCGAGCGACGCTTCCGCGCCATATTCAATTCTACATTTCAGTTCATTGGTCTGTTGAGTCCAGATGGGATTTTACTGGAAGCTAATCAGGCCGCACTGGATTTCGCCGGCCTCAAGGAGAAGGATGTCATCGGTCAGCCTTTCTGGGAGACCAAGTGGTGGGCCTACACACCCGAGATTCAGGAACACCTCAAGGCCTCGATTCAGGAGGCGGCGCGAGGCAAGCTGGTGCGTTATGAGGTCGAGCACGTCGGCGCGAGTGGCAAAATCGCGTTCGTCGACTTCTCACTGAAACCGGTTTTTAATGAGCAGGGCGAGACCGTGCTGATTATCCCAGAAGGAAGAGATATAACCGAGCGTAAGCTCGCCGAGGAGCAGGAAAAACGCCACAAGCGGGAATTGGCGCATGTCATGCGACTGAACACTATGGGAGAGATGGCTTCGGGTCTAGCGCATGAACTCAATCAGCCGCTGATGGCAGTAGCCAGTTACTGTGAAACAGCGTTAGGCGAACTGGAGAAACTTCAGACGGTGCCGCCGCAGCTGAACGACATCCTGCAGCGGGCTTTAGACCAATCGCATCGTGCTGCGGATGTGATCCGGCACCTGCGCGAATTTGTCAGTGAGGGGAGCACCCCGAAGCAGTTAGTCGATATCGACCTGCTTATTCGTGAACTAATTAAACTTCTCGACTGGGAGTTTCGCAATGGCAAGGCGAATATCACGCTCGAGCTGCACGGGCAGGGGCGCAAAGTGATGGCAGATAAGGTTCAAATCGAGCAGGTGTTGATCAACCTGTCGCTCAACAGCTTGGAAGCGATCCGGAACGTAAACGATGGTGAGGGCGATCTGGTTTTTCAGACTAGGGTTCTACCCGACAACAGCATCGAAGTGACGGTGAGCGATAATGGGCCTGGGATTGACCCGGAAATGGTAGAGCAGATCTTTAATCCTTTTCAGACAAGCAAAAAGGCAGGGATGGGGATGGGGCTCTCCATCAGCCGTTCGATCATCGAGGCGCATGGAGGAACGATATGGGCAGACGTCCAGTACCGTAACGGTGCGCGATTCGGTTTCATCCTTTCCACGTGCGAGTGAAACATCGCCGTATCAGGTAATTGCTGATCGGGGGGCGCATTTTCCCTTTATAGTTTTCAGCCTGAATGGCTACTATTGGAGCATCAACTTGCCGTTCGGTTTTCTTCCGGTGGATGGCGGGAACTTTGGCCGAACTGAGACGCTCAGAAGCGGAGGCCTGCTGGTTTTAATGATGCCTGCCGCGCCCGGAACGCATCCGAGCCCATGCGTAAGAAGTGTTGGGCTGCAGGCTGCCGCGGTTATTTCGGACACTCACGACTTGTCCGCCCGGGCTGAAATCTGTCGCAGAAAAGCCCGTGGAATTTTCAGTTTAGGTCGTGCCAGTCAAACCAACCAGCGGGCCGGCGGTCGTGCCGTCGCCCAGATCATGGGCCACAATGTGGAACCGCTCAGTACCGCGAACGCCGACTTGATCCAGTTCGTAATATCTATGTTCCGATAGTCATTCAGAGAACACCGTCTGTCCGCAAATATTTATATATCATAAGGTGTGTCTTGTTACTACCTGGATGATGGTATTTCCTTAACAAGGACATATAATGCCCCACATCACTGTTTCACATCACCGGCTGTTCCGTGGATCTGGTAGGGCTCCACTAATAAGTGAGGTTTTTACGGGAGAATAGGCATGACAGAAAATAGAGATAAGAAGAAGAGCAAGAACAAGGGCAAAAATAAAGGCAAGAAAAAGGGCAAAAAAAGGCCTGGCGATCTCAAGTTAATACTGGCATCAGTGGAAACTCTGAGCGCAGAGATCATAAAACTCGCGGAAGAATTCGATGCCTTTAAACTCGACCCAAAACGTCGAGGATCAACAGCCCCCCCGAGCCCCAAAGGCGATATGGTGTCCGAAGAGCCAACGGAGCCTCAGACACCCAGAGACCATCGTAGCCAAACAGCGAAAAAGAAGAAGGCGATTACAAAAAAGGTACCGATAAAAAAGACTGCTGGTAAGAAAGCAGTACGAAAAAAGACCACTACCAAGAAGAAGGCAACGAAGAAGACAGTTACGAGAAAGGTGCCGACGAAAAAATCCGCTAAGTATCGTATGACCTCTTAGGAGGTAGCTCCGAAAATGGGGCCCGATGAAGAGTATAATAAGTGTTCAGGATTATTGAGTTGGGTCAATGCGAATACCGGCCTATAGTGTGACTTTATGGATCTTTCCTGCTTATCGGTTAGACTCGTGGCAATCTGTCCGAAAGGTTTTGACGACGTACACTTCATCGGTGGTTCGCTTGCGCTCGTCTCATTGTTTCATACATGACGTCTCTCACGACGCCTTTTCCCTAACGCTCACTACCCCGGCTCTTGACCGGAGCAGCTTAGGGTTGTTTAAAGCCTCCCCCTGCAGGGCGGCCTTGGAGGGCCTACCTCCATCTCTGCTAGAGTTACGACACCTCACTGACCTCCTTGTTTGTTCGGTGCCTCGTGGCACACATTGTGTTGAAAAACTCTGTTTCTGAGAGAAACGAAAAATATTAGCCTCTATAACGAGTTTTATTTTCTCTGATTCGAGCGGATATTCCTTGGTCGCCATCCTCAGGCAGGCCGGCCTTGTTCATCTAACTTACTGGCAACCAATGTGTAAGGGTTGCCAGAAATCTGTCTAACATTCTTTACACTTGCTGCTTACGCATATTCACAAATACATGCGCAATAATACTGAATACACTGTTGTTTATTGTTTTGCATATTACTTGCTTGTTTTTCACCGGCACACCCAAATTTTACCAAGAGCTGTGTGCTAATAACTAAGAAAAGGATATGCAATGAATCAAATAATTCAAAATAAAAAAAGCGAAGCAAAAAATACTATTAAAAATAATTTGACTGTATACAGGGGATTGGACATGAGTAGAAAAGCTTTATCGGCTCTTTTTATGAGCATCCTGCTGAGCATGTTGTTGCCTTCGATGTCTTCGGCCCTAGGTACGCCGGATGGCTTGCCGCCATCCATGGAAACCATTTGCGACTCAAAGCAAGGTGCCGCTTATGGGCTTTGTAATGCTTACTGTGAGGCGATGGACTGTGATGAGCCTGCACCACACGCTTCAGTTACAGCTTGCCAGAAAGTCTCCGATAAATTCACGCAACTTACTGGTGAGCAACTTCCATGTGATGATATATGCCCATTCAACGACAAAGAAGACTACCCGTACTTCTTTGGAGTTGTTAACGGGGATATCTTGCTCAATGAGTGCGCGCGCGATTCAAATTGGATAGACGGTATTACTGGTGTTGCAGTATGGAGTGCTACTGATACTCCAAAACCGAATTCAGTCGCTGGTGCCGTTTGGATAACACCTCAGAATCTTTATTCTGGAGGTGATGGGCAGCGCAGCTCAAACGGCCTTGATGCGGATCAGTATTATTCCTGCCTTGGTCTGCTGGAAACTGCTATTTCTTCAACATCCGGTTTAACATGCAGGGGTGAGTAGCGAGATAGCCATGTAAAACGAATAATAATTCTAGCGGCGGCTTCGGCCGCCGCTTTTATTTTTGCGGAGCTCAAAAACTGAGCGACAGTCGAAGTATGATAGCTGGACGGGAATGTCCGGAGTTGCTGCATTTTCACCGCTAGCTGTCTTGGTCCGCATTTATTTCCTGACTGCACGTTTACGCTATTTTTAGTTTAGCAAATGACCAAGGGATCGGAGTATGCTGACTCAATGGAGTTGTTTTCTCTGATCATCAGCCTGGCGGCTGAAAACTTATTCCTCCGAAAACAACTCGCCTTTTACCAAGAGCGCAAAATCAAACCACGACGCTTCGACAACGTCACGCGGTTTATGCTGGTGCTGCTCTCTCACGGCTTCGCATGGCAAGATGCGCTGGCGAACGTTACGCCGAAGACCTTTATCGGCTGGCATCGTGCAGGTTTTCGCCTGTTCTGGCGTTGGAAATCGCGGCCGGGGCGACCACGGATACCAGCGGAACTCCGTGCGCTCATCCGCGAGATGGCTCTGAATAATCCATCCTGGGGTGAAGAACGTATTGCCAACGAACTGCTTCTCAAGCTGGGGATCCAGATTTCACCCCGCACGGTACGCAAGTACATGCCCAAAGACCCGCGGGGACAACCCCGTGGCGATCAGCGTTGGTCCACCTTTGTTCGCAATCATGCATCAGCCATTGTGGCCTGCGACTTCTGTGTCGTCGTGACGGCAACATTCCGGCTGCTGTACGTCTTGGTCGTTATCGAACACCAGACCCGACGGATTGTGCACTGCAATGTGACAATCCACCCCACTGCAGCGTGGACACTGCAGCAATTGCGAGAAGCCATCCCCTCGGACCATCGCTACCGTTTTCTCATCCATGACGGCGATGGCATTTTCTCGCCTCAGCTCGACGAATCCATTACACACATGGGACTGCGTGTAATCAAAACGCCACCGCGAAGTCCCAAGGCTAACAGCCTCTGCGAGCGGGTCATCGGTACGCTCCGTCGAGAATGTCTGGATTTCCTGATTCCGCTGACGGAAAACCACTTGCGACTCGTTACGAAACACTGGGTTGCACATTACAATCGAGGTCGGCCCCACAGCAGCCTTGGGCCAGGCATCCCGGATCCGCCAGTCGAGCTACCTGTCATGCCACACAAACATCGGTATCGGATTCCGAGCCACAGTAAAGTTGTGGTTCATCCTGTCCTGGGTGGATTACACCATGAATATAGCTTGCTGGCGAAAGCCGCATGAATTTTTGCGGAGCACAACGGCATAATATTGTTTCTGGCGGGACTGCTCAGCGGCGCTGGCATTGGGTGGTACAGCGGCATACTACGCGAACGTATAAGACAAACCGACCCCGAGAAAAGTAAGCGGGAGCCGATAATCTATCGTCACCTTTTGGAGAAGGCTGGCTTGTCTGAGGAGAAGGACAAGGCTGGGTAACCCCGCCCCTTAGCTATCCTCAATCGCAAGCGTATCATTGCCAGACTTGAGGACAACGCCACCCCTGTTAACAATTACCTGAATTTGAGTGTCTGTCTGTTGCGCCCTGTCATGGTAGCCGTGTTTACCCAGGACAAGCTTGGTTATGTTGCTGTTGAACTCATTGTTCAGCCCCTTTCTCAATATAATCTGTTCCTGCTTTTTATTGATATTGTCTAATATGTGCGAAAACACTTTTTTGTCTTCATCCCTGGCCCAGGCATAGAGAGTTGAGCGCGTTATATCGAGCACCAACGCAAGCCCGACTGCGCTGGGAATGACTTCATCATATTCCTCGTAGTGATCCAGATAGTGCTGAGCTTTTTCCAGTAATGCCGTGCTGTACTTTGTAGGTCTTGCCATAGTTTTGATACCTGAGTTGCAATATGCCTTAGCATAACATTTTCAAGTTTTGCCGGTTGTGTTTGGGGCATATAGTATCGCACTGCATCGCACCCCCCATGACGAGAAACCACCCCTATTGCTGAGATAATAATTCCTGAGTGTTTTAGTCGGATGACCGGGTTCGCCCCCATCCTGGTCGTTTAGACACGGCTTAAAGACAAAACGACCCTTCTGAGACCTTCGCGACTCTCACCTCAGATTCTCCTCTGTAAGTAGTTTCCACAGTATTTACGCACCTTGTTTTTTATTAAAGTCAGGCTGTTAGCTAATTTTGCTCTCATTAACAATGTTTACTACAAAGGAACTCCATGAAAGAACAAGCAAAGGTTGGTTTATTTGTATTTGCTCTCACAGCAGGTGGATTGGCATTAGCGGATTGCCCTAATACAATGCCGCCTGAGTTACTGCAAGACTGCATAACATACGAAGGCGCTGGGTCAACGTTCCCTACCCAAGATTACGCTCACATAGATTTGTATAATAAATGGGTAAAGACACAGCATTCGATAGAAGCAGCTCAACCTAGAGAATCTCCAGAGTAAATCGTATAACCAACTGCAGCATCAGATGACGGCGGCCTTCCGGGTCGCCGTTTTCTTTTATGCTAGCATCTGCGATGGCCGGCTCGGTGCCTTTCCATACATTCGGTGAAAAATGGAAGTTTGCAGCTTGTAGAAAATGTTTGAATCTTTACTACAACGATACGTATTCATGTGCAGTCATTCGTGCATGAATAGTTACGTAAAAAACCAAGTAAATAATAAAGTAGTAAACATCTAGTAGCGGGAGGTATTCAATGGATCAAATGGTTCAACCTATACACAATGAAGTGCAAAATACTGTTGAAATTGTTGTGCATATTACTGAAGAGCTTAGTGAGAACCAACGCGATAGTCTGATATCCGCATTGGAACATTCCACTGGAATCACTAATGCAGAATTTTGCCCTTTGCGTTACCACCTCATGTTAGTGAGATATGATACGGATGCATTTTCGTCACAGGATGTCCTTAGACGTATTACCTCGCAAAATGTGCATGCCCAGTTGATCGGACCTGTGTAATTAATCATTCCTAGATTAAGTTCAAAGAAGTTCTGTTAGTGTTCCTAAATATATATATGACTGCGGCGACCTTTGGGTCGCCTTTTTATTGTCCGCTGTATGTCCATTGGCCGTTCTCGGAAGTATTGATTGCCTGCCGGGAACGACCGGAGTTGCGGGCATTTTCACCATTCGCTAATGATCCGGGAAGGGCAGGATTTGGCAGTTTTTCCCGTACAGGCCAGCGCCAAGGTGTGTTGATTTGCCGACCCTGAACGGGGAGTTTCCGCGCAAACCCGGAACTTTAGCCAGGGCTTATATACAGAACCGCTAAACGAGAAAAAACGCACACCCACTTCTGCCATTTAACCAAGACTCCTGAACGGCAACCATGTCCTCAGAAATGGTCAATCCGCCGAGTGTTCGCTCCACCGACGAAGCAAAAACCGACGTAAGGCGTTAGGCACAATCATATTTAGTTGGGGACACGGGGCCCCACAAACACCCACCGCAAAGTACCTATGTTCGCGGACGCTGCTCACACGGTGGGTCGGGTGCTCAGTCTTGGTTCCATATCTCGGCCAGATGTGATAGTTATTGTGCAACCCAGATGCCTGAATTTCCGGATCGTGCGTCTGCGGCACTCTAATCTCAGTCGGACTTACCAGTGTGTTCGAGAGTCAGGGAATAAGAAATGATGTGTATTCGAAGTTGTGTCTTGAAACTGCTCTCCAGTGGTCTGGTGGCTTTGTGCATCGCTGACCCGCAGGTCGGCCTTGCGGCCACCATCGCTCGCGTGCATAGCGTGCTGGGTGATTTTGATCTGGAACTGCTGGAAGACACCGCGCCCGTGACGGTTGAGAATTTCCTGAAATATGTGCGTGATGGCGATTACGTCGACATGTTCTTCCACCGCAGTGTACCGGGCTTCGTCGTTCAGGGTGGTGGTTTCATCTTCGATGAGACTCTGGGGCAGCCAGTCGCTGTACAGAAAGATCCGCCCATCGCCAATGAGTTCAACGTGTCGAACACACGCGGCACAGTGGCGATGGCAAGGCTGAGCGGTCAACCCGACAGTGCCACCAGTCAGTGGTTTGTCAACTTAGAGGATAATACTGCGCTGGACAGCGTGGACGGCGGATTTACCGTCTTTGCACGCGTGCTCGGTGATGGTATGGACGTTGTGGATGCCATTGCCACGCTGGATATTTTTAGTTTCGGCGGCGTTTTTAGCGAGACGCCCACCATCAACTACGATGGTGTCAGCGACGTCGAGAAGGCAAACCTGGCTATCGTCAGTTCGGTGGAAGCCTTTCCGCAGCTTACGCCGCCCTTTGCTTCTGTGCTACCCGGTAGCCGTTCGGTCGAGGTGGGTAGTACAGCTACTGGATTTGCATCCATCATCAACAGCGGTTCGACAACCGCCGTGGGCTGTTCGCTTCGGCCTGCGTCCAGTGTCGCCGCCGATTTTCTGATGCAGACCACCGATCCACTGACGAATGCACTCATCGGCACGCCGGACACGCCCGTAGACATTCCCGGGGGCGGCACACAGACCTTCCTTTTTTCGTTTGCACCCACTCAGGCGTTTGAAACGACTGAGATCCAACTCGAATTTTCCTGTGTCAACGCCGAAGCTGCCGCAACCATAGTTGGTCTAAACACCTTTTCCTTGTCCGCATCGACTGCACCCGTAGCGGATATCGTGGCATTGGCCGCAACCCTGACGGGCGACGGAATTACCCGTATTCCGGGCGTAACCGGAACCGGCGTATTTTCCGTGGCGAACGTGAATGTCGGAACGGCAGGTACGATATCGGTGTCTGCCGACACGGGTGGGACCGCCTTGCCGGTGTCGGTTGTTGTGTGCGAGACCAATCCTGGAAATGGCGCCTGCTTACAAGCTCCTGCAGAGATCGTCGAGAGCCAGATGGCGTCCAATGGCAGTGCCACATTCAGTTTCTTCGTCCAGGCCAATGGCAGTGTTACATTTGATCCCGCGGCCAACAGGGTATTTGCACGATTCCGTGATGCGACGGGTGGCGTGCGAGGCTCGACCAGCGTAGCGGTCACCACGCAATAAGGTGAAGAGCTAATCGACCGCAGGCGCCGTTACTCAGTGCCAGGATAGGGAGGACATGAATGTGAGCAGGCAAGCGAAACCAGCGTGGCCATGTCGATGCCCTCACGACATAGCGCACTCTGAATGACCTCTTTAAATACAACCTGCCGTACGTTGGATTTTAACGAATGGCAATTTGTGGCCTATTGTGTTGAAAAACTCTTGTGCGCCATCGCCACGGTGTTCTCCCATGAAAATTTCTACACGAGAGCGCCCTCAAATCCGAATTTTAGGGGAAATTACAAAAAGCAGCGCAGTCGATTTTTCGGGTCAGAGTTATTCAACACAATAGGCCGAACTCAGACCAAGCCATGCATGGATAGACCATAAGCTGAATGTATCGTTTGAAAATGCTTTAACGAAAATTGCGGTTTTCAGGGCAACAGATTCACCTGCTGCAAGGGGGGGGGGATAACAAGCGAATTCCATTACTCAGCCTTGTCACCATCGACAGACAAGCCAGCCTTCTCCAAAAGCTGACGATAGAAATTCGACTCTCGCTTACTTTTCTTCGGGTCGGTTTGTCTTATACGTTCGCGTAGTATGCCGCTATACCACCCAATGACAGCCCCGCTTATCAGCCCTGCCGGGAACAATCCGATTCCGGAATCCATTATTCAACCCCTATCTGTCCGGGGCGGGAGTTTACCCTGTTCCTGAGAAAATAATTCCTGAGTGTTTTAGTCGGATGACCTGAGTTACCCCAAACCCGGACTTTCAGCTAACGCTTATATTAAGAGCCACTAAACGGGTAAAAACGGCGCACACCCAACCCGGAAGTTTATCGTTCTAGACTAAATGTCTGGAGAAGTCAGACCTTAGCTGTCTGCCGTTTAGCGGACTTGCGCTAAACGCGTTGGAGTGTTTCCGATGGTAACTCGCCGAAGAAACGACGGTAATCAGTAGCAAACTGGCTCATGTGCCAGAAGCCCCAACGGTTCGCGATTTCGTTGATTAATGGCTTCGAATGCAATGAACGAAGCAGTTCTTGGCGTACAGCGACCAGCCTCCGGGACTTCAGATAAGCTTTCGGTGTAACGCCGAAGTAGTCACGGAAAACATATTCCAGGGTACGCACACAGCTCCCCGATGCCTGTGCCAGCTCCAGAACAGTAATGGGTTTATTGGTATTGGCTTCCATGTAATCCCGTGCACGTTGAAGTACGATCTGTTTTCTGTTCGTCAGTTTGAGTCGATCTGTAGGCTGCGAACCTGTAATTGCCAGGAGCAGGTGGCGTATAAGGTTGAATTCCATATCGCGTAGTGTCTCCGAGCTGTTTGCTGCAGTTTTGAGTTGCGCCAGACCCCGGCTGGCACGACGCAGTTCACGGCGTAGCGTATTCATATTTGAACGACTACAGTGAAGTACTTGCTGAACTGTTCCTATGCTTGCTCCGACCTGTAGGCCACAAGACGCTGCAACTTCATCAAGCAGGGTGTTCGAAATGTAAAGCGAGTAGCCTTTGAAGCGGGGTCGGGATACTGCATTCAGTTCGCGGCCTGACGGAAAACAGAGGATGTCATCCCGCTGAACTGCACCGTCCGGCGTTGTCACTTCATCGATTCCCTCTTCAATGAGTCCGATAGTCAGGGCATCCTGTGCGGTACAGCCACGTTGGTGATAGGGTTGCTCGAAGTAAAATCTGGTAAGCATGAACTCTGGGCGCCCTAATTGCAGCAGTTCGGCCGGCGATCTCCCGGATTTCAGTTGGTGGAATTCAAAGTCCCAGCCCTGAACCAGGTCGTTGAGCTCTTCGATATCCTCAAAGCGCCGCTCTGCAACCAGATTCCAGTCTACAGCGTCATTCTGAGCCGGCGTATTCATGCGCGTTTTTGATACAGGGGTGGCTTCATTTGTAACCATAATACTACGCCCTGCAGGACAATCTGGTCAGGATCTTCCAATCCCTGTGTGACCGTTCGCGGGAGTGGATGAACCGAGCAAAGGCATTCGTGCGCTAGACGGAGTTAACATTATGTTTACTAGAAATATTTCCAAGAACACTGTATTCGCAACATTGACTGTAGCCGGGCTGTTTGGGGCCGCCTTGCTCACGCTCGATGTGGATATCCGCGTGAAGGATGCCCGGGCAGCAACCACGCCCGCGACGGACGCACCGTCGCCCACCAGGCCGAGTTCCAATCGTGACGTGTACTACCCGGGTACCGAGGAACTGGCCGCAGACGAGATGCGCGTCATCGCCTGTGGTACGGGCATGCCAATGCCACGTCTCAAGCAGGCTGCCGCCTGCTTTGTGATTGAGCTGGGCAACGGTGACAAGTTTATCTTCGACATGGGCAACGGATCTTTTGAGCGGATCCATGCGCTCGGTATTCCACTGGACTATCTGGACAAGGTCTTCATTACGCACCCGCATATGGACCACATGGCTGATCTGGCAACGTTCTACATGACCGGCCCTCAAAACAACCGTTCGGTGCCCCTGCGGGTGTGGGGTCCGGGAGGTGGAGGCATGCGCCCGGAGTGGAGCTTCAAGACGGCGATGGACCACATGGAGAAGACGTGGGCATGGATGAGTGGCACGCTGGCCGGCACCATCGACACCACAGCGTTTAAACTCGAGGTTACCGAGTACGACTGGTCGAAGGTCAACAATGTCATATACGAGGACAATGGCGTGGTCATCAGGAGCCTCCCCGCGATTCATTTCGAAGGGACAGCCAGCTTCATCCTGGAATGGAACGGTCTCAGACTGGCGTTCTCGGGCGACTCGCTCCCGAACAAGTGGTGGATAGAGCATACCCAGGGCGTTGACCTCTCAATCCATGAGTGTTTCTTTACGCCCGAAATGGCAATGTCAAAGTGGAGTTTCAGCCAGCAGGAAGCCTTAAATGCCGTGACGACAATTCATGCAAACCCCTCTTATTTCGCAAAGGTAATGGCCTTGACGAAACCCAAGCACGCTGTGGCCTACCACTTCCAGAACGACTTCGATACGCAGCCGATCATCAGGAAGGCCGTCGAGCAGATCTACGACGGCCCGGTGGACTATGCGGAGGACTTCATGGTGTGGAACGTCACCAAGGAGGGCGTTCGCACACGGATGGCTGTGGTTAATCCGGAGGGCTATCCGACGCCACCGCTTAAGGAGAAGAAAATCGAGGCCGGCGGTGAGCGATACCAGACACCTGACTCGGTGCTGGCGGGATGGCCGGAAGAATTTAATGCGGTTGCGGATAAGATCTACTCGGACTTCAACAAGGAACAAGGGACGGATTTCAAGTTTCAGTTGAAGAAGTAAGCGGTTTCGTAATTGTTGAAGTACTATCAATACAAGCGGCGGCTTTCGGGCCGCCGTTTTTATTGTGTGCTAAACGTCCGAAGTTGCGGCACAGCTGCCCTTCGCTGGTCGCCCGTGTAGGTCAGGAGTTGGACGAAGATGATCTATTACTACTACAGCAGTGTGCTGAGTTAATCAGCAAGAGGAAAAACCATGCACTTACGTTTTATCAGTAGCGTCCACGGAATCAATGGCATCATAGGATGCGCCGTTCTGCTACTGACGCCATCCATTCAGGCTGCAGGTTTCTATATCTCCGAAGTGGGTACACCGGGGAGCCTGGGGACCGCGGGTGTTGCAAACCCGGTTAATACGGTTGCCGCTGACTCATCGTGGACCAACCCGGCCGGTATGACCGGTTTGCAGCAGGATGAAGTGCTCGCCGGAATGCAGTTTGTTGCGGCGAAAATCGAATTTGACTCATCGGTGGCCGAGGCCGGCGGCAAGGATGGTGGCAACGCCGGTAATATAGCGGTTATCCCGTCTTTCTTTATGGTCAAGAAGCTATCTGACCGGGTTCGGCTGGGCTTCTCCGTGGCTGCGCCACAGGGCGGTGCCATGAACTTCGGTGATGATTTTGTCGGGCGATACGGGGCCACTAGAGTAGAGCTGGCCGCAATTGGTGGCTCACCATCGATCGCCTACAAGGTGAATGATCGGCTGTCGCTAGGGGGCGGTGTTTCGATCATCTATACGCAGTTTGAACAGAGCATTGCCGTTAACCAAAGCGCATTGCTCCCGGGGTCACTGCCAGATGGCAAGGCCAAGTTCGAGAACATGACGGACCTGGGGTACCAGCCGTTTGTGGGGATGACCTACCATCTGTCAGACCATCTCATGCTGGGTGTCGTCTATCGGGCGGAAATGGATGTTGATCTGGAGGGAGATCTTAACTTCCGTAACCTGGCATTCCCAACGCCACCAGCGGATGACATTGATATCGGTTGGGATAATCCACAGACACTCAAGGCTGGGTTGCGCTATGAACTTGATCCGGGCAAGCGGTTAATGTTCAGTGCAAACTGGGAAGATTGGTCAGAATTCAGTCAGAATCAGATAGCAATTACCGGTGGAGTACTAAATCCGGTCGGTGTTCTGGAAAGAAATTTCCAGGATACCTGGAGTGCCGGCGTGGCATTCATTGATACGAGCAACAAGATCAATGGCTATTCCGTTGGTATGTCCTACGACAGTTCGCCGGTGCGCAATAAAGATCGCACCATTGATCTTCCTTTTGATGAGACATACAAGTTTTCCGCGTCCTACTTCTGGAAGGGAAGCAAGCAACTGAATTTCGGGCTTGGTGCGACGCTGCTGTATTTCGGTGATGGCAAGGTAGATCAGACGGCGCAGGGTGTACGCTTCAAGGGCGAGTTTGATACCAATATGGCGTTATTCATGGGTGGTACGCTACGTTATGCTTTCTGAGATGTGTGACCCAATACGTAAAATTACTTTAGCGGCTTTGAATGATGCTAGTAGCTGTCCTCTACTGAGAAACAACTCATGAACGTACTCGGAATCATATTCAGTAGCCTGGCGATTTTTGTTTTGATCAGGCCAGCTCTTGCACAGGAAAAGAACAGCGGTGCCGCAGCCTCTGACCCGACGGCGGCTGTAAATTATCAGGACGTGCGTTACCGCTATTTCGACCTCGATCGGGGCGCTGACAAACACAGCTTCCAGACCGAAGGTGCCTATATGCTGCACCCGCGTTTAAAGCTCACCAATGAACTGCGTTATGTGAACACGGACAGCAGTGGCAAGTCAGAGCAGGATTTCGAGGAGCTCAAGCTCAAGGGTATTCACCTCACAAATATAAAGCCTTTCGGAATAAAGGCGAAGCTTGCCTTGGGTGCCGAGTGGCTGAAGGACTTGGGGGATTTCGATAAGGGGACAGGTACCGGGGCGGACAGTATTGCGCCGCTGGCAGGCATTGGCTGGGTGCCTGATGACAGGAATTTCATTATCACTTTGGTGCAGTATTTTTATTCCTACGATACCGACAATGCACGTGACGAAGATGTGCGTGAGACGGCACCGCGTTTAATCTGGATTCGCTCGCTCCCGGAACTCGGTGGCTGGTTCAAGGCCGACCTGAAAATGTCTATCGATCATGAAGACGATGAAAACTTTGACCAGGTGCTGGAACTACAACTGGGCAAGATGGTATCTCCAAGTGTGGGCTTTTATGGCGAAGTATTTCTGGGTGATGACGTGTTGGACTCGAACGCCTACAACTATAGCGTGGGTGGCGCGGTACGCGTGATGTATTAGTGCATTGAGTGGCGCCATTCTCGGCCATAACAGCGACCGACAATTTTGCGACCAATGTCTGTTTTCGTGCGAATGACAGACATTAAACATCAATTCGGGGTTGTCTTCTTTTGGCCGACTATCCCCCTTGCTGGACTCGTCAGTCGCCGGTAGTGGATGGAGAATTTCGACTCCTATCTGAAGTTCATGATTCTGGTATAGACTACCGGAGCCCGGCAGCGGCTTCGCATTTCCCTCGCAGACAGCCTACCTTGCTCGCGACATGGGTCTTGACGACGATCGGGCGGCTACCGCTGAATCCAGAGTCAGTGAGCAACGAGCTACTGGCAAGCTGCCATTCCCCGAATTTGATGAGGATGAACGTGGTAGGCTGGAAGATATTCTCGACTACCCACCAAAGGGGGCTCATGGATACCAGCCGCGCCCGGGTGTGTCTGATACATCAGATCAGTGAAGTTGATCTCAATCCCGTGCGATCCATCCGACTGATTCGATGCTGATACGGATCGAGGATATGCCCAAACAGAGCGGGATTATCGAACCAGATACCAGCGATAGAGATTCGATTGTCGACATGGCCGGGTAGGTAGCGGCCTGGATGCTGAAATGTGCCGAGAAAACTGAAAAGCCACCACACTGGTCTTCGTGCCGTATCATTACCAACGCTGCCTGCTTCAGATGTCGGACATGACCTCAATCGCACCGTCAGCGATCGCCTCGCACAACCGCACATGGTCCTGCTCGGTTATATCGGCGTACTGATCGGCAAAGGTAACCAAAATATCATCGAAGGCACTGTCATCTCCAATGTAGCCGCGGATCATCATGGCATCCCCCGAACGGGCGTGTGCGAAAGCGAGCGTCTTGCCGCAGATGCCTGCATAGGCCGCCAGCCGCTTCGGTCCCAGCTCTTCGACATCGATCTTGCCCTTGCCATCCCAGAGCTGGCGAAAGTAAAAATCGACCGGCGCCTTGTCTTTCTCCTGCCAGCGTGACCAGCCAAGAAATATGTCACTCGTCGCCTGGATCAGTCGCTGGCCTTCCACCACGCGATGTCCTGCCTGCTCGAAGCAGCTCTCCCCGAGGTACGGCTCAAGAACGGATGGCACTGCCTGCTTGTACTGAAGAAACAGCGGCGTCCCGTCCCCGGCCTCCAGCAACACAATCAGACAGCGGGTGCCGACACTGCCGACCCCGACGACCTTCCTTGCGATGTCGACCGGTGAGAATCTGTCGAGCAGTATGCGCCGGTCGAGGGGTAGGGACTCCCGGTAGCGCTGGAAAAATGCTCCGATGGTGTCTGATTTGTTAGCGGCGAGTGCCTCGTCGACGCGCATGACCAGCGGTGGATCGTCGGCAATAACGCGGCGTCCGTCGACAATGTGGGTTAGCTTGTCAAGGGCCCGCAGGCTGTTCTTGCGGGTCGCTTTCTCGAGCACCTCTTCTTTCCATTCCCGGTGCTTCTTGCCATGCCCCTCGATATCCTCGAGGGCTTCCTTCGACTCGAAGCGGTAGTAATGCAGATCGAGGGGCCCGAGTTCGGAAGTCTTGGCGATGAATTTACGGTAATTCCGCATCGCGGAGCGTGTGGCTTCACGGGTTTCCTTGCCCGAGAAGCCGTTGGCTCGTGCCGCCACTGCGATGCTTGCGGCAAGCCGTTTGACATCCCACTCGAAAGGTCCGGGCAATGTCTCGTCGAAGTCATTGAGGTCGAATACCAGCTCGCGGTCGGGCGCATGGTACCACCTGAAGTTTCCCAGGTGAGCATCCCCGCAAAGCTCGACCCGCAGTTCGGTTCGGGCTGCGCCGGCCAGATCGTTCGCCATCACTGCAGCTGCGCCGCGCAGAAAGGTGAATGGCGTACGACTCATCCGCCCGTAGCGTATCGGGATAAGTTCCGGGAGCCGGCTCTTGTCCTGTTTCGCCAAGATGACGAGCGGGTCCTCCCGCTCGGCGTCGGCAGCCAGCTCGGCATGTGCCTCGAGCGGGACAACAGATCGCTGAGACACCCCTGCATCGTAGCGGTTGGCAGGAGACTCCTTGAGGTTCGCCGACACAGGATCGGTATTATCAAGCGTGTGTGCTATGCGAATTCCCTCCGGTCTCTGGACGCCTGGGGAATAGCCCCTGTCATGCAGCCCTAGCGCCTTGATGTAGGTTGTGGTGCGACCTTCGTGTTGCCTGCCCCTTGATTATAGTCACTCCAGCTGCCGGAATCATGGTCGTACAGACCGTGCGGTCAGTTGTTGGAGCCACTGGAGAACAGGAATTTTTCACCATCGTCTTCTATGATATATACCGCATGTGTGCTCTATTGGTCTGGCGGCCCGGCACCAATGGGCTGGTCTGAATATATTCACGCAAATATTTTTCCCAAAATGGAATCCTCGCATGCAGAATCAAAGAATGGTCGTGAGTTTCAAAGCTATGTATATCAGGCTCCTGGTACTGGCATTGGCGGGGTCTGCGATCGGACTGGTTGCCCTGCCGGCGCTGGCTGCTGCTGACAGTGGCCATGAGGTCGACTGGTTCAGCCTGGGCATGGGCCTGTTTGGCGGGCTGGCGGTTTTTCTTATTGGTCTCGAACACCTGTCTGCGGCCCTGCAGGCTGCCGCTGGGGAACGCCTGAAAATGCTGCTGGCCACGTTCACCCAGAACCAGCTAAAGGGCGCGTTTACCGGTGCATTTATCACCGCTCTGCTGAATTCCTCGACCGTCACCACAATACTCGTTGTTGGATTCGTGACCGCCGGGGTGATGTCTCTGACACAGTCCATCGGGGTGATCTTCGGTGCCAACGTGGGCAGCACCATTACCGCCCAGATCATTGCCTTCAATGTTTCGCAATACGCACTCGCGATGATTGCTGCGGGTTTTGCCATACGCCTCACTGCCAAAACGGAGCAGGTGAGGCATTACGGATCGATGCTGACCGGGTTGGGAATGATCTTTTTCGGCATGGGGATCATCGGCGATGCCATGCTTCCCATGCGCAGCTATCAGCCGTTTGTCGACCTGATGGTAAGGATGGAAAATCCGCTGTTGGGCATGACCGTGGGGCTGGTCTTCACTGCGCTGGTCAATTCCTCGGCGGCGACCCTGGGCATCGCCATCGTGATGGCCAGCGATGGCCTGATCACACTGGAAGCCGGAATTGCCCTGGCACTGGGGGCCAACATCGGTACGATCTTTACCACCCTGATCGCAGCCATCGGAAAACCGCGGGAAGCACTGCGTGCCGCATGGGTGCATGGCCTCTTCAACATCATCGGCCCCCTGTTGTGGGTCCCCTTCATTCCCTGGCTGGCCGAGATCGCAACCTGGCTCTCGCCGTCCCACCCGGACCTGGAAGGCGCCGCACGGATGGGAGCCGAGGTGCCACGCCAGATCGCCAATGCCCATACCGTGCTCAATGTCGTGAACGCCCTGGTGTTCCTCAACTTCACGGCCGTGTTCGCGCGGGTAGTCACCTGGATGTGGCCCGACAAGCCGGTCGAGCCGAAGAAGGTAATCATCGAGCCCGAATTTTTGAGTGATGAACTGCTCGAGACGCCTTCCCTGGCGCTGGAGCGGGTGCGGATGGAGATCGGCCACATGGGTGCGATTACCCGGGACATGCTGGTCAAGATCCGGGAGGCATTCACCACCCAGGACCGGCATGCCTTCGAGGAGGTCGAAAAGATGGATGACCAGATCGACCTCCTGCGCGAGTACATTATCCACTACCTGGGCGAGATCCGCGAACAGGATTTATCGGAAGAGCAGGAAAGTGAATTTGTTAGTTTGCTAAGCGTGACCGAAGACCTGGAGTCCCTGGCGGATGTCATCGAGACCGACCTGGTGACACTGGGCAGGGGGTCGCTGCAGACAGAAGAGATCAAACACAGCGAAACCATCCGGGCATTGATGCGTCAATTGCATGCTCAGTTGCTGACCGCCCTGCAGACTGCGGTCGAGGCAATCGCGGAAAACGATCCGCGCAAGGCGCAGGATGTCCTGGCAATCAAGGGCGACATCCAGCAGGCAATTGACGAGGCACTAAAACACCAGGCCACCAGTATGGTACCCAGGGACACCGCCCGGCTTGCAGGGCTGCGCATCGAGATGGAGGTGCTGGACAAGCTGGAACGCATCTACCGGCTGTGCCGGCGTATTGCCAAGGCTGCGCTCCCCACTGAACTGCTTGCTGAACAAACCGGCTAGTCAGGTGCCAATGATATAAAAGGGGTTGCTGGATCTTCCTGAATGGACCTGGACCCAAACCGGAATTACAGGATTATTTGTTAATTGTCAGGAATGCAACTGGAAATCGCCGTTTCCGGGCTGGATTCTGATCGGTGAGTAGCTACCTACAGTAGATAAGGCACCCACGTTCAGGTAGCCCAAAAGCCGTTGCAGCACAGGAGGCAGGCCGTGTTTATCAGTAACAAGCTCTTGATTCTAGGTTGCGCGATTTCAGTGGCTACCCTCTCAGTCTGGAGCGGTCCCGCGAGTGGCGGACCGGGCGGAGAAGCCGCTGTCGAGGCCGAGAGACCCACCTGCAGCCTCGATTCGTTGCGCGAACTCCCGGATGTCAGGATCAAGTCGATGACATCAGAGACAGCCCCTGCTCCGCACTGCAAGGTGGCGGGCGTGATCGGCACCGAAACGAACTTCGAGCTTCTGCTACCCGATGACTGGAATGGCAAGTTCGTGATGGGAGGCGGTGGCGGTTTTGTTGGCAGCGTCGTCAACACAGCGCTCGGATACGGTGTACTGGAAAAGGGCTTTGCGACCGTTGGTACCGACACCGGACACCGGGGGAGCGCCCTCGACGCCGGTTGGGCGTTGAATAACCTCGAACGCGTAGTCAGCTTTGGCCACCAGGCCGTGCATCGATCAGCGGTAACCGCCAAGGCGCTCATTGCGGCCTATTATGGACGCGACAGCTTGAGAAACCTGTTCTTCGGTTGTTCGCGCGGCGGTGGGCAGGCCCTGATGGAAGCGCAGCGCTATCCGAACGATTTCGACGGAATTGTAGCGGGAGCCCCCGCATACAACTGGACGGAAGAACTCGGTGGACGAAACACCTGGATCAACCAGGCGATGTTTCCGAATCCGGCCGAACTTGGCGTTGCCACGATTACACCGGAGGCGCAGGAGCTTATTGGCAACGCCGTGATGCAGCAATGTGATCGACTTGATGGCATCGAAGACGGAATTCTCAACAACCCGTTGGCCTGTGACTTCGACGAATCCAGGTTGGCATGCGAGGGCGAGGAGGCGGGGGCCAGTGCCTGCCTCTCTCCGGCACAACTGCAGGCGGCGAAGCGAGTGTATGATGGATTCATGCTTGATGGCGAACAGGTCTTCCCCGGATATCCACCTGGCGCAGAGTTCGGTGTTGGTGGTTGGACTCGATGGATTACCGGAGGTTTCGACGTCACGGATGTTAACGAGTTTCAGCGCGGTATCGAGCCGGACCCCGACTACCCGGACCCGCAAACGCCAAACGCGCATTTTGCCTTCGGCAATGGCGTGATGAGGTACCTTGTGCACCATAACCCGGATTGGGATTATTCGACTTACGATTTCTCGACGTTTCGGTCTGATATCGCTGCTGTTTCTTCGACACTGGATGCTACGGATCCGGATCTGGATGCTTTCCGTGCGCACGGAGGCAAGCTCCTGCTATTCAATGGCTGGCGGGATATGGCGCTCACACCACTGGGTACAATCAGGTACTACGAGGAAGTCATCGATCGCGATGCCGCGGCCGCGGAAGATGTGCGGCTTATCATGGTCCCCGGCATGGATCATTGTATCGGCGGACCAGGAGCAACGTTCATCGACTGGATTGACGAGATTGACCAATGGGTCGAGACGGACAAGGCGCCGGATCAGGTGACGGTATACTGGATTGACGGGCAGATGCAGCCTGACGGCTCAAGGCCGGCTTGCGCTTATCCAAAATCCCTTTTGTACAACGGCTCGGGCGATACCCGGAACCCCTTGAACTATACCTGCGTATCGAGTGACTGAGGAGTTCACGCGGGTGACTTCACGGCGGCAGGTTTCCTGGGATGCTGGCCTAGCGATATCTCCGGTCATGGCCAAGAGCATGACTACCGATTGCAGGGTGCGAACGGTCACTTATGCTGCAGTTTTATCGTTCAATCATGATCCGGGATGGGCGGAAGTTGGCCGATTATGCCCGTTGCCGTTCCCGACAACCGGGATGGATCGCGAAGACGTTGAAAGGCAGGTTACCGATCTACTTCGGTCCTACAGCCGCGGCTTATATAACCAATCATTGAAAGAGCAAAAACGACCCTAGTCTGACCTCCACTTGATGCTCTACCACAGACGCCGCCATTGCTCTTTGAGTACCAGATTCATAATCTGCAACGCAAATTTAATCGAGTGGTTCGATTACTTGGTGTAAGCCACAGGTATGTTCTAACGGAAGGCGAACCGCTACAAATGGGCTCCGCCATCGCCGTCGGCTGCATCGCCAGTATGCACCTTCATATGGCGATCAACGTCGGCCATTTCCCGGGAAGCCGAGGGAAGTTGGACAACTGAAATCCATTGACGCTTGAATCCTGGCAACGCTGTACTACCATTACCGTGCATGGCAACCGCCGCATCTGCTAGAACTGATATTTCTAGAAAAGTCTCGAGGCAGCGCGAGGAAGTGTAAATATGTACTATTCCCTGGAAAAGAAAGGTGTTCTGGAAGCAGTAATGCAACGCTTCGAAAAACAGAGACTACCCCGAATCCTGGATATAAAAAGAATGGTTGATCGGGGCGAGGTGCTCTGCAAGTTGGATATTGAATTCCTGGAAGAAGTCTTCCGCGATACCCAACAATACAGGCATTTTGTAGATGAACACCCGGAATTTCAGAAGCTGTACGCTACGGTCGCGCACCTTTACGACGATATAGCAAAAAAGGCGCTTGATAACGAAAACAAAAGTCAGACAAGCTGAAGTTCAGATTGCTGACAGCGGTTCTCTGCCGCCAATGAGCATCCCTTCACTTAGTGCTTCCAGATCTTTCCACGTGGCGCAGCGATGGTGTCAGGCACCAAAATGCTATCGATTTGGAAAATGGCCGGCTCTCAGACCGCCTCTTCGATATCTTTTTGTGCTCTGAACTTCTGGTTCTGGCCGGACTTCACCGTATGCCACAGCTCCAGATTCTGCCACCGCTGTCGTGACGAACGGTGAGTTTCTACCCGAAGTCGGACTATTAGACTGATTCCAAATAAGAATCGGCTAATAGGCCTTTCACGGTAGAGTAGAGATGTGGCGCAGTGGCCTAAGATGCAGCCTATCTGTCGCCGCCCCTTTCGTCTGGCGGTGCCTCACTAGCTGGACCATCACTCCGTTTCCACACCCCGCTCGTCGCACCGGCTTGCGGATCTCCCGCATCCGGCGCTCGGACAAGACATTACGCCTTCGAACATGGCACGTTGCGCTTCAAGCTGGAAAGACGAACGAGACGTAAGGTCTCGTAGAGGAACACGTCAGGATAAGCCGTGCCCCCACTGCGTCTGACCTTATGCTTGTTGCGCAACCACCGACGCAACCGCATCTTGGTGTAGCTGTCGAGCGCACGGTACGCACGGCTGACAGAACCTACGTTAAAGTAGTTCGCCCAGCCACGTAGCATGCGGTTCAACTTGCCCACCAACGTTGTGGTCTCTTGCCAACCCATCGCTTCGGCGGTCGGCGACATGTCAGGAATTGCCTCGTGCCTGGTGCCGGAGCATAAATCGTTGTTTGTGCTGCTGGCTTATCGGATCATTGCGGCTAATGCGCTAGAGACAGGGAAACACAAAATATAGCGCGTGTGGCATAAAGCATTGCCTTTGCAAGGCAGGCGAGCTTTGTAATGAGGCGCGCGCGCGTGGGCAACATCGTGCTGTCCCGGCGCCGCTCAACAAGTACGGGGCTAACCCGCGTAGCTGGGATGAGGTCATCTCCGAGCTAGTCGGATTGCGCTACTTGCGAATCAACCGAATTATGCAAAAGACATGGGATGCACAAGGAAGCACCTGAATGCGCCGCCAGCTCGACCGTGTTCTTGCGCCGGACTGGAAACGATTGTTACCACGACGATGCGCATTTTCGCCGAGACAGCGCGATCACTGATGCTCCCGAATGTCATGAAAGGCTTCGTGCATCTGCTCCAGCCCCACCAGTACCGCGAAGTCATCCTCAGCGGCAGCTGCCTGTTCTAGGAGACGTGCCGAATCGACCAGTTTTGATGCAGATTCTTGCAGGTCGGGCATGTTCCTCTCCTTGGCGAAATTCACGATAAGTTGGGCGCGCACCAGCAGTCTTGGGATCTGAGCCTTGATGGCTTCGGCATCGTTGCGCGGATAGGACTCGTGCCAGAGCGGATGGAGCACCGTGTGGAACTGTTCGACGAGAAAATCTGCCGACATTAGACTCTGCTGCATCGATCGGTAAGCATCGTGCATCTCTTCGAACGCTCGAAGGATCGTCTCGTCGTCCGCGCCCGCCTCGACGGCTGCAGCGAGTTGATCGACGGATTTGGAGAAAATGATCGCTCGGCTGGACAGAGCGGGGCACTCCTTGCGGTGCCTCGTGGCGAGTCGCGACTGCATGAGCGTATCGCGTCGGCTGACCAACTCATTAATCTGTTCTTTCACGGGGGCGACATTGCGCTCCTGCACTGGACCGTGTTGCAGCGGTCCGACAAGATCATGGAACTGCCGGTTGGCTTCCAGATAGGTGGCAGGATCACCAATATCGAATAGACATTCCTGTCCGTAGGCGTTCGCGCAGATCGATATCAAGAAAACAACAGCATACAAACGCATTTTCATGTCAATGCTCCGACGTTATTTGTGGCCAATACGGCAATCGAATAGGCCTGGAGAGGGACGGCAGATTCTCCGGCCGCCTCAACAGTTTGCATAGCACCCTTAATGAGGTTATCACGGAACGCACAGGACAGCACCACGCCCCGGATTGAGGTGCCTTTCGCCCTCGAATGTGGCCTAGCGTAGGTGGCGGTACACCGCCCGGTTTTCGGTCTCTATACCAACGGCCTCTAGCCTGTTGAATCTGGCGTTTTTGCCCAACTGGGCCGACCTAAGCCCGAATGTCGGGTTTAAGTGAACTTGCCGTCCGCTGCTTCTGCGCGAAGGGTAAGAGTTGGCCGAAGCTTACTGTATGCCAGAGCACCAGGCTGTATCGGTGTTCCCGCGACGAACGGTGAGTTTCGGGCTGAAAAAGGTCCTACATGCTGTCCTAATATTCACCTTCTCAAAAAGGGCAAGTACGACCCTTTGCGGACATTCCCGGCCTGCGAGGAGAGGTGTTAGGTTTTCGCAACAAGCGATTCTATGGCTCGGTATATCGCAGCCGGCACTTTTGATCGTATGCTGATGTTGGGCTTGTAGTGGTGACCGACCGCTGAGTCCCAGGAGCTGCCTGTGGTCCAGCGGCGGCTCAGCGGCAGGTTCACGCCCTGATGGCGGTCACCAAGGGGCTACACGGTGGGAGGACCTGCGACGCAAGAAGCGGACTTTCGACCTGCGGCGTAGATCGGGCTCCGGCCATGCTGTTTTGGGAATCGTGCCGGGGGACGGCGTTGAAATCCTTCATGTCCTGTATGCCGTTTGGGCATTGGGGTATCAGAGCAGTCCCTCAGGGCTGGAGCCCGATCTACGCCTCCATATCCTGGTGGTCAGCATCCGTGGCTAGATCCACATCGTTACCCACATCTCACCGGTTGTTTGCGATTCAAGGGCTTACATGGGGCATTGGATGGAGCCCCGGGGCGATACGGGAACCGTAGATCAAGCGCTTACGGCGGAGACACCTCTGTTGGCCGCGAGATACGGGCAACGATGTGGCCTAGATCGGCGAGCGCCCGGTCACCCGACCACTTACCAGCGCGGATATACCAGACGGACCACATTGCGAGCGCATAGAGTGCCAGCACCAGCCCGGCGATTGCCGGCCGCTTGCCCGCCCTGGTCTGCAGGACCTCCTGCTCGTCGATCTCTGCCATGACGGCCCAGCGAAATTCTCCGATTTGGGTGGCGGTGTACGCGGAAAGCACGTTTTCACCGCGATAATCCGCGGCGAAAAGAGTACCCGTTTCTCCGCCCAGGGCCCGCCGTACCGACTCGGTATCGACCCTGGTCCTGAGAATGGTGGAGTCCTCGCTGAAACGCGAGTCACTGCGCATCAGCAGATCTTCGCCTACCAGGTAGGTCTCGCCGGTTTCTCCCATACCCGCGGTGAACTGCATGATATCCCTTATGCGATCCGTCGGCAGCTGCAGTGCAAGGACTCCCAGGACCTGCTCGTCAGCATCCCGCATGGCGATGGCCGCGAACATGGCGGGCTCACCGGCACTGGGGGCATAGGATACGAAGTCGCTGAAGACTACTTCGGGAGCTTCAGCTGCCTGCACGGCGCCCCTGTACACCTCTGCCAGGCCGGTATCACGCCATGGACCGCTTATCAGATTGGTCTCGAGATCGGCTTCCTTTGCCACGGTGTAGAGCACGTCCCCCTGCGCGCCGATGAGGAAAAAGTCATAGTAGCCCCGTTCGGTGACGAACAGCCTTGCCAGAGCGTTCAGCTCTGCCTGCGAGGCGCCGGTGAAAGAATTGTAATCGAGGCGGGCGTCGGCTCCACGCCCGGCGTCCCGATACGCCTTCCACTGGCTGCCGAGATCCGCCTGTTTGGAAAGCAGGTCCTGGTTGAGACTCCAGAAGGTGATCTCAGCCCTGACGGTATCGAAGTAGGACTCCAGCGCCTCTTTCCTCAGCGAGTTCAACAGCAGGAAACGCGCCGCAAAGTAATCGAGCTCAGACTTCACGACAAAGCGGGCGGCCGTAAATCCGATCCCGCCCAGCAGCAGACCGAGGGAGACAGCCGTGATCAGCCAGAAACGCAGTGAGGCGCGCTTTTCAGTCATCGGATTGGCTGGTCTGGCCCGACCGGGCAACGTCCCGACGCAGTGGCTGGGCTGCCAGCGCCAGGCTGTCTCGCAACACTGTATCCACCGCCCGCCAGGTAAAGCTGAAGTGCTCGAACTCCTCCTGACTGACGCGCTCCTTGTCCAGATCCTGCACTACCTGGTCCAGCATATCTATGAGGCGGTCTTTCAGCTCATGGAGCGTTTGCACCGACTCGGTATCGCGCGCTTTTTTGGCAATCTCCATCAACTGCATCGCGTAGTTACCCATTCGAACCTTGCGTCGGCGTATAAAATGGGAGCGCAGCGCCAAGGCCGTCGAACTGAGTATCGCGGCCACGTACAGAAGCGAGGCGAGAAGACGGGTGTTCTGCTGCCAGAAATCCGGTTTCTCACGGTCAAAATAGCGCCTGGCCCCGGGGTGTATGGGCATGGAAATTCTGCCCTCGCTGTCCAGCGCGCCGATGAAACCGGCGAGCTTGTTGAGCGATATCAGGTCGGAGCGGCGCTCGAACAGGGTGCGGGTGAGCGTGTGCACCAGATCGGCGTCGAGATCGGCCCGCGCCACCAGCAGGCGTTCCAGCACGGCGGTGGACAAATCGCGCTCGGGCAGGGGTGGAGAGCCGCGGTAGGACCCAAGCGGAATCACCCCCGAGCTCAGGGTGGGTTTGCTGAGCGACAGAGCTTCTGACTGTTGAATGGGCACCAGGCGCATCGGATGGTCACGCACCAGCTCGCGAATGGAATGGTTACCGGGTGCGCGCACCCTGAACACGGCATCCACCTGGCCCATGACCATGGCAAAATTGGCGGCCTCTTCCGACATCGGCAGTGCCGTCAGGTGCCCCCCGGACAGTCCGTAGTGCTCGGCCGCGAATAGGAAAGCACTACTCTGACCACTGCCCGCCGGCCCGATGGCCACGCGCTGGCCCGCGAGCTGGTCGAAGCTGCGTATATCCGATGATTCGGTCACAATCAGCTGGTAGGCATCAAAATACAGGGATGCCAGGGCGTTGATTCCACCATGCACGTGGGTATCGGCCTGCATGGTCGCCACATCGACCTGCCCGGACTCCAGCAACCTGGCATTTTCGGCCGATCCCGAGGTCTCGAAGACATCGATGCTTGCATTCGGCACCGTTTCGTTGAACACTTGGGCGATGGCGGAGGCCAGCTGGAACGACTCGCCGCTCCGCGGGCCCGCGGCAATTGAGAGCCGAACCTCGCGGGTCGACACCACCCAGGCCAGAATGGCGAACAGCGTGGCGACCCAGACAATCGCCACGACAATGAGTCTCAGCCTACCCTCCATTTACAGCGCCGTCTCCCCGGTTGAGCATAAGGGAGAATAAACGCCCTTAATCACTAAAGTCCAACAGAGTCTGGCTGCTACTGAGTCCCCCATCAACCATGCGATGTACCCCGAATCCGACTGGCAGGTAGCCTGCTACGCTGAAAACTCACCCACCTCTCTCCACAGTCGGCCCCGTTCCCGACATCCGACACAACGAATCCCTGCCGCGGTGTCTTGAACGCAGCATCCTGGTTGGAAACGTTGGTTATCGCTCGCAGTCAAACAGTCCGTGGTGCAACTCAGCCGGCGGCACCCGGCTTTCGGGTAACACCTCGGGCTCGCCAGATTCGGCTTTGTGCTTCAGATGAGCGAGGATCTGCTTGATCATACGGGTCTTCGATGCGGGCGATGATACCAGGCGCCCCGACGCAGGCCAGACAGGTCTCGATGTCGATGCCAAGGGTTTCAGGCGCTGCGCCCTCGTCATGGAGCCCACGCGCAAAAAAGGCGTCCGCTTTTTCGGCACTACCGCCGCGGACAGTTGCCTTTCCGACCGGCTGGTTAGGGACGGCCTTCTGCCGCCGTCCGCTATCAGCGTGGAGCCGTCGTAGCGTATCGCTCGGTCATCGGCCAGTTTGGGGCGACGGTTGCAGTCGATGAACCACCCGACGTTTCGTATCCTTTGTACCACAACCAAGGGCTGCCCAGCGGTTCTCGTTTGGTCCGCTTCTGGCCGACTATCCCCGTTGATGGCTGATCAACAATCCGGTTTCCTGATCATATTGAAGGGCAAGTTACCGCCCGCAACTCCCCGTTGAACGCTCGCTGATATAAGCGAAAGACACCTATAGGCGCTCAAGTGTGACTGTGCAGCTTTCAAGATCATTCCGCCTCGGTGGGCTCGCCCACTTGGGCCAAATGTTGAGTACCGATACATCGGGTTTCAAGACGATTACCTGATCTTTAATCTCCCCCAGAAAATAGTAGTCTGAGTTCGTCGCCTCAATCACGGCAATGGCCGTTTCTGCGATGGCAGCCGGATTTCCGATGCTCATTTCATTATCGTTTTGCTTGAGGCTAATCACAATCTGCGCATCGATACCTTCTTGCCTTATCTCTACACCAGTCTGCGCTTTCCGTTGTATAGCAGCTGCCCAAAGCGAATTGCTGTTTGCACATGACTTTGTGGCCTCGCCCTTGTACGCCCCTGCGATATTCGCATAGCCACGCTGTTTGATCGCTTCTTCGTGTAAAGCGAGCTGTTTCTGGTATTTCGCCAGGTATTCATCCACGTTGTCTTTATCAATTATTTCGCCTCTGACTTTAAGCATGAATCTTGCGCCCGATCCACCAAATGCACCGGTTTTAACGAGTCTTTTGACGAGTCCTACGCTTGTTTTCGCTGCAAGATAACCTTGCGCCAGATCGGCTGCAGGCGCCTCCAGCACATCCTTCTGGGTTGGTTCCTTTTTTACAACGTCAGTGGAACAGCTAGTTGCCAAAAGCGCTACAACAAAGGCCAGCGCCTGGTAAATACGTGTATGTTCGAGAGCAGAATCGGATATCATCTATGCACCTTCCGTACGTAGGAATGTTTGGCGATGCATTATACAGATGAGTCCGAGTGTTGACTCTAGTCGACACCGAAGGAGCGAGTCCGAAGGAGTATGGACACCGCCGAGCTCATGGACTGCATCGCCAGGCGGGCGGCGCTGCTGCCAAAACCGCAGGAATCTAGCCCGATATAACGGTGCATTCGCGCCCAACGGTCAACGGCGAGCGCTGTGACGCCGCTTAAGGGAAGAAATCTTGGTGTTACATGCCATTCAGTAGGAGAGCGCAGTCAGGTGCTATTATTCGTGGAAATTGATCATCGTCAATGCAAGATGACTAATTGGTCGCTTACTCTCTGGCCGTTGCTTAAACATGAGATAGGGGTATGCGCGAATGAAGAAGTATCTAATCGCAATCGTGGTGGCGTCCATATTTAGCGGTCCGGCTCTTGCCTATGACAAAGCCCTCGCCGAGAGCTACGAGAAGTTCTTCTCCGCATTCGAGGAAAAAAATGTTCCGAAGGCGTTGCGTCGCATTCCTGCCGACAAGGTGGTCGAGATGATTAAGAAAGGCGATGACCTCGTTATCATCGACGTTCGAACCCGTAAAGAACAGTCGGTTCTGGGTGTCACATACGAGCATACGCTACAGATGGCAATGAACGAGATTTTCCAGGAAGAAAACCTCCGGCAAATACCGACGGACAAAAAGGTCATTCTTACCTGCAAGGCTGGACTACGTTGCGCAATTATGGCGATTGCGCTGCATCACGTTGGGTTTGATAACATGTATTCGATGAAGGGCGGAATCACCGCAATGAATCACTATCTTAGTGACAAGACCGCTTTCTCACCGCCGCCCAAGAATCCCTAAGAAGACGACCATTCTGTAATGTGCCGGTGGAGTGCTAGAATTGAGATATGGGTACTGCTCAGGTTCAATCATCCTAAGCACAGTATCTTGGAATCTGATAGAAGCAGAGCCTACACACGTTAACAAGAGCGGCTGCGCGTTAACGGTCATTGGTGGAGAGGGCAACAATGGACTTGTCAAAATCGCTTTTCAAATTTGTTGTCATCGCGATTACGTTATCTGGTTGCGCTACGACACAGGAAATCAAGGATGTAGCAGCACCAGCGAAAGATCGGTCAGTTGTCTTCGGGCAGGTTGAGGTGTATGAAGACAATGAGGCCACGAAATGGGGGATGACCTGGAGTGGTCAGCAGGAGTTCAGACTGTTAATCATACCCCCCGACAGCAATACTGCATCGGTCTACCGTCTGAGAGAGGATGGTAGGTTCTATTGGGGATTGATTCCCGGTGAGTACACGATATTAGGATACGACTTTACGAAAAGTACGATATTGGATATGACCCTTGGCGGGGGGACAAAGAGATTTCGCCGTGACCGCCTTTGGCTAAAGTTTACAGTGCCGCCGGAAACCCGAAGTCTTTACATAGGCGATTTGGCTATCGTAACGGATCGGGATCGTTACAGCGTTCAAACTAAGGATGATTACGAGGAAGCAGTCGAAGCATATCGGACTGAGTTTCCTGATGCCAAAGATGTTCCTGTGAAAATGCTCCTGACCGCCCAACAGAAATTGGGTGTCTACGAACAGGTGACGGACATCTGCGCTGACGACTGGGGACTTGAGTGTAGACGAATGCACCGGGGTGTCATGCCGACATATCCGGAGTTTGTAGGAAGCCGATCTCTAAGGCTGGATACCCTTACCCCAAACCTAAAGTGGAAAGGCTCCTCCGACCCCGATGTGACATACGACATCGCGATACATCAAGTAGCAATGTACACTACGGCTGGTATTGGTAAACAGTACATGCGCGCCGAGCAAGTTGTCTACGCTGAGAACTTAAAGCATCCCTCTTTCCAGGTAAGGTCACCACTTAAACCTGACACTAGGTATTTCTGGTCGGTACGCCTACGGCGTGGCAAAACAGTCTCCAATTGGTCTTCATTCCACTATACCAAGTTCCGGTTTTCGGGGCACGGGCATTGGTTTAGCTTCTTTACACCTGAGTAAAGACGAATAAACGGGATATTCGTGAATGACCGAAGTTGGCCGAACTTCACCGTATCCCCCGGCGCCAGGCTGTGGAGTTGCTCTCTCGATGAACGGTGAGTTTCCGACCGAACCCGGACTATTAGACTGACTCCAAATAAGAATCCGCTAACAGGCGGTTCACGACCCATTCCGGTCTTTTAGCATTTGGTG
>Ga0316201_10000175_pt1 | contig 30862 bp, 32 predicted proteins | sample CS6wburrow_MG_FD_204516 | JGI IMG/M metagenome (GOLD analysis project Ga0316201, IMG submission 204516) | Coastal sediment microbial communities from Delaware Bay, Delaware, United States - CS-6 worm burrow | ecosystem: Environmental > Aquatic > Marine > Coastal > Sediment | place: USA...
CAAATTTTCGGACAAACAACAAAAGGCTTTTCTCCCGCAATCCAGAGCATGAGCGAGATGGTGCACGAAGAGGATGTTGAGCGCCTAATTCAGATGTTCCAACGCGCTGTTATTGAGAAAAAGAACTATGATATGGAGTTCCGTATTACCCGCCCGAATGGGGAAACGCGCTATATTTTGTGTGAAGGGCGCTGCGAAAAAGATTCAGACGGCGATGTTTCGGCATTATATGGGATCATGCAGGATATGACCCAGCGCATCTTGTACGAACAGGAACTGCGCAATGCCAAGGATGCTTCCGAACATGCTTATGCGGCAAAATCACGCTTTCTTGCCAATATGAGCCATGAGCTGCGCACGCCTTTGAATGCAATCATCGGCTTTTCTGAAATGATGAGCGGACAGGTTTACGGGCCCCTGGGACATGAAAAATACAACGAATATGCCAAGCATATCCATGAGAGCGGAGCCTTACTGCTGGATATCATCGGTGATATTCTTGATATGTCAAAAATTGAAGCCGGGAAGTATGAGTTAAGCCCGGAAGAAATTAATCTTGAGGATGTTGTAACCCGCGCCGTGACCATGCTCGCCAGCCGCGCAGAACAATCCGGCGTTACACTACAGACGCAGCATAAGGAAATTGATGGGCTGAGCCTGTTTGCCGATCGGCGCGCGCTCGTGCAGATACTACTCAACCTTCTCTCAAATGCGATTAAATTTACGTCTTCCGGTGGGCGTGTTTCTCTAGAATGTGAAAAGAAACAGCGGCATTGTGTTCTTAAAGTGATCGATACCGGTGTTGGCATTCCACCAAACAAGCTTGCCGCGGTTTTAAGGCCGTTCGAGCAAGTGTCCTCCACTTACACGCGAAATCATGAGGGAAGCGGGCTGGGTCTGTCGATTACCCGAGAGCTTGTCGAACTGCATGGCGGCAGTGTTTCCATCGCCTCCAAGGTCGGGGCAGGAACAACAGTGACCCTGCGCTTGCCTTACCGCGTAAAAAATAGAGATAAAAAGTCTTAATTTTTTCTGTTCGTTCTTCGCTTAGGAACCGCACATTGAAACGGTATCATCTTCAGCGTCCAAACACGCCCGGAGGCCGTCTTTATAATTTTTATGCTTTAGTTCTATACCAAGCTCTTTCTTTATCTTGTCATTGCGCACCCGCTTATTATCCGCATAAAAGCTCCGCGCAATGGGGGCTAAATCAACCTTGTCGTAAGGCAACAGTGGCGGCGGCTCTATATCCAGTAACTCACAGGCACAGGAGATCACTTCGTGACTGGGGGCTGGCATATCATCGCAAACATTATAAACCTCACCCGGTGCCGGGTGATCAAAAGACGCTTGAAGCGTTTGCACGATATCCTCAACATGAATGCGGCTGAAGGCATGGCCGGGCTTATCAATGCGCCGTGCTATACCGGCACGCACCGAATCAATAGCGCTGCGGCCTGGACCATAAACACCGGAAAGACGAAATATATGCACCGGCAAGTCAAAGCCCTTGAAGAGCGAAAGCCACTGTTCTTCCGCTTTGGCGCGACGAGATCCCCGTTTGGTCGAAGGACGAACCTCGGATGTTTCGTCAACCCACTTCCCGCCACGGTCCCCATAGGCTCCGGTGGTAGAAAAATACCCGACCCATTCGAGGTTTTTAAGCCGGAGAATATCTTGCGCATGGATGTTAAAAACAGGATCCCCATCATCGTCGGGTGGCGTGGAAATCAACAAATGCGTTACATTACCCATCATGTATAGCGGATCGGCAAGGGGACAATCATCATCAAAAATATGAGCGTTAATATTGCGCGCGCGCAGGCTTCTCTTTTTATCGGAATCGCGGGTTGTCCCTGAAATCTTCCATCCGCCCTTTAGCATGAGATCAGAGGACAGGTAATCACAACAATAGCCATACCCAAAGCAAAAAAGATGCTTTCTTGTTTCTTTGTCCCCTAACCCGTTATGCATCGACACCCCTTTATATTTCTTTTACGTTCCCGTTTTCTCATATTGTACTATTGGCTCAAAGCCAGGCACACGTTCCTCCAAAATGGGTTCAAAACTCGGTCTTTGAATCACAGATTCGTACCATTTGCGGGCGGCCCTGTGTTCCTCCCACGGGACATCGCCCATATAATCAACACAAGAGAGATGGGCTGCTGCGGTGATATCCGCCACAGAAAAGTCCTCTCCCGCCAGCCAGCGGCGGCGCTCGGTTAAGAATCCTATATAATCCAAATGGTAATGAATATTAGCCCGGCCTGCACGCAAAGACGGTCCGTGCGGCTCGCCAAGCTTTAAAAAAGCCTTCATCACGCGCTCTTCAACAAGGTTGTCTGTAACCTCGCGGTTAAACTTCCGGTCAAACCAGTTGCTCAAACGCCGCGTTTCCGCGCGCTGGATCGGGTCAGCGCCAAGCAAATCCACATCCGGGTAAACCTCGTCTAGATATTCACAAACCACTTGAGAGTTCGAAAGCGTGGTGCCGTCTTCCTCAATCAGAACCGGAACATCCCCTGCCGGGTTCATCGCAAGAAACTCCGTGCGGCGCTCCCACGTCTTTTCAAGGATCAGCGTAAAGGGCAGATTTTTTTCTGCCAGAACAATCCTGACTTTGCGTGAAAAGGGCTGAAGCCAAAAATGATAAAGATTTCGCATATCAATCAATCTAACGAAGACATAAAAATATTCAACGCATAAAGACAAGAATTGTGAAATAAAATTGTTTATTTTGTTATAGAAAACTTTCTTTTTCGTATAAAAAAAAGGGGGAAAGCATTTGCCATCAAAGCTTACGGGCCTCAACTACAATTTTAACCTCAATTTTGTTTCCAATGGCTTTTTCATCGCTCCATTGGCCCTGTCCTATGCCAAAATCCAAACGATTGATCTCCAGCGTCGCTTCCATCCGCGCCTGTGCCTCGCCGTCATCCTGCTTTATGATTTCCAAGGTAAAGGGCAACGCTACAGGAAGGCTTACGCCCCGCATAGTCAGCATTCCGTGTGCCACAAAGCGATTCGAATCTTCGGCTTCAAATCGCTGCGTCTCAAAGCTCACAAGCGGAAAAGCCTTGGCGTCGAACCACTCGCCTGACAAAGCTTGCTTATCACGATCAACGCTCCCGGTTTTAAGCGAATCGACCGTGATCTGTATTTTGGCTTTGCTTTGATCAAGATATGCAGGATCAAAATAAACCTGCCCGTCAAAGGCTGCAAACCGCCCTTCAAACGCCTCCCCGTATTGCGTGGCGACAAATATGATTTTGCTTTGTGCGGACAGGATTTTCCATTGATCAATATCCGGCGCTACCAATTCCGTATTTTTTCCGCCATAAGCGGCTTTTTCCTGTGGCAACACGCTTTTTTCTTCCTGATGCTTTTCTTCATGCTCTTCATGCAAAATGACCTGAGATGCACCCGCCAGCCACAGTCCGCCCCACAACAGTGCTAAAATCGTCCCACCGATCAGCCCTATATTCTTTCGGGTCATCCGCGCGAGCGTCATATCTTGGTCGATGAAATGATGTTTCAAAGCCCCGGCCATATGCAGCGCCACAGCGCCGATTAAAACAATAGCCAAAGCCCCGTGCATGTCGCGGCTTTTTTCAAAGATCCCCTCATTTTTGGAGACAATATCAGGCATATCAAACAGCCCGAAAAAGCTGTGCGGAAAATCACCAGAAGAAGACATCACCCAGCCCGAAAGCGGCAGAGCGATCATCAGCCCATAGAGCAGCGCATGGATGAGATGCGAAAGCCCTTTTTCCCAAGCGGCATGCGTTGCCAGAGCCTTGGGAGGGCGCACAATCACAAGCCAGAGGATACGCAAGATCAGAAGGAAAAGAACCAAGGTCCCGAAGGATTTATGCAGGCCATAGAGCTTAAGCTTATCCGGGCTGTTTTCCAGCCCTTCCATATAAAACCCGACGATCAGAAGCACGAGTATTATTAGCGCCATTCCCCAATGCAAAATCTTGGAGAGCGGGTTATACACCCCGGATTCCTGACCGGTTTTCATCTTGCCTTTTGCCTTACTTCTTATTTGATTTTTCGTTATTGATTCCCGGCGGTGTCCTTGACACCGTCATCGCGAATACCTTCGACCTCGATCATGATATCGACGTCATCACCAATCATCGGAAGCCCGTACGTCATGCCGAAATCTGAGCGTTTTAAGCTGGCTCTAGCGGAAAAACCGCTGACATATTTATCACCGAACGGATGCTTGCCGGATTTGTTGTGGGTAACATCCAGCGTCATCGGTTTGCTCACACCCAAAAGCGTCAAATCACCTGTGATGTTGGCTGTGTTCTCCCCTGTCACTTCGATTCCGGTACTTTTAAATGTCATGTCGGGAAATTTCTCAACATTGAAAAAATCCTCGTTTTTCATGTGCGTGTCCCATTTCTCATCATCCATATCAATCCCGGCGGTGTTGATCGTGATCTCGACTCTGGATTTTTCAGGCTGGACGGTATCGAACACAAAATGCCCGTCATATTCGAGAAACTCGCCCTGAGACTTAGAAAAGCCGAGGTGATCAACAAAAAACAGAATCTGTGTATGCGCTTTGTCAAAGCTGTATCTCTCAATATCAGCAAAAGCGGGCTGGGCAAAAGAGCCCATCAAAACCGCACTCATCGCTATCAATGTTTTTTTCATATCAAATTCTCCAGGTTATCTTGCGTGTGATTCGTACCATATTATTCCTAATTTATTTTCCTGACAACAAACAAGCCTTTTACCCGAAAAACCGGCCATACATCGCGACAAAAGAATAGGCCCCCAAAATAGCGCACGCCCAATTGGTCAGTCCATATTTCCACTTGATATAGGGATCGTTCAGCAAATCTTCCTTCGAGACATTGCGCAGCATAAAAAACAGCAACATTTGTCCGAAAACAAAGCCGCCGATAAAGCCGATTGCACCCAGAACATAGACCATTGCCTTTTTCCCCTTGTTCGCGTATTTCCTTGTGATGGAGCATCTTTATTATGATTTTATATCACATTTTTCTGCTGGCTGTCATACAGGGACTTACGGAATTCTTACCCATTAGTTCCAGCGGCCATCTTGTTCTGACTCACGCGATTCTTGATTCAGAAGATGTGCAAGGTGCGTGGGACAATAATGTACTCCTCGATATCGCCGTGCATGTCGGTACGCTTTTTTCGGTCTTGCTGTATTTCTGGCGCGATGCGGTGAAGATGCTTCTAAGCTTTAAAGATATCGCGACAGGCAACGTCAAAGCCGAAGGATCCAAACTTACACTTTTTGTCCTTGCCGGGTCTATCCCCGTGATCATTGCCGGATTTATCCTGCATGCACTCGAGCCTGATTGGATTCGCGCACTGTACGTCATGGCGACCACCACAATTGTTTTTGGCGTTGTGCTCTGGTGGGCCGATTCCAAAAGCCCTGCAAAACGCACATTGGAGAATATGAGATATCGCGATGTGCTTTGGATTGGGGGAGCGCAAGTGCTTGCCCTTGTGCCCGGCACCAGCCGCTCGGGTATCACCATGACAGCAGCACGCTTCCTTGGTTTTTCGCGTGTCGAAAGCGCCCGTTATTCATTGTTGCTGGCGATTATCGCTATCAGCGGCGCAGGATTTTTGAGTAGCATCAGTCTTCTCAGGGAAGGGGATCTGGCCTTAACGCTGGATGCGCTGGTCGCCGTGCTCTTCTCTTTTATTTCCGGTTGGCTCTCCATTGCGGTGATGATGAAATTTATCGAAAAATCAAGCTTTACCGTCTTCGCCGTGTACCGCGTAATTCTGGGTACGGCCCTGCTGGTTCTTTTGTATAGCGGTGTGATCGGCTAAGAAGTTTTTGCAAAAATCACCTTCGTATCGCCGTACGTTTTTTCATGATCCAACGTACAAAAAGTTGGCAAAGCGCCATTGAATGCTTTTTCGCTCTCGCAAACCACCCACGCACCTTGCGCGATCCACCCACTTGCATACAACGCCTCTAACGCCGGCACAATCAGACCCTTGGCATAAGGCGGATCGAGAAAAACAAGACCGGCTGGGGGGATATCTTCTGGTCTTGCTCCCGTCTTTTTTGCCTCCTTGCGGATAAAGCGTACTTCTCCCAAAACCCTCATATTCTCAGCATTGCGCTTGGCCAGCGCCAGAGAATCCGGCGATTTGTCCATGAACGTACATTCTTTGGCCCCTTGTGAAAGCGCTTCTAGACCTAGCGCGCCTGTCCCGCAAAATGCATCGAGCACCTGCGTGCCCTCCACAGCGCCGCGGCTGCGCAGAGCATTAAACATCGCGCCACGAATCTTATCGCCTGTGGGCCTGATATCGCGCCCTTTTGGCACCTCCAGTTTGCGCCCGCCCAAATGCCCGGATACAATCCTCATCTCTTTAATGTCTTTTCTTTAAAAAACTTTGCCACTTGCGTGCGCATCACCTTGTCCTCGATTTCACGTACACCCCCGCGCTCCAGCTTTCCAAGCGAAAACGGCCCATAATCGGTACGGATCAAGCGTGTGACCTTCAAATCCAGTGCTTCCATAACGCGGCGAATTTCACGGTTCTTGCCCTCGCGCAACGTCACATTCAACCAACTGTTCGTGCCCTCTTTTTCCTGCTCGTCTAGCTTGGCGTCAATCGATTTATATGTGATCCCCTCCACAGTGATCCCGTTTTTCAGGCGATCAAGCTTCTTTTGACCAACCCAGCCATGGACGCGTACGCGGTATTTTCTCTTCCACCCCGTGCTGGGCAACTCAAGATAGCGTGACAATTCCCCATCATTGGTAAGCAACAAGAGCCCTTCGGTGTTCAAGTCCAGTCGCCCGACACTAATCACCCGTGGCAACTGGCTTGCAAGCTTATCGAACACGGTTGTACGCCCCCGTTCATCCTTGTGGCTGGTCACCAGACCAGGCGGCTTGTGATAGATATACAGTCGCGTATGGTCTTGCGGCGGTAGGTCTTTGCCGTCGACAACCACCTTATCGGCACCGCTCACATTCATGGCCGCTGATTCAATAACCTTACCGTTTACACGTACACGCCCTGCTTCAATCCACTTTTCTGCTTCACGCCGAGAACACAGGCCAGCACGCGCCATTACTTTTGCAATTCTCTCCTTTGCAATTCTCTCGTCTTTATGGTTTTCTTGGGTCATGAGTTCACCTTTCACAGAAGAAGACCTTACCTTTATGGCCTTGGCGATGGAAGAGGCAAAAAACGCTGCCCTTCGTGATGAAGTGCCCATCGGTGCTATTTTGGTGGATTCACGAACAGGAAAAGTCATGGCCAGCAACGGAAACCATACGATAGAACATGCCGATCCTTCCGCCCATGCTGAAATACTGGTGATCCGTGAAGCTTGCGAAAAAGAAGGGGCGCAACGCATCCCCGATTACGATCTGTACGTCACGCTAGAGCCTTGCGCGATGTGCGCGGCGGCAATTTCCTTTGCCCGTATCAGACGCCTTGTGTTCGCTGCGTCCGATGCCAAGAGCGGTGGTGTCCTACATGGTGGAAAATTCTACGCCCAGCCCACTTGCCACCACAGACCGGAAGTCATCCACGGCCTCCTTGCCGATCCTTCCTCTCAATTGCTCAAGGGGTTTTTTAAGGGGAAGCGGTGAAACCCTTGACTGCGTATGAATTTTTTCCTACACCTTTGTTCGAAACAGGACATTTGTGCCAAAATAAAAAACGCAATCATTATGGCTACAGCTCATAGGAAGCCCCCGCTCCCCGGGGAAACCGGGAAGCAGACTGAGTAACTATATTTTTATTGGAAAAACAATAATTTATACAGAGCCGTTGGGCGGTCTAAGCCGCTTCGCTTTCTTTCTTCAGGGCACGCCAGCCGATATCACGGCGGCAAAATCCTTCCGGCCAGTCAATCTTGTCGACCGCGTCATAGGCCTGTGCCTGTGCCTGCGCGATTGATGCACCCAGTGCAGTGACGCCCAGTACGCGCCCGCCTGTTGCAATTAACTCGCCTTTATCGCTCAGCGCGGTTCCGGCATGAAAGACGTACGCATTCTCTACCGTACTGGCTCGCGCAGCGCCCTTGATCACGGTGTTTTTCTTGTACGCCCCTGGATAACCATTGGCCGCCATAACCACGCACAGGGCGGCCTCCTCGCTCCAACCCACATGACCTTGTACGCTTTCTAGCTCGCCTTGGGCGGCCAGCATCAACACATGCGCAAGATCGCCATGAAAGCGCATCATCAGCGCCTGACATTCAGGATCGCCAAAGCGTACGTTATGCTCCAACAGCGTGGCCTTGCCGTCCTTGACCATAATGCCGGCGAACAGCACACCCGTATAAGCACAACCTTCGGCGGCCATGCCCTTGATGGTGGGTTCTATTATCGTCTCAATTATCTGCTCTTCCAACGCATCGGTCATAAAATGCGCAGGAGAGTACGCGCCCATGCCACCCGTGTTCAGGCCTGTATCACCTTCTCCCACACGTTTGTGGTCCTGCGCACTGGTCAATGGCATCGCGTCTTTTCCATCCGAAATGGCGAAATAGCTTACCTCTTCACCTTCGAGAAATTCTTCTATAATGATTTCCCGTCCGGCGGCTCCAAAGGCATTACCAGATAGCATCGCTTTGGCCGCCGTGTTGGCTTCCTCTTCGCTCTGGCAGATGATCACGCCTTTGCCAGCGGCCAAACCATCGGTTTTGACTACAATTGGCGTGCCTGTTTCCTTGATAAATAGCATAGCTTCGGCCAGATCGGTAAAGCGTCCATATTTTGCTGTCGGGATATTATATTTCGCGCATAAATCTTTCATAAAGCCTTTCGAGCCTTCGAGCGTTGCAGCTTTGGCTGATGGACCAAAGGTTGGAATGCCTTCTTCACGCAGATCATCCGCCAAGCCGTCAACCAGCGGGGCTTCTGGACCAACGATCACAAGATCAACGGCCTTTTCCTTGGCAAAATTGACCAGCGCGGCGATATCACTTACCGGAATGTCTACCAATTGCGCAGAATCAGCTATTCCGGCATTGCCCGGCGCGCAGTAGAGCTGCGTACAGCTGGGTGCTTGTTTCAGCCGCCAGCACAGCGCGTGTTCCCGGCCACCTGATCCTACCACGAGTATTTTCATTGGTTTGCTCCCACGTTGAGTAAATACACCTAAATTTGTGCATAGCAGAAAAACGGCATTAAAAAAAGGCGAGAGCACGCTATTTCGTGCATAGAACCACAGATTTTAGGACTTTGGATTTTTATCCGTCATCGAAACCAGGCTCGCATTGCCGCCAGCCGCTGTGGTGTTGATGCTGATATGTTTTTCGGTGGCAAAGGCATGTAGATAGTGCGGTCCACCAGCCTTGGGGCCTGTGCCCGATAGTCCCATGCCGCCAAAGGGCTGTACGCCCACGACCGCCCCAGTCATTGAGCGGTTCACATAAATATTCCCGGCATTCACGCGCCCTGCAACGTACGCTTGCCTGCTCTGAATACGGCTGTGCAGTCCAAAGGTCAGGCCATAACCTGTCGTATTAATTTGATCGATTACGTTATCCATATCTTCGGTTCGATAACGGATCACATGCAAGATTGGCCCGAAGACCTCTTCCTTCAATATGTCAAGACGCGATATCTCAGAAGCGAGGGGGGCAAAATATCGGTCATTATTGGACAATATTTTAGGAATCGGCACTTGTGCAATAAGTGTCCCCGCAGTTTTTAGGTAATCCTGATGCGCCTTCAGGGCATTACGGGCTGGCGCGTCTATCACCGGACCAACATCCGTCGAAAGGGCCTTTGGGTCACCCACGACAAGCTCTTGCATGGCGCCTTTAAGGAGATGAATAAAGCTGTCTGCAATTTCCTCTTGCACATACAGCACCCGCAAGGCAGAGCAGCGCTGACCTGCCGAGCCAAACGCGCTTAAAATTACATCATCTACGACCTGCTCGGGCAAACAGGAAGAATCAACAATCATCGCGTTTTGCCCGCCTGTTTCGGCGATTAAAGGCACGATCGGCCCATTTTTATCGGCTAGCGTACGCTGGATCGACTTGGCTACGGCGGTGGAGCCTGTAAACACCACGCCCGCCACACCCGGATGTGCGACCATCTGCTCCCCAAAGGCTCCATTGCCCAGCAAAAGATGGAGAACATCACCTGGAACGCCAGCCAAATGCAAAAGCTGAACACAGCGCATGGCAACAAAACGGGTTTGTGAAGCAGGCTTGGCCAAAACGCAATTGCCTGCCAACAACGCGGCCACCACCTGACCAATGAAAATCGCCAGCGGAAAATTCCAAGGGCTTATTGCCACAAACACACCGCGCCCATGCAAGCTCAGAACGTTGCTCTCGCCTGTATAGCCGGGCATTTTGAGTCCCTGCGCACTAAAACTCTCTCGCGCGCGCGCTGCATAATAGTGGCAGAAATCAACAGCTTCACGCACCTCATCCCGTGAATCCGCAATCGTTTTTCCGCCCTCATGTACGCATATAGCCATCAGTTCATCACGGTGCGCCTCCAGCAGTTCCGCAAAATGCTCAATAATATTGGCGCGCCGATGTACGTCCTTGCTTTCCCACGCCGAAAAGGCTGCTTTGCTTGATGCAAAACAGCGATTTATATATTTTTCCGGTGGCGCTAACGTCTTAAATTCTTTGCCATCAACCAAGGATCGAGCAGAAAGGTTTGTATCCAGTCGCTGGATGGTCCCAAGGGTTTTGCCTGATGTCTGCGGATCATTCAGATCCTGGCCATGCGAATTAGGGCGCTCTATTCCGAAAATATCGTTCGGCAACGCGATGTAGGGATGGGATTTTTGTTCGTTCTCACGTGATTCACGCACCGGATCTCTCACAATTTCGGCTGGAGAGACACTATCATCAAACAGTTTGTTAACAAAAGAAGAATTCGCTCCGTTTTCCAGCAAGCGCCGCACCAGATAGGGCAGCAAATCCCTGTGCGGGCCAACGGGCGCATAAACGCTAACTTCAGCCTTGTGCTTAGCCAACACTGCATCGTACAGCCCTTCGCCCATGCCATGCAGGCGCTGGAATTCAAAGCGGGCGTCTTTACTCTTGGTCATCCCAAGGATCGCCGCGACACTGTGCGCGTTATGGGTGGCGAACATCGGGTATATCACCTCCGCATACTCCAGCAGCTTTTGCGCACAGGCCAACCAGGAGAGGTCCGTATTGCATTTGCGGGTAAAAACAGGGAACCCTGGATGTCCGCTCACTTGCGCAAGCTTAATCTCCGTATCCCAATAAGCCCCTTTGACAAGTCGGATGTGAATTTTACGCCCGTGCGCCTGCGCTAATTGCGCAAGATAATCAATCAAGGGCAATGCACGCTTCTGGTAGGCCTGCACCGCCAACCCGAAACCCTCCCAGCCCTCTAGCGCCGGGTCTTTTAATACCTCTTCGAAGATGGTAATGGACAAATCCAGCCTTGCTGCCTCTTCGGCGTCAACGGTTAAGGGCATATTATGTTTTGCGGCCAGTCTGGCCAGCGCCGCTAACTTTTCCGCCACCACAGGTACACAGCGTTCTTTTTGCGCATATTCATAGCGTGGGTGCAGCGCCGAAAGCTTAACAGAAACCCCTGAAACACGGTCTTTGTTTTGGATATTTTTGGCTAATTCCTCAATGGCCCCTTGATAAGCTTTGAAATAACACTGCGCCGTCTCAGCATCCCTTGCGCCCTCACCCAGCACATCATAGGACATCCGGTATCCCTTGCCTTCTAGCGCGCGCGCATGCCGAGCGGCTTCGGCGATATCCGTTCCCATGACAAACTGGCGGCCCATCATCTGCATCGCGCGGATCATAGCCTCACGAATCAGCGGCTCACCCAGACGGCTTAATGCGCTATCGAGCGTCTTGGCTGTGAGTTTCATCCCAAGCCCAGCTGCTTTGCTCAGCCAATCTTTCGAACGCCCCTGCTTTTCAAGCCAGTTGGCCGCCGCCACCTTGTCACGGATCAACTCGCCCGCGGTGTACGTATCTGGAATACGTAGAAGCGCCTCGGCTAGCGCCATCATTGCCAGCCCTTCATCGGTATCAAGCGCATATTGGCTTAAGAAAGCCTCCAGTTCACCGCCGCCGCCTTTTCGTACACGGATGGCCTCGACCAATTGCACGGCGTCGGCCTCAATCGCAAGAGCCCTTTCCTCTGGCCAGTCCAGCGCCGTCAGTAGCCTATCAACGCTGTGCGCCTCTTCTTCGTAAAGATGTGCTGAAAATGGATAGATCATCTCGAAATAATAGCACGATGGCGCTATGAATTCTTGTCTTTAATGCTATATTTTGCGAATGAGCAACACAACACCGATCCGCAGCAACGTGCCAGAATTTTCAGTTTCCGAGCTGGCCTTTTCGCTGAAAAGGACACTGGAAGAAAACTACGCACGCGTACGAGTACGCGGAGAGCTTTCCCGTGTCAGCATCCCGGCCTCGGGGCATATGTATTCCTCTCTCAAAGATGATCAAGCTGTTGTTGATGCGGTGTGTTGGAAAGGGGTTTTGTCCAAGCTCAGCATTCGTCCGGAAGAGGGGCTGGAGGTGATTTGCACGGGTCGCATTACGACCTATCCTGCGCGCTCGAATTACCAGCTCATTATCGAGACCATGGAGCTGGCTGGCGAAGGTGCTTTGCTCAAAATGCTGGAAGAGCGCAAGAAAAAATTGGCCGCGGAAGGCTTGTTCACGCCAGAGCGCAAAAAAGAGATCCCGTTTTTGCCCGGCCGCATCGGGGTGATCACCTCCCCCACGGGGGCAGTAATCCGTGATATTTTGCATCGGCTGCGGGATCGTTTTCCGCGTCATGTCCTTGTCTGGCCCGTGAAGGTACAGGGCGAAGGCGCCGACAAGGAAATTGCTACGGCTGTTGCAGGTTTTAACGCTCTACCAAAAGACAAACGCCCGGACATTTTGATCGTCGCACGCGGGGGGGGCTCACTTGAAGACCTCATGGCCTTTAATGAAGAAAGCGTGGTGCGCGCCGTTGCCGGAAGCAATATTCCCGTCATTTCGGCTGTCGGGCACGAAACAGACACCACTTTGGTGGATTATGCCGCTGATTTACGTGCACCCACGCCCACAGGTGCGGCAGAGATGGCGGTACCGATGCGCATCAATTTGATGGCGCAGGTGGCCGAGGATGAAAAACGCCTGCTGAACGGCCTGATACGCTTTCTTTCTGAATACAGGCACAAACTCGAAGCCGCCAGTGCCAAGCTCGGCGATCCAACGCGCTTTTTGGACATTAAGGCGCAACGTCTTGACCATTTGTCTGATAACATCAACACTGCCTTTGACCATGCGTTACGCGCAAAAGAAAAGCGGTTGGAGCGTGCTGCATCGAAACTGGTTGATCCGTCTCATCTGGTAAGCATCAAGAAACAAAAGCTGGAAAACACTGCCGACAAAATGAGCGGTGCCTTCCGAACGTTTATTAACAGACAGGAAAAGGCGCTCACGAAGGTGGAAAGTCAACTGCGCCCCCCCCACGCCCTGATGCGGGAAAGAGGGTCGACACTAAAACGTGGGGATGAGCGCCTTGATACTATTTTTGGTGGTTACGTACAGCAAAAGCATACGGCGCTGGACAAATTCTCCGACATGCTGACCCTTCTGTCTTTTGAAAATGTGCTGCAACGCGGCTTTGTGGTTGTACAAGATAAGAAAGGCCGTTGTGTGACGGATGCGGACAGCCTCCGTGCGGGGCAGAATGTACGCCTTCGATTTAAGGACAATAAAAGTGCGGATGCTCTCATTCAAGAGACAATGGAAACACGGACACGGATGAAACCGAACGCCGCAAAACCGCATTCTAGCCCACCCCCCAAAGATCAGGGTCGCTTATTTTAATCTTCTTTATTACTGGAAATAAGCGCTGTTTTAACGAAACGCTCCAACAAGGTAGAGGAAATGTGATCCAGTTTTTGGGCATTTTCAACCGCCTGCGTGATAACGGTTTTAGCCACGTCAATTGGTGTTTCCGGCTCTAGCGTCACATAATCAGGTATCGTTTTGATCCGCGCATAATAGTGAATCACGGTGCTGGCCATGTCGTGACCCAGCAGATCCAGTTTATCCGTATTACCATCGAAAACAGAGCGACTTAAGGCGGGTTGCTTCTGGACAATATCCCCGGATTTCTTGTATTTTGGCTCTATTGCAACATCCTTGAAGTCCTCGAGCATTTCTTCGTATATTGTCAAATACGCTTCAATTTTATTTTTATTGGTTTTAATCTCCGCATCTAGCATTGAAGCGATGACGTATTTTTCTTTCTTCCGCAAAGATCGTTCGCGACTGGCTATGTCGATCGTCTGATGTTGAACGTCGACAACATTGTGAAACCCACGCATGATGAAGACGCTGATTGCACCCAAGGCAACCACCAGAACAAACAAAAGAATGACCGCCCCAATGATAACGCCCTGCCCCAAAGGCTGATCGCTTTCGAACCCTTCATCAGAGGCAGGCGACCAGATGCCCCGCTTCATTTCCTGCGCATGAATTTCCGCCTTCAGATAAGGTGCTTCAAAGAGCGAGCCATAAATGGCGGCCCTGTCAACACTGACATATCCTTGCTGGATCATAAAGAGGCTTAAATCTTCCTCTCCGGCATTTTCGCACTGCGCGCTCAACACCTGCCCTTTGCGCGATTTTACATGACACTGGACAGGACGATTGCCGATTTTGTTTTCAAGTGCCGTGCGTGACTTCAATTTGAACAACGCGCTGTTGCCTTCGATCCGCTCAACACCCCAAAGTTTTACCGTATATTTTCCTGAGACGAGTTCATCTGCATCTGCCGCTCTAGCCTGAAAACGGATGGTTTTGGATGTTTCTGCTGATGTTTCTGTACTCGCGGGCTTTGGTTGACCACTTGCCTCCTGCGCATGAGCGCAGGTTACATGCCCGCCTACCAGCATCCCCATGAGCATAAAAACTCCAAATGCGTGTAAGAATAACCGTTTCATTATTTTTTCAAGCATAAAGCTGTTCTCTTTTATAATTTAATCCTAAAAACACGAAGTTTACGCGCACGCTTGTCCAGAAATTTTAACATTATTCCCTAAATATTTTTAGCCCTATTATTTGTAGCAGGTATTCATTCAACAAATGCTTAACAAAGGCGATAAAATCATGTTTTCATACATTTTTTTTATATGTATTAGGACAGTAAACATACTATGATAATGGACGATGCGCATTGACTATAAAGACCTCATGGAAAAACTGGCCGTTGGGTACGAGCTTTCAGCATATGAAACCCAGCCGTGGCTTCATTACGACTGTGATAAAGGCATTACCTGTAACGCCGAAGTCCGAGCGGGACCAGGCCTTTCTGATATCGAAGCAGAAATCCAGTTCATGTATGACGAGGGGTGCGCGCCGCAAATTGAGGAAGAACAAGAAAACCCTGATGATGACGAGCAGCAAGATGAGCGTTTTCTTGATCTTCACAAAGAATCCTATGAAGAGATGACGCGCATCGAAGCACAAAGAAACTATAAAAAGAAAACACAACTTCCCCCGGGTATTATACCCGGAGGTCCGCAGCAGATTTTTCTGATCCGCATCCTGCCGACACGCGATGGTCTTTGGTCTCCCAATTTGATGCTGGTCAAAGGCGAGGATTTTGTGAATAAGATTCATGACTGGGAAGGCCGGGGATGTGATTTCTTTCGCGCCTGCATTGAGGCCCTGCAAATGGAAGAGCTGCCCGATATTGAGGCCCTTATCGAACAAGAATTAGAAGATTCTTCGCGGGGCGGTCGTGGCAAACGTGGTAAAATCGGGAAAAAATCACCGAAAGTCAAACCCGCCGCCCTCATGGGCATGAAGCACTAGAACTCGCTACCGCCTTGTACGATAATATCGTAATCGGATGCAATTTTTCCTAAACCACCTTCAACACAATCCCCCAGAACCTTGAAATGCCATTTCGGCCCTTCTCGTTTCAAAGCGCCGATAATCATCGCCGTTTCACCTTTTTCATCCATATCCGGTGTCATTTCATAACGGAGAAGCTCTTGCGAATTTTCCTGATTGATCAGGCGAAAATAGCAGTTCCGAACCTTATTCAGTGATTGTTCGTTCTCTTCCCCACGGTATATAGACAATACAAACACAACGCGAAATACGTCCAAAGGAATGCTTTGTAAACCAATTGAAATTGTTTCATCGTCTCCGTCCCCGGCACCGGTTCGACTATCGCCATTATGAACAACAGCGCTTTCAAGGCTGTGCATATTATTATAAAAAACAAAATCCTCATTCATGCGTGTTTTTTTATCCCTATCCAGCAAAAAACAGCTCACATCCAAATCAAGCGTGTCACTGTCAAAAGCATTCAGATCCCATCCCATCCCCACCATGATATGGCTCAATGTCGGGTCCTTGCTCATAAGGTTAACCTCATCCCCTTTGTTGACAAGGTTATCGTCAAGTTCTATTTCAAATTCTTCATATTGGGTATCAAAGATATCTGTCATGTCTTCGTTCCTGCTTTAGTCTATGTCCCCATATTGGCGGCATATATATATATGTTATAGGCCACATATGTCAGGACAAACAAAATTCCTGTTACTTTTGTTATCTTACCAAATAAAACCAGAAGAGCGGAAAATATAATTGCAACAACCAGAGCAACCCAGACATCAAACTGCGCCAGTTGAACCGAGAAGCTTCCCTGCTCTATAGGCATAACAAGGGATGTGAAGCCCAGAATCATCAGAACGTTAAAGACATTCGATCCTACAATATTCCCGATCACCATATCATCATGGCCTTTTTTGCTGGCAATAATGCTGGTGGAAAGCTCGGGCAGGGACGTGCCAAGTGCGATTATACTGAGGCCAATCACAGCATCCGGCACCCCGATAAGCTCCGCACTGAGCTTGGCCCCCTTGACCATAAATTCTGCGCCCAGCGCCACCAGAGCCATACCAGCAAGCAGTGAAAGCCAGGCCGCAAGCTCGCTTTTATATTGATGGTGGATATCAGAATCTTCTATCAGCTCTTTGTCCGGTGTGCTGGTCCAGCATTGTATGAACACGTATGTCAGCAAAGAGCCTACCATTAGAACCCCTGCCATGCGGGTGATTTCACCTTGCACAACCACAACACTCAAGACGACTGTCGCCAGCAGCATAATCACCAGATCGCGAAACAACTCGCTGGATCGCCGCACCCGCAATGTAATGAAAATAGCCGACACCCCAATGACCAGAAGGACATTGGCAATATTTGAGCCAATCACATTCCCGACGGCAATCCCTGCTGCACCCTGATAATTGGCTAGAATCGAAACAACCAGCTCGGGCAAAGAAGTTCCAAAGGCAATAATTGTAAAGCCAACAATCATTGGGGAAATGCCATGACGCTGAGCCGTATGAATAGACGCATCCACCGTCCAGTTTCCGCCTTTGATCAGCATCAGAATCCCGAGAATAAGCGGCCCCAATGCATAAATTACAGCATCATAAAGCGGTAAATCATGCATGAAAATTTATCCTGCGCGTTGGTCGAAGCCCGTGTTACTTTTTGCCATCATCCCATTCCAGACCAAAGCCAAAAGCGCGGTCCATCTCATGGTGACCGGGGAAATACTCGGTGCGGTTGGTTAGTTTGATTCCGCCGCGAATGTTCTCCAGCTCGGCTACAGCGCAGAGCGCTAGGTTATCGTCATGTGCCCCCAAGGTCACGTAGAGATCATTCTCGCCCGGCACATCGACAACAATCTGCGGCTTGATATTTGACCAGCTCGGCGCCCCTTCGTAGATATAGATATAAACAAGCACTCTTTTGATGTCGTCCCAATGGGCACCATTCACCAATAAGAATTCATCGTGCCCTTCAGCATCCCCCGTACGCTCGTCTCCTGAAAGAGAGATAAACGGCGCCTTATTGAAATCTCCAAATTTTTCGCCAAATGCTTGTAGGCAACCACGCGTGCCATCTTTCATCTCATAAAGACAGCCAATGTCAAGATCGACGCCGACTTTACGGATTTTTTTGAACCATTTGCCGAAAAAGCCGCCTTCTTCGACTGTGACATTGTCCCAGGCTACACCGATCATAAAGGATTCAAACCCCTCATCGCCTTGCGATATAGCAATACACTGGCCCGGCTCACCCAAAAATTCACAATTGTCCGGGTGATCGCTTTCTTCACGATAGCCAGCCGCGCCCAAGGAGCCACCGTGGCCTGAAAAAGATGCGCGGCTTCTTGATGCTTCAGCCAGGGCATCAACTGATGTTTTTGTTCTTGAAGCCATTGTTCAAATCCCTTTCCCATTTCGAGTTTGCGGTTTTTTCTTATCAACGCCTATCTTTATTGCATCAACACGCCACAAAATCAAATATGTTCCCATGCTTTCTTATGCAGACAACGTCATTTATACTGCCGCAAATATATGACAAAACTCAAGATCAGGAGCCAGACCACCCAAAAAGCCAAACTGGTTTTTAAGGATTGCTGTGATTTTTTACGTCTGTACCATGTCCGCGGGCGGATGCCTTTGAGTATAAACACGCTATTGGCGGCCAGATTGACACAAATAATATTTATCGCAAGCAATAGCCCTGCCCCATAGCCTAGCGCAAAATTCCCGGCACCAAAGGACAATCCCATCGTCACGGCTGGCGGCATCAGGGCTACCGCGACCATTACACCAACCATCGTGCTGGATACGCCGCCGGTTAAAGACAACACGCCCGCCGCACCGGAGGCCAGCGCCAAGATAATTCCACCATAGCCAACGTCAGTGCGCTGTAAAAACTCATAGCTCAGGGCATAACTGTCATAGGGCGCAATTATCCCTGTCAAAATGCTAATCACCAGAGTGAAACCAAAGCCGATGGCGTTTGCCCTCAGCGCTTGGCGCACCATATCATCGTCGCCCAGTGTTGTTCCAAAGCTCAGCGCCAGATTTGGCCCCAATAGAGGGGCAATCACCATGGCACCGATAATCACCGCCGGGTTGTCTGTTAATATTCCAATGGCAGTTACAAGCGTGGAGAGAAAAACTAGAATGTAGAAATCGTAATCCGTACGCGCGCCACGCAACAATTGATCGTACAATGCCTCTCGCGTCATCCTGCCATAGGTTTTCTTGCCCTTGCCGTTTTCCTTCTCTGATCCTTCTTCAAAACGCGGGATGGTGGTCTCTACCGGTGTAATTATCACGCGCCAATCTTTTTCCTTGCTTAAATTGCGCTGAAGGCTGTCAGTCAGGTTTTGCACATGCTCCGAGAGCACAAGATAGTTAAACTCCCTTTGCCCATCCCGGCTTTTGCTGCTGGTCCAATGCTCAATAACACCGGCCGCCTCTTCCATGTTTTTCAGCTTCTCTTTTTGCGTATCTGGCGCCAGAACTTTGAGAATACGTAGCGACATGATTTTAGACTGCTTTCTTTTGGACTCGACTTTTTAAGCGTTCCCTTATCTTATCGCCCATACTGTATATTTCAAGGTGGCAATAAAATACCCAGCAGCAGAAAATTTTTCTAAAGCGTCTATAATGATCTTGAATTTTGGAACTCAGAAAACAATAATAAATCGACGTTATCTGTGATATTATTGTATCCAGATTCCTGAAGAAATCTGAATGTAGTCGATATAAAAAATAAGGGCGCTATCGATGGTCGGACAACATCCTGAAGACGAACCTATTTCAAACGCAGCGCAGGCCGCGCTCAGCGATAAACTCGATCATTTTTCTGAAGCCTTATGCATGCTTTATATTAAAGACAATTTGAGCGGCCGGAATAAATTTCGTGAGAAATGGCCTGAAGCTGCGCAGTTTATTTTTAGTGACGCGCTGATTGCCTACGACAATGAGGGTGTAACCGACCGCGAACATCGTTCAGTCCTCGAAAATGACGCAGAGGAGCGGCGCGCGGCGCTTCTGGAAAAAATTACCGAAATTCCCGAAAAAAGCGTGGATTCCGGGGCGCTTGAATTTGACTATGTTGGTGAGGTGCTTGACACATACGGGCCAAAAATCTCTTTACTCTTATACAAAGATGATATTATCCAGCGCGTACGACCTGACTTCATTAAAAAAGTGTCTGCAAAAGAGCAGGGTGAACCAACACCTAAAACCGAACCTGACAAGACTGCCAAGAACGCGGTTTCTGAAGACATAAAGCCGATTGAAACGCCGGTACCTGAAGGCGTACATAAAACGCCGCTCCCCGAGCCTCCCGTTCCAACGGAAGACCAAAGTCCGAAAAAGCCTGAAAAAGGCCATCTCGTTGAGCTTTTTAACCCTTTGGCGATTGCAGCCTAGAGCTTTCCCAGTGCAGCTTGTGCATTACCCCAAGCAAGAGACATAGCACTATTACCGCGCCGGCCTGATGCGTGGTCGCGATTACCAAATGCACACCCGAAAACAATGTTGCGACCCCTAATCCAACCTGCACTAAAATGACCACAGCCAGCACCGGAATTTGCCAGGCCTTGTATTGGCGTATGTGTGCATGTGCCCCCCAAATCAAAATTAAAATCATAGCCATCAAGGCCAGCCAGCGGTGGATAAACTGCACCCCGGCATGGCTTTGTATAAAAGCTTCGTGCCAAGAGGTGACCGTATAAACTTCTTCAGGAATCCAGACCGCCCCCATCTTGGGGAACGTGTTGTTGTATACCAACCCCGCATCCAGACCGGCTGTAAATGCTCCCCATAGAATAGTTGCACATACAGCCAAAACGCATACCCATCCCTGTGCGTACAGGCTTTGTGTGGGTGGTAGTCTGTTTTGATTGGGTATGTTTTTGTGCAGCAACGACAACCCCTGCCAGAGCATCAGCGATAGGATCAGCAAGGCCAGCGATAAATGCGCTGCAAGGCGATAATGGCTGACCGCGGGTTGATCGACAAGTCCACTTTTGACCATATACCAGCCCATAAAACCCTGCGCACCGCCGAGCAGAAAAATCCCGAAAAGTTTTAGCCTGCGCCCTTTTGGTATCCAGCCTTTAATAAGAAAAAAGATAAACGGCAGCGCGTACACCACGCCAATGACGCGCCCCAACAGCCGGTGAAACCACTCCCAGAAAAAAATGTGTTTAAAATCCCCAATCTCCATCCAGAAATGTTTTTTTTGGAATTCGGGGTAGGCCTGATAGAGCGAAAAAACCCGCTCCCATTCCGCCTCGTTTAACGGTGGCAACGCCCCGAGAAGAGGGCGCCACTCGACCATAGAAAGGCCAGAGTCGCTCAAGCGTGTGACGGCACCCACAATGATCATGCAAAAAACCACGAAGCAACAAAAAAACAGCCAGTACGCTACAAACTCTGCGTGTTTCGCCTGAGGATAATTGATTTTTTTAAAGATCGTCATTTTAGAGTCCCTCCCCTCATCCAACAGGCTTTTAATACAGGTTCTTTCTATGCTAGCTTGCATTTTTAAAGTGCTAGCGCACGCCCAAGCCTTAAACTGGAAAAAAACCAATGGCAAGTTTTGATTTCGTCGATGTCGCGGCCAAAGGATACGAGTTCTGCTGGAAGCAACGCGGCTATCTTGCCCGGCTTGCTTTTCCGGTCGTCTTTGTCAAAATTGCCTGTTTGCTCACCGTTGTGCTCTTGCATGCGCAGGACAATATACTGCGCAAAGAACTGCTCCTGATGCCTGCTTATTTCGTGGAGGCGGTTTTTTTGTGCGGACTGGTGCGCTATATCCTCTACAAAGAGCCCATTGCTATGATTGGGTGTATGGCAAAACCCAGCAAAGACAACGATTTTTCTCCTCTACGGACCACGTCACAGGGGTCATGGAACAGGAATCAATGCCTTCAGGCCGGTATTGTTTTCTTCCTTTTGTTTAAAATCATCAGCGCCGTATGGCAATGGATCAATACAGCTGTTCAGAGCATAGAGAATAATCCCGAGATAATACAAAGTGTTCCTCCAACTGGCTTTAATGCGATGCTGGCCTTGCTCATTTTGGGGGTTTTGGTCTGGTTTCTCTTGTGGCTGGTGCGCTTTGCATGGCTGTTTGTCTCGGTGGCGCAAGGCTATTCGGTCAAGGCCTATGTCCAAATCGTGCGAGACTTTAAAATCCCGCTCTTTATCATCGCTACCATGCTTTTATGCTTTGTCCCTTTTTCCGTTCTGTTTGAAAATCTTAAGACAGGGGTGATATCTGTTTTTGAAGGCCAGAACGCGCTACAGATTTTATCGCTGAGTACCCTTGAAGCTCTTGACGAAACACTCATTATGGCGATATGTACCATCGCGATGGCGCACGCCATCCATGAGATGTTTCACCCGCCAAAGGCCAAAGAGAAATGAAGATTTTTGTAACGGATCAAAAAGGGACCGAGCATGAGCTGGAAGCCGTTGAGGGCTGGCGTGTGATGGAGATCATCCGCGATTACGGCCTGCCGATAAAGGCGGAGTGCGGCGGGGCTTGCGCCTGCGCGACCTGTCATGTCTATGTCGAGAAAAGCTGGCTGGACAAAATTCCGGTCAAGCGTGAAGAGGAAGAAGAAATGCTCGATGAGACCTTCGACCTGCAGGACAATTCAAGGCTATCGTGCCAAATTATCATGGATGAGGGTCTGGATGGCCTCCGGGTTAAACTGGCGGAGTGCGGCGATTAACTAAGCGTTCCCAGGAACGATCACAAGACGCGGCTCTTCGTCATCCGGGCCTTCCTGCAAATCCAAAAGAACAGCGCCCCGCATAAGATGTGGCGGGATTTCCACCACGTGTGGTCCATCGCTGTTAAACGCTTCATAGGCCCGATTGAACGCTCCGCGCAGTCCTTTGTAAGGGTCTTCAAGATCACGACCATCAATAAGGACAAGGCCTTTTTCTTCGTAATCTGAAAACCATAAAGCCTCAGGATCACGTTGCGCTGTAATTTCTCTGCCCTGAGTATCCATATCAGCCGCACGGTACAACTTGAATTTTATTGTTCCTTTGCCATAAACACTCTCTGCCGCCGCCTGATGGAAAGGACTCCGCAAGGCTTGCTCAGGTATTTCCGTCTTATACCCTTCCATAACACTTACCACTTCCATTTTCCCCCATTCCGTAGACATGACAAGACGGGAGCGTGCACCATCGGATAAGCCTTTCATGGCTTCATTATGAATGCGCCATGTTTCTTCGACGGGCAGCGAAAAAGCTGCGTGGCCTTGAATGTCCCGACCTTGGAACATATATTTAGGCTTGATCCCCATGCGACTTAATTCAGCATGCAAAATATGTAAATAGTCAGAATTATCATTTACATGGGAAATAATTGGAGATTGGTTTTCCATGGTCACAAAGGACAGGTTTTTTAGTCTTTCTACGGCCTGTAGGCTGGCGTCCATCCATTTTAGTTCAGTACCATCATCATTAACGGGTATATAATTTCCATCTGCATCACGCTCCAAAAACTCATCCGGGTGGGTAAAATGCACCACGAAATTCATTTTCATGCCGTTTCTAAGCTTATGTACAGTTTTCAGCATTTCAATGAACGCATCATCAATGCGCTCCGGGCGAAACGCGATTTCTTTGGTGCCAAAACGCAAAGTGTCAACCCCGGCATCTGCGCCGGCTTTTGCATATCGTGCGATCAAGGCATTGGTCAGTGTTAAAACATCTCCTCCTGACAAAAGGAGTTCTCTTACAGGATAATGATTCCTGCCATTTTTGTCCTGTGCATTTTTGTTCTTCACATCCCGATTATATTCCAGAATATAATCACGCAGTACTTCCGGCTGTATTCTTCCCTTTTCGCTGTCCGGTTCAAACAAATCCAGACGATAACAATAGCGACAATGCGCCGAGCAAACCGGAGATGCAAAACCCAGAACAATTTCCGGGTATTTGTGCAGCAGCAACCCGTGATATTCATCAGGAGAATAGGCCAGTTGGTTTGAAGGGTCTTTCGCCCCAGACATATCTTCGGTTTCTTGTAAACGAGGCAGGATGAGTGCTGCAATAGCTTTGCTGGGCGGCATTTTCGGAACAAGAATTCTGCCGCTCTCATCCCTTAACTCTTCGCCCATTGCCAGCGCATGATAATGCGCATTAGTGGCAAAAACCATGCGTTTATCAACGCCCTGCTCGATCATTTTCTGATAAATATCTTCGCCATAAATATTTAGAAGCATTTCACGAACCTGATCACGCGCAAAAAGCCCGCGCGTAATCGCGGGTAGCCCTTTTGGCTCTGTTCTGGGAACATCCACCCTGATTTTTTCAAGTTCTGACATTGACCATTCTCTTGTTTTTCGATTTTGGCATCCCGCCTCTAACATTTAAGAGTAAAAATTGTCAATGTTTTTAAGTATCCCATTGGAAAGACAAGTAAAATTATATTTTTATAAATCAAACCCTAAGGGGAGATCCGTATTTTCTCTGCACATGAAAAACAGAATGCAGGGAGGCGAGAAAGAAGACCAGACCAATGCCAATCAGGATCAGGGATTTTTCCCAGGAACTTGGCAGAGAACCCGATGTCATTTTGCTCCAAAACCCGGAAAAATCATTCATGATCAAGCCTTGCGCCGCCTGCGGCAAATCGGAATAACCAAGATACATAATCCCGATACTCATCGCCATAAAGCCATAGGCAATAATATGACCCCAGAAATGATGTCTGGCTCTTTCTTTTTGATACGCGGCTTTGGTGTCAATCAGTATGGAATCCTCGGCCAATTCTTCCCTGTGATCGTCAAGTGTTTTGCGCAAAGCTCCTATGACTTGCTCTGCCTTTTTCATCTGCGCGGCCAGTACAATTCCCAGACCCAGACCAACACCCAAACCCAGTGCCGCACCAATAACCGGCCCCCCGGCGGACAGCACATACATGGCCAGACCTCCCAGTCCAAACGCACAAAATACCAATGATAAAATTCTGTGGGATTTATCCTGAATGCGCGCCAAGGGCTGCGTTTTTGCCTCTCCCTTTACCGGTAGGACCATAACGGTCACAGTCTGATCCAGCTTATAGCGCATTTCGTTGGATCCTGTCCCTTTAACTGTATGGGTTTCGCCGTTATATATGTATTCCACAATTGGGCGGTAAAATGTTGAGCTGACATCGCGTCCGTCCTCCCGGTGCGTAGACCGATATTTTTCAATAGCCTTCACACGCCCCCGGATCTTACGGCCCTGTCGCAAAAAACGCATATAATCAATATGCAGCGCCAATGCGACCGACAGAAATACGGTTCCTACGATCAAGGGGATCAGGTTTGGAATGCTGGAAAAAATGCTCATCATGCTCTTGCTCTTTTGATGATGCCCGTACATAGACGTACAGGTGATCAGTCAGGCATAGCATATGCCCTGATTTTTGGCCAGATGCCGCTTATTGCATCGTCCCTTCCCAATCGGCAAAGCGATAATCGCCGGGTGTGATGAGTTTTTGCTTGGCGACATAAACCGAATGGATTTTGCCTTCGATCTCGCGTTTCCAAAAATTCAGAAATTTGCTTAAGACCGGGTATTGCGGCGCGATATCGTATTCCTGCCAGATAAATTCCTGCAACAGATCCTCATAATCCGGCATATGATACAAAATTTTTGCCGTTGTTAAACGGTGTTTTCCCAGCTGTGCGCTCAAATCAGCCATAGTTGAACCTCCTGTTTTATCTCGCACTTTTCAACATTCTGCTGAAAAGCCCACTCACTATATCTTACAGGATATCAGCGGCACCTTGCAAAAGTGTTAATTTATAGAATTTTTAATTGACTCCACTTATATGTTATAGGAAGAATGCGGTCTTGAACAAAAAAGGAAAAAGGTACATAAAAATGCCTTCTAAACCCGTTCTTCAGTGGCCAGAACACAATCTATTGAAAGGCCCGAATAGATCTAAGTTTGATAAGTATTATCCTAAAGCCGCTGCTGCCATGCAAGAACAAGGTATGGAGTCCATTGCTCATCTCGCAGACCGTGTGTATTGGATAAACAAAAACCCAGATCTGCGTGATATTTTTGGCTTAGCTGGTTCTCAAATGACACGAACAAGTTTTGGAAGCTCAATAGGCAGTCTTCTTACTGTTACAAATTACGGGCAAAGACCAATATATCGTCACTTGAACACCTATACCCCTTTGGCCAAAGTTGTAGCGTTTGCGCTGGAACATGACCCCGAAGATCTATTTGGTCCGCCGCCAGAACAAAGCTGATAATTTCACGAAATTTTCTTGATATAATCACAATTTTCCCCTACAACATTAGCACTCACCTGAGAGGAGTGCTAAAAGCGTATCTTTAAGGGCGAGTATGGAAGGGGTTTTTTGACCGGCTTCACAAAAGGAGCAGCCTTAAAACCTGCTTGTTAAACCCAAAAAGAAGGAGATACGAAATGAAATTTCGTCCTTTACATGATCGCGTCCTTGTCCGCCGCGTTGAAGCAGACACCAAAACGGCTGGCGGGATTATCATTCCCGATACAGCAACTGAAAAACCAATGGAAGGTGAAATCGTTGCCGTGGGTAACGGTCACGTCAATGACAATGGCGAGGTCCGCCCTCTGGATGTCAATGCCGGTGATAAAATCATCTTTTCCAAATGGGCCGGCACAGAAATCACCATCGATGGTGAAGAGCTGATGGTCATGAAAGAATCTGACATCATCGGCGTAGTTGCCGCTTAACGTTAACAAGAACTTTTAAGGAGAAACTATCATGTCTGCAAAAGACGTATTATTTCAAGAAGAGGCTCGCGATGAGCTGCTCAAGGGCGTGGACATTATTGCCAACGCTGTAAAGGTAACATTGGGACCCAAGGGCCGTAATGTTGTCATCGAAAAATCCTTTGGCGCGCCGCGCACCACAAAAGACGGCGTGTCTGTGGCCAAAGAAATCGAGCTGAAGAACAAACAGCAAAATGTCGGCGCACAGCTGATCCGTGAAGTGGCCTCCAAAGCCAACGATCAGGCCGGTGATGGTACAACGACAGCAACTGTTCTGGCCCAATCCATCGTACGTGAAGGTGTAAAGGCTGTTTCTGCCGGACGTAACCCGATGGACCTCAAGCGCGGTATTGACCAAGCCGTGACTGTTGTGGTTGAAGACTTGAAAAAACGCGGTAAAAACGTCAAAACCAACGACGAAATCAAACAAATAGGAACGATTTCTTCTAATGGCGAGACCGAAGTTGGCGAAATGCTGGCTGAAGCGATGGAAAAAGTCGGAAATGAAGGCGTTATCACAGTAGAAGAAGCTAAATCTCTGCATAATGAGCTGGAAGTTGTTGAAGGTATGCAGTTTGACCGTGGTTACCTGTCGCCTTACTTCATTACAGATGCCGACAAGATGCAGGCGGTTTTGGAAAACCCTTACATCCTTCTGCATGAAGGCAAGCTGTCAAACCTGCAAGCGATGCTGCCTATTTTGGAATCAGTCGTACAATCCTCTCGTCCATTGCTGATCGTGGCAGAAGACGTCGAAGGCGAAGCTTTGGCAACTTTGGTTGTGAACAAGCTGCGCGGCGGTCTGAAAATTGCTGCTGTGAAAGCCCCGGGTTTTGGTGACCGTCGTAAAGCGATGCTGGAAGACATGGCGATCCTGACCGGTGGTCAGGTTGTCTCCGAAGATCTGGGCATCAAGCTGGAGAACGTTTCTCTGGATATGCTGGGTACCGCGAAAAAAGTTTCCATTACCAAAGAAGACACAACGCTGGTTGATGGCGCAGGCCAGAAGAAGGAAATCGAAGCGCGTTGCAAGCAAATCCGCGCGCAGGTCGAGGAAACATCTTCCGACTACGACAAGGAAAAGCTGCAGGAACGTCTGGCCAAGCTGTCTGGCGGTGTTGCTGTTATTCGTGTTGGCGGTGCTACAGAAGTCGAAGTGAAAGAGCGTAAAGACCGTGTCGATGATGCTTTGCATGCGACGCGCGCCGCTGTTGAAGAAGGTGTGATCGCCGGAGGCGGTGTGGCTCTTCTTTATGCGACCAGAGCACTGGAAAAGCTCGAAGGCGATAATGACGACCAAACGGTTGGTATTGAGATCGTACGCCGCGCGTTGCAAGCTCCGATCCGTCAGATCACAGAAAATGCAGGTGATGAAGGCAGTGTTATCGTTGGCAAGCTTCTTGAGCAAAAAGATGGTAATTACGGCTATGACGCTCAAAAAGGCGAGTTTACCGACATGGTGAAGGCCGGGATCATAGATCCTGTGAAGGTCGTGCGGTGCGCGCTTCAAGACGCCGCGTCTGTATCTTCCTTGCTGATCACCACCGAAGCCATGGTCACGGACGTACCGGATGACGGCAAAGCTGCTGGCGGTGACATGGGCGGTATGGGCGGTATGGGCGGTATGCCCGGCATGATGTAGCCGATATACTCATATAAAGATACAAAAGGCTTCCCTTGATAAAAGGGAGGCCTTTTCTTTGATTTTTTGATCAAAAAAGTCTAATGTGCAAATCGCAATTTAGGAGATTTACTGATGTCCGTTACCATGCTCAAAGCCAAAATCCACCGTGCACGCGTAACCGAGTCCGACCTGCATTATGAAGGCTCGATCACGGTAGACGCAGGTCTGCTGGAGGCCAGCGGCATTTTGCCGTATGAGCAGGTTGATGTTCTCAATATCACAAACGGCGCGCGCTTTACGACCTATACCATTACAGGGGAGTCGGGTTCAGGGGCCATCGGCGTCAACGGCGCAGCGGCACGGTTGGTGCAAAAGGGCGATCTGGTGATTATCTGTGCTTATGAGAGTATGAGCCGCGCAGAAGCGGAAAAGCACGAGCCCGTTGTACTGCTCATGGATGACCATAACCGGGTTGTCGAAGAGTAACGGACGCCGGAGTCTTTTAGGTACTTTTTTCTTGGCTATTTTTCATAGCTATAGTTATGTTGCATTATAGAACATAAGAACAGGAAGTCTGTTATGCTTAAAATACCACTAGCGTTGAAAAAAAAGTTTTCTGCTACTTCAATTAAGAATATGCTGGTCAAATTGAGAGAAGATATTAGACCACCGGAATTTAATGCACTTTTGTTAAAAAGATTATTGCTTGATGAAAATATCCCGGAGACGACTATAAATTCTGTGACACAAGACCTAGAAAGCGCTTTCAAAAAAGAGCATTTTAATGAGGAAACATTTACCTGCATTTTTGCAAAGCACGATATAGCCCCATTGGCTGGAAAAATATTTTATGAAATAAGACGAGACCTAATTTGTTGTCCATACGGGTCTATAGGCTGCCCGTGACGAAAATGTTATTCTGGGTCAGGCGTAATCTGCCCATTTCCACTCCCGCTCCCATTGCCGTTTTCTCTCTCAAGATCGGTTTTTTTACGCCCCGTAACCATAATCAACTTTGTCATTCTCAGATGACCTTCCTTGTCCATCTTGTCCAATGCATCCGGTTCCTCCGCCTCCTGAAAAGACAGCTCTGTAAAATAACGACTTAAGAGAGGTTCCAGATTCTTTTTATCATAGAAATAAAGCCGCTCCCCTTTTCTCTCACCACTCCCATATTCTGCCAAATAAACATTGTCTGGATCAGGCCGTACCATCTCATTCTCATCAAAATCTTCAGGTCGCCTTAATGTAAACACTATTCGCCCTTCAGAGTTTAGTGATGCACTTACCCTGTTTAGTATCACAGCGAGTTCTTCAGGATCCGGCAAATGTAAAACCCTGTTTGCGGTTACAGCATCAAAATATTTAGGTGTAAAGCTTGTCTTGACAATATCTCCAAAGGATACCTTGGCATTTCCATTATAATTTATGGATTTTGCTACTTGCTGCATTGTTTCCCAAACGGCCACCTCCGCATTGTCAATGCCTTCATAATTAAACCCGTGATCAACAAGAAACTTACCATCTCGGCCATAGCCAGACCCAAGCTCCATAATACGGCTGGCGGGTGGCAAGTTCTCAGCAAGGTGAGTGGCACAACGGCTTGGCTCATCACCCCAAATGTGGCCTCTTGTCACATACTGCCGACTCCACAGATCCATTTTTTCAAGCACTTTTGGCTTCCAAATATCGGCCGTAAGTTGTGCTATTTGTTCTTTAGTTACGCCCACTTTTTTTAAACGCGGCAACAAACCTTCAAAGGCTAATGCTAACAATTTTTTTGGTTTCATTGTTTCACCCAAGTCAAAAAGTCCGCATTTAGCGAACACTTAAATTATTTTTTATATCCACTAACTAATTTACGTATTAATAGCAAGCTTTTCCCATGCTATTCTAAACAAATTCCTATAGCCTTCTGCAAATTCCGGCTGTCGCATAATCATAATCTCAACATCACCTTCCTTGAAATTTAAGAACGCTAGGCGATCGTGGTAAGAATAAAAAGATTTTTCACTGAAAATGTTTTCTGGGAAACATCTGTATTCAGCATATGATTTTGCAGGAAAGTTCGTATCACCTTCTTTTACGATAATCCTAACATCCATCACATCTTTATCTTTATCCATGCGCTTTGCATGTTCTTCCCATTTTTTTAAACCTGCCCATTTCTTCCAATTCTCATGTACAACATTCGAAAGGAATATCTCTACAGGTTTCTGCGGTGTCCCATATTTTACCGCCGTACGATAAACATCATCCAAAAAGAAGTTGAAACCAGGAGTGCCAAAATATGTCTTCACTTCACCAGTCTTTTTCTTCACGCCCGTTTCACCAATAAATTCAACATCAGCGCTGTCAAAGGCCGAGATAATCTTCGTCAGTGTGCCAGAATTGGGCTTGTTGGTGCCGTTTTCAATACGTGCTATCCCTGTTTGAGACAACCCGGCATGATCCGCCAAGTCTCCCTGGCTCCAGTCGACCAGTGCGCGCGCCGCGCGAATTTGTTCTATAGTTGGCATATATTTATCACTATATTAGCAGGTTATGGTTAATGTTATCCGATGTGCCTGTTATAGGCGGTTATATTAGCATT
>Ga0316201_10000176_pt1 | contig 30639 bp, 30 predicted proteins | sample CS6wburrow_MG_FD_204516 | JGI IMG/M metagenome (GOLD analysis project Ga0316201, IMG submission 204516) | Coastal sediment microbial communities from Delaware Bay, Delaware, United States - CS-6 worm burrow | ecosystem: Environmental > Aquatic > Marine > Coastal > Sediment | place: USA...
CACCTGCGCGGCCTGCGGCGCAAACGCCGGCAATTTGTAATCTGCGCGGACTGGAACACCTGTCACAAGGAGATTGATCTTCGCAACTGGCGCGCGAATCAGAAAAACTCAGGGTTCCTGCCGATCGAACGCGCCTGGCTGGACCGGATTTACGATGAGCTCGGCTATATCGATTCCTTCCGCGTGATCGACCAGAAGCCCGACCGCTATACCTGGTGGTCAAACCGTGGTCAGGCCTGGGCCAACAATACCGGTTGGCGGATTGATTATCACGTGGCGACACCTGGCGTGGCAGCAACCGCCAGTGCGACGGAAATCTACAAGGATGAACGTTTTTCCGACCACGCACCGTTGACCATCGATTACGACTACGACATCCCCAAGAGGTAACAAAACTTTGAACTCTGCTCCCCGGCGTTGGCAGGAGATTCTCTTCAACCGCAAAATGGTGACCTGTATTTTCCTTGGGTTCTCCTCCGGACTGCCGCTTTACGTCCTGATTCAACTGGTGCCGGCCTGGTTACGCAGTAACGATGTCGACTTGGCGACCATTGGTTTGTTTGCCCTGGTGTCCTTACCTTATACATGGAAGTTTGTTTGGTCTCCCCTGATGGACCGGTACAAATTGCCTTTCCTGGGAAGACGTCGTGGCTGGGCCCTGATCACCCAACTTGGATTGTTCTTCTCCATCGCCGCTTTGGGTCGCTTTGATCCATCCGTGTCTTTGCAGGCCATAGTCGTGACGGTGTTTATCATCTCTCTGTTTGGCGCCAGCCAGGACATTGTCATAGATGCCTACCGTCGTGAATTGTTGGCTGACGACGAGCTGGGAACCGGAACTTCGATATTTGTAAATGCCTATCGCCTGTCGTCATTGGTTCCGGGTTCATTGGCGCTGATCCTGTCGGACCATTTGCCCTGGGCACTTGTCTACTGGGTGACGGCAGCTTTCATGTTTGTCGGTATCGCCACAACTGTCATCATTAAAGAGGTCAGTGATGATGCACTGGCACCGGCAACATTGAAGGAAGCCATCACTGATCCCTTTCTTGAGTTTTTTAACCGTGGTGGAATCAAGGCAGGACTCGCCATCCTGGCCTTTATGTTTCTCTACAAACTTGGTGACAATATGGCAACGGCGCTGGCGACGCCATTTTATCTGGATATGGGGTTTAGCCGCACGGAAATTGGCTCCATTGCCAAGGTTGCTGCACTCTGGGCGTCCATTGCAGGTGGCATTCTGGGAGGGATTGCCATGCTTAAACTGAGTATCAATCGCGCCTTGTGGATATTCGGTTTTGTCCAGATGTTCACGATACTTGGCTTTGTCTGGTTAAGCACGGTTGGGCATCATCCCGTGGGCTTATTTATCGTGGTCAGTGGCGAGTACCTGGGTGTAGGGCTGGGTACGATAGCGCTGACTGCGTTTATGGCACGTGAGACCAGCACAGCTTTCACCGCGACACAATTCGCACTATTCAGCAGTTTTCTCGCAGTACCCAGGACTTTTGCAAATGCTTCAACCGGGTTTATTATTGAAGCACTTGGTTACACACAGTTTTTTGTTGTGTGCACGCTCGTCGCAATACCCGGCATCCTCTTGCTGATTAAAGTGGCACCATGGAATGAAAAGAAACGTGATTGAGCAAGCAACCCTGGGCCCCACCCGGATATTATCTTTCCAAAAAACCATCTTGAGTCTAAAATCACGAGAATTGAACTGAACTGAGGGTTTTCATGTGAACATGTTTTTGAAACTCACGCTGCCAGCATGTCTGTTGTTGATATTGAGTGTTAGCTTTACACAGACCGCCCGTGCCGGGGATTCCATGGCTTCCTCGGTAGGATTATATGTCTATCCCGCCAATGGACAGAGTACTGAAACCCAATCCAAGGATGACCATGAGTGTTTTACCTGGGCAAAATCAGAGACAGGTCACGACCCGATGAACCCCGGGTCAGTTGTCGTGGCGGTGGAGCAACCCCAAAGTGGCCCCAGCGGTTCAATAGTCAGGGGTGCCGCCCGTGGCGCTGTCCTCGGAGAAGTCGCCAATGATGATGCCGGCAAGGGTGCGGCTTATGGTGCCGCGGCAGGGGCTGTACGTGGCAGACGGGCAAAAAAAGCCCAGGCCCATGAGGCTCAACAGCAGGCCAAATCACAGGGCCAGCAGATTGAACAGCAACGGAATGAAGAGTTCAAGAATGCCATGAAAGCCTGTTTGTCAGGGCGGGGGTACTCTGTCAGCTAACAGACTGTCAGACCTGGCCGGTCCCACCAATTAATTAGCGCCTTTCAACGACCCGGAACCCGAATGGCAGGATGGCAAGCCGGGTCATTTTTAAATGTTGGGCTGCGAATGGCAGGCCAATGATGGTAATCGCAAAGAGCGCTGCCAGGAAAAGGTGCATCAGCGCCAGTTCAAGACCTGGCAGGATGATCCAGATGATATTCATGATGATTGAAATCGCACCTCCCGGTGGTTCGGTTTCACGGATTTCCTGACCGAAAGGCGCCATACCCAGTATCGACAGTTTAAAACACTGAATCCCGAACGGAATTCCTATAATGGTGATGCATAACAAGATGCCTCCGAGGATGTAGGCAAGAGAAACCAGGAATCCACCAAGGATAAACCAGAGTATGTTGAGTAAGATTGACATTACGGGGTCTCCTTGTGGTCTCTCAGGGATTGTGGATATTACCCAGCATAACAGGATGAGAAGCACCGGTAATGGCCTGTGTGTCCTGAACCTGTCCATTGAGTCTTTCGCGGGCAAGCCAGGCAATTAACAGGCCTTCTACCCAGTCGGGGTCGGCCCCGTGCCGGGTGGTCGGTTCGACGATGACATCGGGCAATGCAGCTGAAATCCTGCGCATCAAGTAGGTATTTTTGGCGCCACCACCGCAAACCAGCAGCCGGTCATATAACGGAAAAGCCTGCATGCCGCGAGCAACACTCAAGGCAGTCAGCTCCACAAGCGTGGTCTGTACGGTTTCGGTTGCCAGGTCTGAATCAGCCAAATTGGTCTCGAACCAGTTCATGTTGAAATATTCCGGGCCGGTATATTTGGGGGCAGGCAGACTGAAATACGGGTCATCCAGTAAGCGCTCCAAAAGGCCGGAATCGATGGCCCCTTTGCCGGCCCATAATCCGTGATGGTCATAATCTTTGTGCAGGTGCCGCCTGGTCCAGGCATCCATCAGGCAGTTGCCGGGGCCGCAATCAAAACAGGTAATACCCCTTCCACCCTTCGGTAACATGGTGAGGTTGGCGATGCTGCCCAATTTTAATACCGCACGGTTCTCGGTCTCATTCTGAAACAGGTGCCGGTGCAACAGCGGGGCCAGTGGTGCGCCTTGACCACCTGCTCTGATGTCAGCACTGTGAAAATCAGAGACAACGGTAGTCGCTGTATTTCTGGCGATGAGCTCACCTTTTCCCAATTGCATGGTTAACGGCGTATCACCCCGGGCCTGGTGCCAGACCTTTTGCCCCTGTGAACCAATGGCTTGGATGTCACGCATTTCCATGCCGGTTTCACGGACAAGGTTCTGGGCGGTTCGTGCAAAGAAACGTCCCAGGTTTTCATCCAGAAGATTGGCCAGGTTGTCAGACGGACGCTTACCGGTTTCAAACAACTGGTCCAGTGTCTTTTTGATGGCCGTGGGGAAGGCTGTAAATGTGGCGTGCAATATGTCCATTGAGCCACTGCGGAAATTGACCAGTACAGCATCCACACCAGCCCGGGCGGCGCCGCATCGCATGCCGATGATCAATTCGTCATTCACGGGCTACTGGTGGCATACATGGACGCGGACTCCAGCCGGCTCAATTGCGACAGAACCGGCGCGGACTTTTGCTGAAATTCAACCAGTTGTGTCTCACCAAGCGGATCAGCTGTTGGTAATGCAACGGTACGTGGATTGCGATGAACACCATTGAGTAAAAACTCATAATGCAGATGTGGCGCCTGCGACATGCCTGTAGACCCCACGTAGCCGATAAGCTGCCCCTGTTTGACCCGCTGTCCCCGGTTGACCATACGCTTGGTGAAATGCAGATACTTGGTGACAATGCTGTTGGCATGCTGGATAAAAACGTGATGGCCATTGTATCTGTCGTAGTCTGAGCGGATCACTTTTCCATCGCCTGCAGCTATCACGGGTGTGCCCTTTGGCGCCCTGTAGTCGATACCATTGTGGGCCTTAACCCGTTTTAATATCGGGTGATATCGTTTCGGGTTGAAGCTGGAACTGATGTAGGAAAAGTTGAGTGGTGCGCGCAGGAACGCCTTGCGCATATTGTGCCCATCCGGTGCAAAGTATTGGGTCTGGCCATCGATATCAAATCTGACTGCCTGGAATTTTTCACCCTGGTTGATAAAAGTTGCCCCGATAATCTCGCCATCGCGCAGAAAAAGACCATCCCTGAAAACTTTTTCGTAGACCAGGTAAAAGCGGTCGCCTTCGCGAATATCAAGAACGAAATCGATATCCCACCCAAACAGGTTCGCCAGCTTCATGATCATTCCGTCTCCAAGGCCCGCTTGCTTGCCGGCAAGAAACAATGATGAGGTGATTGTGCCACTGGTCTCCGTTGGTTCGGTGACCATATGGCGTGCCTGGGTGCTCGCCAGGATCTCAAGCCCATCATGCTCGACGATCAGGTAGTTGGCCTCATCCACTGCGAAACGCATTCGTTTGAGCGAGTTGTCCTGGTGGCGCTGAAATTCGAACAGGTCGCCCGGTCTGATTTTCTTTAGTTGCCTGGTGTCCTTGTTGAGCGCCAGGATTTCGTGCAGGGTTTTTGAACTGAAGCCCTGTTGGCGAAAAATGCTATCCAGGGTTTGTCCGGATTGAACAGTCACACTTGCCCATTGTTCATCCTCAGACATGATGTCGGCAATACTGGTATCACCGGGTTGTTCAGCGATTGGAGGTGTCTGGAAGATCTGCTTGTCCGGCAGGCTCAGCTTAATCACCCTGGTGACCGTTTGCTGATCATCACTTCCGCTTTCGAGACCACCCAGGGCCAGCCCGAATACAACCAGGGTCAGGGCAAACAGGAGCAGTTTGGTCCGGGTTATTTCAGGTTGAAACTGGGATATTTTTCCGGTCAGGCTGGAAATAAGATTCTTAATTTGCATGCTTCATATTGACCATTATCCGTCGCGAGCGTTCGAGCAGCGCTAAAGATATCACACGATCAATCACCTGCCGAGAAAATGGTTGAACGGAACTTTAGACCCGGGATCCGGAATTTACACCGTAGCTGGCGGAGCAATTTGGAGAATCGTCCTCAGAGAACGGGAGATTCCTTTAAACTTTTTCCTCAAGAGATGTTTCCGCCAGTTTTACTCTGGCCTGCCAATCGCAGGATTTACCACCAGCAACAATGGCACAACTCAGCGGAACGACTTGTTAGCTATTGATCTCCTGCAGGTGATTATATAAATGCATAACGTGAGCTATCTCATACTCTCTTTTCGATAGTTCCCCATACGCAAAATGAGCGGCTGGAGTGTCCTCAAAGCTCCTGAATTCAAGCAGTGCTTCTTTCAGGCGATCCAGGGTGAATTTTATGTCGATGTCTGACACAAGAGGTGGGGCCCCCGGGATTGGATCGCCCAGGTCATGGATCATTTTACCCATTGAAGAGAAAACAGAGAACGCCATTTGACCTGCGCTATTTTTAAAAAAACTGGATTTTTGCACCGGGTAGCCGGACATTGAATATTCTACGCTTTGGGCACAATGCGTGAAAATTTGACAGGGATTCCATTCTCCCGTATTCGACACTTGTCTATCAGACAATGCCGCCAGTTTGGTTAAAGCAGCGTCGATTGTGAGATGCTTGTTATCCGCTGCTGCGCCAAGCCAAATGACTCCCCCTCCACACAAGCTAACTGCAACGGCGCCGGTTAGTGAAGCCTTTATTAACTTCCTGCGTTTCATGTCACGACCTCAAAAAGAGCCGACGATTTATGGGTACGCTTAACCTTAACTGTCAGTGACTTCAACCCCACGCCAAAAAGCAACGTGTCCGAGGATGTTTTTCGCCGCCTTTTTAGGCTTTGCGTAGTACCAGCATGCGTCTTTATTCAAGTCACCGTCAATATTGATGGTGTAGTAATTCGCAACCCCCTTCCAGGCGCATTTCGTCTTTGTTTTGCTCGGCATCATGTATTTCATTTCAACGTCACCCGATGGAAAGTAATGGTTCCCCTCGACCAAAATTGTCTCGTCACTTTCCGCAATCGTCACACCTTTCCAGCTTGCTTTCATATGTACATTTAACTCCATTGACAGAAACGTCGCGTTTTACGACGCCTGGTAACACAGCAGACAACCAAACCAGCAACAGCATCCAGTCATGCAACACGCTGTCAGGCTTGCCAATGCCCTTGTTCGATTTCACCATTTTCAGGCCTGGCTATTATGCCATGTCCAGGTGCCTGATTGCGGCGGGAGTATGTATCCGCCGTTTTACGGTGCAATATCCGCCTGCAATATATGCTTATTGGGGTGGAGGCTTGCCGTGCAAGGCAATACAATGCATCTTCTTACTTTAATGGCTAAAAAATACAGCCACACACGGAACACTCATGACGGACATAAAACAGGCCCTCGAATTGATCTCCCGGGGTACAGAAGAAATCATCAAGGTTGATGACCTGCAGAAAAAACTCGAGTCAGGGAAAACCCTGCAAATCAAGGTGGGTTTTGATCCGACGGCACCCGATTTGCATATTGGCCATACTGTTGTGATCAACAAGATGCGTCAATTTCAGGATTTGGGGCATGAGGTTACCTTCCTGATCGGCGATTTTACCGGCATGATCGGTGATCCTACCGGCAAAAGTGTTACCCGTAAGCCGCTCACCAAAGAACAGGTCCTGGAAAATGCCGAGACCTACGCCACGCAGGTTTTCAAGATTCTGGATCGTGAAAAGACCAAAATCCGATTTAATTCTGAATGGCTGAGCGAGCTTGGTTCGGAAGGCATGATCCGTCTTGCGGCTAAATATACCCTTGCCCGCATGCTTGAGCGGGATGATTTTGAAAACCGTTACCGCACGGGTCAACCGATTGGTATGCATGAGTTACTTTACCCGTTGGCACAGGGTTACGATTCCGTGATGTTGGCAACCGACGTGGAAATGGGTGGCACCGACCAGAAGTTCAACCTGTTGGTCGGGCGACATTTACAGCAACACTACGGTCAGGAACCCCAGGTCATTATCACCCTGCCATTGCTCGAGGGGCTTGATGGCGTGCAGAAAATGTCCAAGTCCCTGGATAATTATGTTGGCATCACCGAGGCACCCGAAGAGATGTTCGGCAAATTGATGTCTATCTCTGATGAGATGATGTGGCGTTATTTTGACCTGCTGAGTTTCCGCAGCAATGAAGAACTGGGTGCTCTCAAACAACAGGTTGTTGATGGCGTGAATCCCAGGGACATCAAATTTTTGTTATGCGAGGAGATTGTGGAACGTTTCCATGATCGTGCGGCAGCGGATGCCGCCAGGGAGACGTTTATTGCCCGTTTTCGCGGTGGTGCCATGCCGGAGGATATTCCGGAGAAAACACTAGATACTGCAAACGAAGGTATTGGCCTGGCTGCGGCACTGACACAATGCGGGCTGACATCAAGTAACTCCGAGGCCTTTCGAATGGTTCAGCAGGGTGGTGTAAAAATTGACGGGCAGAAAATCGGAGACCGTTCCCTCAGACTGCAGGCCGGATTTGAAGGTATTCTCCAGGTCGGCAAGCGAAAGTTCTGTAAAGCTCATGTCAAATAATGCTCCACTGACACCCGCTGAGCTACTTGAATTGCGTCAGCGACTGGACCAAATCGACACCGGCATCGTTGATCTGATCGCCGAGCGCCACTCGGTGGTCACGACCATCGCCGAGCACAAGCTGAAGACGGGTCTGCCACTGCGTCACTATGAGCGTGAACGTGAAGTGATTGATCGCGGTGTGGCGCGTGCCGAGTCACACGGGCTGGCTGGCTCGGTTGCCCGGGACATTCTGCAGACCCTGATCCATCATTCACTCAGTAACCAGGAAACACACAAGCTGGAGCAGTCAGGTCATGGTCAGGGGCGACATGCGCTGGTGATTGGCGGTCTTGGACGTATGGGTGCCTGGATGTCCCGTTATCTTGACATGGTGGGTTACAAGGTGGATGTGGCTGACCGGGTCGTGGGTGAAACGGCCTTCAAGCGGGTGGATGACTGGGAAGATACCGTGAATGACTATGACCTGATCGTGGTTGCGGTCCCATTAAGGCCCAGCAATGACGTACTGTTACGCCTGGCAGAATTGAAGCCGGACTGCCTCGTATTTGATATCGGCTCGCTGAAAAGTCCGATGCGTGCTGGTTTGGATGCCTTGCGTAAGAGTGGTTGCCGTGTATGTTCGGTACACCCGATGTTTGGTCCCGACGAGATCGGTTTGTCCGGGCGTCATATCCTTTTTGTTGATGTTGGTGACAGTGAGGCAATTACCGAGGCCCGGGCCCTGTTTGCCCACACGGCGGCGGATTGTGTCGAACTCAGCCTGGAGGAGCACGACGAGGTCATGGCCTGGGTGCTTGGGCTGTCGCACCTGGTGAATATTGCCTTTGCCGGTACGCTGGCGCAAAGTGGTGAGGCGGTACCATTGTTAAAGCAGATCTCCAGTTCCACCTTCAACGCACAGTTGAATGTCGCTACCCAGGTGGTTTCTGAAAACCCGCATTTGTACTATGAAATTCAGCAGGGAAATAGTAATACTGCCGAGGTAAGCGAGCATTTCCAGAAAGTTCTGAATGAACTGGTGAATGCCGTAACTCAAAACGACGAAGATGTTTTTACCCGCCACATGGGTGCTGCAAAGCAACGTCTGACCATCGATGAAAACGAAGACACGCGCCTGTGAATCAGCTGACAGATATTGACTGGGAAAACTGGCAGGCGAAAGATCCCGCAACCCTGGTGTTTGTCATCAGGGATGGAAAAATACTCCTGATCAACAAGAAAACAGGGCTGGGAAAAGGCAAGGTGAATGGCCCGGGTGGAAAAGTCGAAGCGGGTGAAACCCCGCAGGCGTGTGCAGTGAGGGAGTGTCATGAGGAGTTGGGGATTACTGTCTCGGGGCTGCGGTACTGCGGGCAGCACCGTTTTCAGTTTGTGGACGGTTACTCCATCCATGTCTGGGTGTATCGGACTTCAGAGTTTGAGGGTGTCCCCACCGAGACCTTGGAAGCGAAGCCACTCTGGGTACCATTGGATCAGATTCCCTACGACCAGATGTGGGAGGATGACCGCATCTGGTTGCCGATGATGTTAGATGGAAGACAGTTCCAGGGCCGTTGGATTTTTGATGGAGACAGGATGCTCGATTATGAGCTGAGCAACGATGATGGCTTAGGCCATGACAGGATTTATTAAGCAATGAAAATTAAAAAACTATTCGTATTGAACACAGGATTGTTGTCAGGCGTGCTGATGATAACCGCCCAGGCTGGACAGTCACCCTATAAAGAGCAGGCAGAAAAAATTGCACAGGATTTCCTGCTGGCCGACACACATATTGATGTGCCCTATCGTCTGGAGTCGGGGTGGGTCGATGTGACGGTGGCGACCGAAGGTGGGGATTTTGACTACCCGAGGGCCAAGAAGGGTGGCCTGGATCTGCCGTTCATGTCCATTTACACGCCGGCTTCGATGGAGAAAGAAGACGGAGATGCCAGTGAGAGCTTCGAGTTGGCCAATCGCCTGATCGATTCCGTGGAGGCCATGGCTGCCCGTGCACCGGACAAATTCATGCTTGTACATTCCGTCGCCGATGCCAACAAGGCGATGCAAGATGGTCGCATTGGGCTGGCCATGGGGATGGAAAACGGTTCACCGATCAACCACAAGTTAGAGAATATTCGCTTTTTCGCCGATCGTGGCATTCGATATATCACCCTGGCACATGGCTTGAGTAATCATATTTCTGATTCGTCCTATGATGATAATCACCAGTGGAAGGGTCTGAGCCCATTTGGAAAAGAGGTGGTGGCTGAAATGAACCGGGTCGGTGTGATGGTCGATATCTCCCATGTATCCGATGAGGCTTTTTTCCAGGTAATGGAGCTCAGCAAGGTGCCGGTGATTGCTTCGCACTCATCCCCACGGCATTTCACACGCGGATGGGAGCGCAATATGAGTGATGAAATGATCAAGGCACTGGCAAAAAACGGGGGTGTTATACAGATCAATTTCGGATCATCATTTATCAGCCAGCAGGCCAAGGACTGGTATGACACGATGGATGAGAAGCGGACCGCATACCTTGAGGCCAATAGTTTTGATGAGCATGGACCTGAAAGGGAACAGTTTCAGAAGGACTACCGGGTTGAACATCCATTTCCCTATGCAACACTGGATGACCTTGTTGAAAACTTCGAGCATGTCATCAGGCTTGTGGGGGCGGAACATGTTGGTATCGGTTCGGATTTTGACGGTGTCGGAGACAGTCTGCCTCAAAACATGAAGGATGTTTCATTCTATCCGGCACTGATCGGGGAGTTGCTCAAACGAGAATACCCTGTCGATACCATCCGTGCCATTATGGGTGGCAACCTGATGCGGGTCTGGAGTGAAGTCGAAGCGTATGCGCAAACGCAACAGGGCTGAATCCAATGAACCGGTCTTTGGTAGGGGTATGTTGATTAAAATGCCAGCCAGATGACCGCGTATATTGCCGTAGCCTTTGCCGCGCTGTTTGCTGCCGGGCTTACACTTTATTCAGGGTTTGGCCTTGGTACGTTGCTGCTGCCGGTTTTTGCATTGTTTTTCCCTGCAGAGGTGGCCGTGGTTGCCACTGCACTGGTACATGGTGCCAATAATGTATTCAAAGTCTCGCTGTTGGGAAGACAGGCTGACCTTGAAGTCGTTCTGAAATTTGGCCTGCCGGCGATGGTTGCAGCCATCCTGGGTGCGATGGCGCTTGGCTGGGTCGCACAGTCCGGGTCCAGCATGACCATTGAAGTGAATGAAGAAGCTGTATTGAAGGTCACACCGGTCAAGCTGGTGATTGGCCTGATGATGATTGGATTCGCGCTATTTGAGATCTTGCCACGCTTTCGATCGCTGCAGTTTGACAGGTCTTATCTGCCATTGGGAGGCATCCTTTCAGGTTTTTTTGGAGGGCTCTCCGGCCACCAGGGGGCGTTAAGATCGGCATTCCTTGCCAAGACTGGCTTGAGCACGGAACAATTTGTGGGCAGTAACGCGGTCATCGGTTTCCTGGTAGACCTGACACGAATATCTGTCTATGTTGCGTTATTTACAGCTGCTGGAGGTCATGTGACGGAGTTTAACGGCTGGCCGCTTGTATTCACCGGGGCCTTCTCGGCCTTTTGTGGTGTCATGTTGGGCAAGCGATACCTGCACAAGGTAACCATGACCAGCATTCAGACCCTGGTGGGAGTGCTGCTGTTCGCAGTGGGTCTTGCACTGATAACTGGAGCACTTTAATCAACCGGACAGGACAATGACGTAACACTCATGGCGCGTAGAATGTCCGTACTACTCACCGATGGACAAAGGCAGGCTTCAACATGAGCTATGGTAAGACTCAGTGCACGATCTAAAGTGACGTGCGGATAGCTTTTGGGGTTATAAATGACATCGGTAAGATCTCTTACCAAAAGTATATCCCGGCCCAACTCCACCCAGCGACGTATCCCGAATGATCTTCCGAGCATGCACATATTAAGGTGGACGCCGAGAATCAGCACACGCTCTATTGCCAAGCGGTCAAATATAGCCTGAATTTCAAGTTCGTTGGTGCTTATCATGTCTGTTGAGTCAATAACAACAGCCTCTGATTGTCGTGTGAACACTTTCCTGGGAGTACAAGCCGGGGTACACGGACAACCACCATCGCTTGCATCGATGGGCAATGGCGGTTCTCGTTCCGGGTTCCTCTCGTACCATGTATCCCTTGCAGGCATCGGCGAGGGATTGGCGAGAGCAAGGACCTTTTGCCTGGCTGGATGATCATTGTATTGCTCAAGAGTCCCACTGGGGCTATGTAGAATAAGCATGCCCTGATTTCGGGCAGAAGAGAGGAAATGATCAACCCTTGGCGCAAGCTCCTGCATTCGTGAATTAGCCGAGCGGCACCAATGCGCATTCCAAAGATCACAAGCCACAATTGCGGTTCTTTCGGGTGTCAGACAAGCACGGGTGAATCGCTCGGTGACAGTATCGTGGTCTCCCCTGGCCTGTCGGTGACGGGTGGGGAAATGCAATTTGATGCCGGACGGGTTTTGCCCTTCATTACCAGGCATATTTAAGTACCTGCATAATCCGGGAAGCCGCGCGACCGTCCCATTCATCCGGGACAGGTGAGAGGACCCGGGGACCGGCAGGGGGTTGCGAAACCAGCAGTCTCTCAAGGGCGGCCCTGGCTTTGTCACCATCGAAACCGATCAACTGGTTGGTGCCACGAAGCAAGGTAATCGGTCGCTCTGTATTCTCGCGCAACGTGAGGCAAGGAATGCCCAAAACACTGGTTTCCTCCTGGATACCACCTGAATCGGTCAACACGACCCGGGAAGCAGAGACCAGGGCCAGAAAGTCCAGGTAGGGAAGTGGTTCTGTCAGAATGAGCCCCGAGGGACGATTTCCGTACCATGCATTGGTCAGCCGCTTTACAGTGCGCGGATGAGCGGGAAAGACGATAGGCAGTTCGCTTGCTATTTCACTTATTGTCTCCATGAATTGTCTCAATCCGTTTATGTCGTCAACATTTTCAGCACGGTGAATGGTGAGGATCGCATAGCCGTTAAGTTTCAGTCCGTAACGATCATGAAGACGTTTCTGAAGCTGTTGGGCCCTTGGCAGAAGATTCCTGAGGCAATCCACCATCAGGTTACCGACGGCGTGCACGCGATTCATGCTTATTCCCTCCAGCCGAAGATTTTCGATGGCCTTGGGTTCCGTGGTAAACAGGAGATCACTTATGGCATCAACTGCGATTCGGTTCTTCTCCTCTACCATGCGCGAGTCGAAGGAGCGCAAGCCAGCTTCGACATGTGCAAGTGGTAATTCCAGGCTTCTTGCTGCCTGTGCAGCAGCAAGTGTGGAGTTAACATCACCAAATACAATGACACCATCAGGCTTCAGGCGCGGGAGCGTTGCCATCAAACGTCTTTGAATTTCGCCCAGTTGCCAGCTTTGGTCACCCGGACCGACGCCCAGATCCTCACTTGGATCGGGTAATTCGAGATCGCGCCAAAGTTTGCTCGACAGAGAAGCATCATAGTGTTGACCGGTATGCACCAGTATAGGGCGGCACCAGTCCTTGTCCGATGCCTCATGCCAAAGGGGAGCAGCTTTTACAAAGTTTGGCCGCGTTCCAACAACGAATACCAGGTTTTTTACCATACTGTCAGACCGCTGCGGCATAACGGTTCAACCACAGATCCATCATCAGCAGCCCGAATACCTCGCGCGAGTAAATTTCGTGCGCTGGCAGTGGCCCTTTGGGTAGTGCGTAGAGATGGCGAAACGGTGATTCCCTGAGCTGCTGAATGATGGAATCGGATGATTGCTGAACGAAGGTGCCTATCGGTGTTGTAAAGCCCATCTTGTCATCACGCTGGCAGATGGGCTGCGGCAGGTATGGGGCCCCAAGGTGTCGCAGTAATCCCTTCATTGGCCCTTCGTTGAATATAGCCTGAATAGGCACACCGGTGATCTTGCGCACAAAATGCTGACTTAACAGGGCGGGACGCGACTCAATTCCATGTCGGCCACTGATGCGATCATCGATATTCAATAATCCGGGAAGAAAATGGCGTCGATCAAACCGCAACATGGCATCCAATTCAGCTTCGGCACCAGTCAGGTAAGGAGAAATGCAAGCATCAAAGGCAGAAGCAAAAGCAGCCTCCGCCGGCCGGGTATCGAAACGAAACCACCCACACTCACCTTTGTGGTGGGCCATTTCAAAACGATCGGCGAGGCGAGCCCGTTTTGCCATACGGCGCATCAGCTTGGCATACGAAGCCTGGGCTCCGCGGCCCTGAGCAAGCGAATAACGGGCGTAGCCACCGAATAACTCGTCGCCGCCGGTACCAGTGAGCACCACATGGTGTTTTCTGGCGACCCGGGTCAGTAGTTCGTCAAGTGGCAGAATGACTGAACCAACACTTGGATCATCGAAGTCCTCAATAATGGAGCCTAACCGCTCTACAAGGTTGAATTTTTCACTGGCTTGTACTTCTATCAATCGGGAAGAAGTGTCATTGATGGCAACTCTGGCAAAATCCAGTTCGTTACAGCCCGGGTTGGTAAAAAAACTGTGAAATGCTTCGGTGGGTTGTGTAATGCGGGTGACGATAGTGGAGTCGATGCCGCCACTGGTAAGCACCGTCCATGGTCGACGGCCCAGCGTGTTTTGCCGTATCCCTGTTTCCAGAAGTTCGCGGGTTTCTTCAATCCATCGTTCGTCCGGTATGCCAGTTTTAAATCCATTGCCCGTACTCGTTCCGTGCGATGAGCCATTCAGCGGATCAGCGGGGGCAAAAATATCCTCCCAGCAATGTTTGCTAATGTCGCCATTTGAAAGTTTAAAACGAACCAGGTGCCCCGGCAGCACCCGGCGTATACCGCAGAAAAAAGTGTTCTCACCAAAGCTCAGCTGATAGCGTGCGTACTCTGCCATGGCCTTGTAATCCAGTTCCGGTACAAAGCCCATGACCTGCAGTAGAGACCTGATCGTGGAGGCAGCACAGAAACGCCGTCCATCGGACCAATAATACAGTGGTTTTGCTCCAAATTGATCTCGCACCAGGGTCAGGATACGGGCTGAGCGGTCGTAAACCGCGAACGCCCAGAATCCAACAAGGTCAGGTAATATGGCCTCACAGCGATCACTCCAAAGAGTCAGCAGGGTGCTTGTGTCATTTGCTGCCGGCATGTTGTTCAGGGCTGCCGAATTTTTGGATTGAAGACCAATAGCCAATTCCCGGTGGTTGGTCACCAAACCGTTTAGGCTCAGAACATACCGTTCATTGGCCTTGGGCTGTGCGCCTTCCTGGTGGGTGCCAATGTTGGAAAGTAAGGCATGTCCGATGTCGATATCGTTGTCATGCCAAAAACCAGCGCCGTCCGGGCCGCGGGAGCGCAAGGTGTCGAGAAACTCATCGGACCAGGGGGTATCGAATCCGGCTCGGACAACGAAACCACACATCAGCCAGGGCCTGCGGTACATTCTGTCTTCATGAACATGCTTGAGGCGGCTTTCTGAAACGAGACGGGTGGGCGACCGAGCAAGGCTGTTAACCCGGAGGCGTCGCCCAGACAATCCCGCATATCGCCCGGACGGGCCTGTGGCCTGACATCAGGATCGCAGACGACCCCAATTGACGTCGCGATCTGCTCGCAGGCTTCGAGCAGCGTCGTGGGGACCCCCGAACAGAGGTTGAGCACCTGTGGACCCATGGGATTTGAAAGCAGCCTTAAAATGGCGTCTACCACGTCACTGACGGCAATCCAGTCTCTGATCTGTAATCCATCCTCGAAAACGACAGGCCGTTGACCGTTACTGATCCAACCTGCGAGACGGGCAATGATCGTGGCGTCCTCGTCAAACCAGCGCATACGCGGCCCGACGACGGATGAGGCGCGCAGTATGGTGGTATTTTCGACGGCAAGCCCAGCCAGACATAACTCCTGCATTGCTTTGGATGCGCCGTAGGTTTCGAGCGGTTGCAGCGGGGCACTCTCAGTGATGGGGCAGATGACACCTTCTTCACCCGTATCAGGGCAATATACTGAGAATCTTCCAGCGATAAGGTCTTCTGGATAACGGACTGCGGGAATGGTCCGCCCATCCTTCAGAGCATAGGAATAAGCGTTGCCATATACACTGAAGCTGCTCATCAGTATGAATTGTTTCAAGCTGGGTAATTTTTGCGCCTGATGGACAAGTCTGGCGGTGCCGACAGCGTTATTGTCTATCACCTCGGCCGGTTCACGCGCTGCCCGCCGCACGCCACCGGCTGCTGCCAGGTGCACGATCGCTTCTACATCAACGTAGCTGGCGCTTGCCTCCCAGTTACGCAGGTCGTCAAACAGGTAATCAACATCCCGGTGAAGATAGCCTGGTGAGGTTTTGTGCACCTGCGGATCGAGGTTGTCGATTCCGATGACATCGGCGCCCTGCTCACAAAGTCGATCGACCAGATGTGATCCGATGAAACCGGCGGCACCTGTTACCAGAACCTTCACATGGCTCCCCTTACCATGTCATCGCGATGGGCCATAGTCCGGGCGATGATTGCACGATGCCTGGTAAACCATTCTGCCGTTTGTTCAAGTCCAGTGTCGAAATCTACCCGGGGGCTGAACCCAAGCACCTGTCGGGCAAGTGAGACGTCCGCACAACGGTGGCTTGAGTGATCCCAGGGCCGGCGTCTTGAGATTTGTATCTCACTGCGGTCACCGCAAAGGGTATTGACCGCTTGCGCAAGATCAATGATCTTTGTCGGCACTCCCGTACCAAGGTTGATCGCAAGCCCGTTTGCCCCAGGTGTTATTGCCGCCAGTAACAAACCCTCGACCAGGTCATCGACGAAAATAAAATCACGGGTTTCCTCACCGCTACCCGTGATTTTGAGGGGCCGACCGTTTAGCGCTTCCCAGAAAAAATTCGGTATAACGTTACGATAAGGCCCCGGTACCTCGCCGGGACCAAATGCATTAAAGAACCGACACCGTACCGTGCTCAATTGGTCGGAAAGATAGTTACAGTAAAGCTCGCCGAGCAGCTTGGTGATTTGGTATGGCGTATGGTGATGAATGCTTGGTGGCAGGTGTTCATGGATCGGACCCTCAATATCATGTCCTGCGATACTGCAACCTGCGGAAGCGTAGATAAACCTGCGGGCCCGAACCTCCCTGGACCATAGAAGTGCGCGCAGGGTTCCCTCACCATTGACACGCAGGTCGTCGACCGGATGATCAACGCTGTTTTGGTTGGCAAATAACGCGGCAAGATGAAATACGACGGGATTCTCGACGTTAAGGACGAGATTGGGCAGCGTATTGATGTCGGCATTTACCACGACTAAACGTCGGTCCTTTGGCAATAGCCAGCGAAACCCGGATGAAAGATCATCAATCACCACCAGGCGTTTCAGCGGCTCTTTGAGCAGGCGCATGACCAGGCGGCTGCCGATTGCCCCGCAGCCTCCTGTGACCACGACATGACGGTGTTCGAAATAGTCTGATTTACACGCCGTCATGTCTTGAACTGCAAGACGGCCTGGACCGGTGTGGTACGGCGCAAGCACAGTCTTGGCCAATTCGGTAGCAATTCATCAACCGCTTGCTGTACGCCGGGAGCGCGGTCCCAGCCGTAGTCATCAATGAAGATCATTCCACCATGGACCAGCCGTGGTACAAAAAACTCAAGTCCGGCACGGATCGAGAAGTAGGTATCAGTATCAAGATGAACCAGGCTAAAGCACTCCTTGCGCAGTTTTGAATCAATGACAGCAGGGAATACCCCATGGTAAAGAACGATGTTATCGCAAGCGCTTAGCGCCTGCCGCGTGGTCTCGATATTAATCTCTGTGAAGGTTTTGGCAGGCAGGACATCGAATTTTGGATCGGAATCAACCAGTCCCTCAAAGCCATCGATGGCGTAGATGGTTTTTTGTGGAAACATGGCCGAGAGCAATCGTGTCGTGCCACCCCTGGCCACGCCAAGTTCTGCCACGGAGCCCGCAAGGCTCGCCGTTACTTTGCCGATTTCCCATATTTCCCCAAGTCGATCACCGTGTTCTGCAACATTCCAGTTGCAGGTCGCCTTTGTCCAGAGCAACTCGCCGATGAGGCGTCTCGCATCAACGTCGTCCAAAGCTTGTGATGCGCGAGCGGAATCGGTTGTCGATACGGTGCTTTCAACTTTTTGTTTTTTGCCTGGCCAAAGTATCGCATGGCGTTCGGCAGCGATGATTCCGTATGAAAGCTCGGCGTCGTGTCGTGTTCGTGCGGTGCTTGCGCTTGCACCAACCGGGTTTCTGGTCCAGGTCGCATCATGCTCAATACCACCCCGGGTCTTGTGCTTCCGACAGACCTCATCCGGTGGTGCAATCACCAATTCACCATCAATTCGCCCCCTCCAGACCCAATCGGCTATGCAGGATAGCCGGAAATTAAAAAGCAGGTCTTCCATATTCCGAAGGCGCGGGTCGACATATGATCCGAAAAATTGCTTGACCGCCTGCAGGGCTGTGGTCCGGGCGGCGACATTTGCCCAGCTGGCTGCAAAACCGCCAGGGGTTTCGAGCATGCGGCGCGCTTGCGTGGCGGTCATGAGTTGGCTACGTAATGCTTCAGGCTCACCCTCAAGCGTCTCAACCATGAAAGGTCCAAACGTTGCATCATGCAACCGCAGTGCCTGTGCATCGAATTCAAGTTTGTGAGGCAGAAAGGTATCGTCGGAACCCAGCCGCGTCCACCAGCAAGTTCTGGCGCATGCGATACTCATCCCCAGTTCGTTAGCAGCGACTCCGCCTTTGTTTTCCGGCAGCCGTATGCTGTTAAAACGTTGATCCCTGTTCAGGTAATCACCGATGACCCCGGAACTGTTATCAGTGCTGCCGTCATCAATGATCCAGCAAAGCCACTTTCTGTAGGTTTGGCTAAGCAAACTGTCCAGTGTTCGTGGCAATAGCTGTTCGCGATTGTAAGTAGGCACGATGACACAAAAAGTCTCTTCCAGTAGTGGCTTGACTGCGTTCAACGGATCAACTGCACTGGCTTGGGTTGTTCATTGAGGGTTTCCGGTGGCCAGTGTCAGGTATCTGATTCAGCATCAGTGACCTTCGACGCCCGGTTTGAAGTACTTGCCAGTTTTTCAAGAAAGTGCTCCCTCCAGGGCTGAGATGCATCGAGTTCCTGTTCAGGACCCATTGCTCTGAGATCACGGGTACTTGGCAGACAAAATTCATTATCCACAAATTGGTCTCTCCATCCACCCTGACCACCATGCCATCCCATATCGAGTTCGTCAGGGTCATACTCAATTTCGTGATACCTGCTGATAGCATGCATGGTGCTGAGAAATTGATAGTGCTTCATGATAAAGAAAACCGGACAAAGACGCATGCCGCTGAAGGTGGGTCTGTGCCCGCCTCTCTTGACTAAATCAAGTGGGTCGGAACCGTTTTTCCAGGCGCGGATTCCAAACGGTGTTTGCTTGGCGAATGGATAGTAGTGACGCATCGTCCGCTGATAGTCTGAGTGGTCATGATCAGGAAACTCGCGGGTTGGTACGAATGTGTATTCCTGAAAATTAACCATGCTATATCCAGCTTCTTCCACCGCTGATATTGCTTCCGCCAGGTTCCAGTCACCCGGTGGCGGTTCGAGAATCTCATCCGCATCGACATGGATAAACCAGTCTGCTTCAAGATCGTTGGTAAGCTCCTGCTTACGTTTCAATTGCGCTTTAAGTTGAAAATTGCCGTTTCGTGCCAGGTGCTCAATATTGATTAAACCTCTTCCCAGCCACTTTTCGGCAATACTCACCGTTTTGTCAGTCGAGCCATTATCCAGCAAATAAACCTTCACATCCTGGGATATCAGGTTTTCCAGGCAGGGTTCTATAAATCGAGCCTCGTTATAGGCTGCGAGAATGGCAACAACACGACGAGATGCTGTCGGCCGGGAAAGGTGAACTGACCCCAGGAAATAGATTTCACCATACAACGGTAATTCTGCTACCAGCATACATTTTTTTTGAATTGTTCTACGGAAACGGTTTCGGACCGCACTATGACTTGAATCCGGTGAAGGGATCATCAGGTATTCAATACCATTCGAATACAGATCGTCAGGCTTAGAGATGTCATTCCTGGCGGATGTGGTATTCGGGCAGAGCGCGGAAGAGGTTTTCGGCAGCAGCCAGGATTTGGGCGGCAATACGGCATCTTCGTCGATCAGGACCGATAGAGATGCCTCCTCGGGCACACAAAACCCAAGATGCTGTCTATGCCTTCTTGTTAGTTCTGCAAAAATCATTAAGCGCGGTGATCAGGCGGCTCTGCGCACCTGCGATTAACAATTGAGCAATCTGCCTTATAGCAATTTTCTTTCATCAAGCCCAATACTGCGCGCAATAATTTCTTTCATGATTTCTGAGCTTCCTGCATAAATTCGTGATACGCGAGCATCGGTAAACATATGGGATATCCGGTATTCGCTCATATAACCCGAACCGCCATGCAATTGTACGCAGTTGTCCATTACCCTGTTTTCCAACTCACTGGCAAATAGCTTGGCCTCGGCCGCCAGTTCTGCGCTCAGTTCGCCATCATTGTGCATCAATACGCACTGGTCGATAAAGGTTTGCAGAATATCCAGGGAAGTGCGCATTTCCGCCATTTTGAAGCGACTGTTCTGAAATGCTCCAATGGGTTTTCCAAAAGCCTTGCGTTCAAGGATGTACTCCATGGTCAGGTCAAAAGCAACCTGGGCATGGGCGACTTCCTGGCAGGCGCTGATCAAGCGTTCCTCGGCCAGGAAATGCATCAATGAATAAAAACCCTTTTCCGGGTCACCCAAAACGTTTTCGGCGGGTACACGGACGTTCTCGAAAAACAGTTCAGCCGTATCCTGCGTTTTCAGCCCCATTTTATTCAGGTTGCGTCCACGCTTGAAACCCGGCATACCGCTTTCGACCACGAATAGCCCGATACCATGTGTCTTGTCGGGCACGGTCCTCGCCGCGACGATGATGGCGCCGCCATTGATGCCATTGGAAATATATGTTTTTGAACCATTCAGTATCCAGTCGTCACCATCACGCACTGCGCGGGACCTGATGCCTGCAAGATCACTGCCGGCACCCGGCTCTGTCATCGCGATACCAAGGATGGTCTCGCCGCTGATACATTTGGGCAGTAAACGCGCTTTGAGCTTCTCACTGCCGAGGTGTTCGATATAGGGGCCGACAAGGCGACTGTGAAGCGAGAGGAAAAGACCGATATCGCCATAGCGAATCGTCTCTTCTATGACGATTTGCTCAAAACGAAAATCTGCAATACCGGAACCACCGTATTTTTCATCGGCCCACATGCACAGCAAACCTTGCTCACCAGCTTTCAAAAATGCCGCTGGATCGCATATCCCGTCTTCCCGCCACTTGTCGACGTCAGGAGCAATTTCCGCCTGCATAAATCGACGCACGCTGTCGCGGAACATTTCATGGTCTTCATCAAATATCAAGCGTTTCATTTGGCTGTTTTCCTACACGATGGTGAACCTGATAGCATACCAAATATGCAAGTCTTAACGATGAGTTAAACACAAAATATTTGGCCAGAAACAGGGTCCGGGTCAGTTCAGGTCTGCCAGCAGAGCCTCTCGTGACGCAGTCCCGACCTCTGTGCTGTAAAGATAGGCCTGGTGACTGGACCCAAGACTCAGTGGGGCACCATCACGCAGTGCAGAAATCATGTCTGTATCCAGTTCAAAACGCATAAAATGAACGGCAGAGGTCTTTTCGGCATTACTGCGTTCGAGGTCCTCGTTTGAAATGGCATAGACGGGCTCGAACCCCTCCACCATGATCCAAACCAGGTCCTCGATGCCTCTAAGCATTGCGAGTTGGCGCTTTCGTTCGTCCACATCCTGGTATTCCAGCATGGCTGTTGCCTTGAGGTTTTGGCCATCCGGGATCAATGGGTTATAGGCCCCAAGCTCTTCTTCGATACCGGCAGCTTCAAATATCTTCTCGATACGCAGCATTTCCTGGACCTGGTACTGGACCGTGAGACGGTCTTCAAAATAAAGGAACAGGTGAGGGCCGATACCAATACGGCGGTGTTTCTTATGGGCAATTACCCTGCTGCGAAAACCATCGCGTCGCTCAGCGTACTCTTCCAGACCCATCAGGTCTGAACGTTTAATCGGTGATGCCATGTTTATATTCCGTATGCTTTTCTCAGTAGTGACAGCGGGTTGGTTTCGCCGTGCTTCAGTTCAAGTCCTTCTGCAATTTGCGTGGCGGCCATCGGACAATCGGATACCAGGTAATCGGCTTCCATTTTTTTTGCCCGGCCAATGACCGGGCGCGCAATTTTCTGTGATTTGGCCCATGTGTCATTGCGCACGCCATAGGTGCCGTCATGCCCGGAGCAGCGCTCAATGGCATTGATTTCGGTTCCCGGTACCAGTGATAAGACCTGTTTCGTCTTGGGGCCGATATTCTGCACCCTCTGATGACAGGGTACATGCCAGGCCACCGTACCCAGTGCCAGCTGAAACTCTGTTCTCAGCAACTCAGCTTTATGACGGTGAAGCAGGTATTCAAACGGGTCGAAAATGTGTCGCTTAACTTTCAACACATCCTCATCATTAGGGAACATCAACGGTAACTCTTGTTTGAACATGAGCACACAAGAAGGAACAGCTGCAACGATGTCCCATCCATCGTCAATGAGTTTGACCAGTTGTGGGATATTTTTTTGACGTAATTTATCAACCGTTTTAAGGTCGCCTTGCTCCAGCTTGGGCATGCCGCAACACGATTCTTTATCCGTCAGGCGGACCGGTATGCCATTGTGCTCAAAAACAGCGATCAGGTCTTCCCCGATGCCTGGTTCGTTATAGTTGCAATAACAGGTTGCAAACAGTGCTGCGCGACCCCGGGTCGGACCTGCTTCCAGAATATCTGTTGTTTTTGATTGATGGTCTTTGCGACGTTTTCTGAGTGTGTCCTTATGGAAAGCAGGTAGTTTGGCCTTGGGGTGGATATCCAGCATCCTGGATGCCATCTTTCGCATGACTGTATTGCTGTTGGCCGCGTTGACCGCCTGGTTGATGACGGGAATGCTGGCAGTCTTGCCTGTCATATCTGTGCTGCTGAGCAGTTTGTGACTGATTTTGCGTTCACCTTTCTTAAATTGTATGGCCTTGGCGCGCAGCATTAAATGAGGAAAATCCACATTCCAGTCATGTGGTGGTACATACGGGCATTTGACCTGGTAACACAGGTCGCATAAGTAACATTCGTCAACGACCTTCCAATAATCTTTTTTGTCGACGCCATCGACCTCAAAGGTCTCAGATTCATCGACAAGGTCAAACAGCGTCGGGAAGGCGTCACAAAGAGAAACACAACGTCTGCAACCGTGGCAAATGTCGAAAACACGCTCGAGTTCTTCAAGCAACGGTTTTTGCTTGTAAAATTCCGGGTTCTGCCAATCCAGTGGGTGACGGGTTGGTGCTTCGAGACTGCCCTCTCGTGATGATGTTGGAGATTTACTCATCTTAGCCCTTGCTGCTGCTTACGACACAAAAAAAAGGGGCACAATCGCGCCCCATTCTATTACACAAATAGAGCCATGTGATCAATCTATGGCTGACCCTGCTTAGTCCAGGTCATCAAGTGCTTTTTGGAAACGGTTGGCATGGGAGCGTTCTGCCTTGCCAAGCGTTTCAAACCAGTCGGCAATTTCGTCCAACCCTTCGTCGCGAGCAGCGCTTGCCATACCCGGATACATGTCCGTGTATTCATGCGTTTCACCCGCAATGGCTGCCTTGAGGTTATCTTCGGTATTGCCGATAGGCAAACCTGTTGCCGGGTCACCCGTTTCTTCAAGGTATTCAAGGTGGCCGTGTGCATGTCCGGTTTCACCTTCTGCCGTTGAGCGGAAAACCGCTGCAACATCGTTGTAGCCTTCAATGTCAGCCTTGGCTGCAAAGTAGAGATAACGCCTGTTTGCCTGTGACTCACCGGCAAAAGCGTCTTTTAGGTTTTGTTCAGTCTTACTGCCTTTCAGTGACATTTTCTTAGCCTCCAATAATCAAGATTAATCGGGATGTATTACTATAAGCATAGCCCTGTTTTGTTGATTGGTAAAATTGAATTTCGCAATCATTTCCATAGGTAATATCAATACCTGGTCAGCCCGGGTCTTACCCCGAGATCAACTGGCCGATACGTCCGGTCAAAATGGCCAGGTAGTTGCCCAGGGCGTAACCGATCAAGGCCATTAAAATGGATGCAGGCACCAGGGTCTCACGGTGATGCGCGGCAACGATAGGCGCGGATGCAGCGCCACCAATATTGGCAGCCGATGCAATAGCCACGGTATGCACGTCAACCCGGAATATCCAGGCACCGGTGAGTATGAACAAGCCATGGATGGTGATCCATACATAGGCCATGGCAATAAAGCCAAGCATTTTATCCCACTCAACGACACTCAGGTCCATGGTGGCGCCGACCCTTGCCACATAGACGTATATGATAGCCATCGCAATCGGTTGCGCGGCGGGCAGTCTACGGGCAGGTGTGACGGAGGCCAGCAGCGAAAAAGTTGTTACCAGCAGAATCAGCCAGGTCCCCGCAGTGATCACAGTGGCTCCACCAACCACCACGGGAGGTAAAACCTCTGACAAACCCAATGATATCCAGGTAAAACCGATGGCCAGTAATGCAAGGTATAGCAGACTGGTCATGCTAGGTGCGCTATCGCTACTTTTGAAATTAGCCGCAGCAGTTTCCATGGCCTCAAGTCGACCATGCGGGACCCTTGCCCAGCGATTGAATTTCTCGGCGAATGACTTACTGCCCAGCAATATGGGTAACCATATTAGGTAGACCATCTGGTCGGCAGCAGCGGCCATCGTCATATCTGTGGCTGTGCCCTCCAGGCCGGCGTGCGCAGCTGTCATATTTCCTGTACCGCCGATCCAGCTACCGGCCAGGGTCCCGAATGTTCGCCAGCTTTCAGGGGCCAGTGGGAAGTAGTCGCCAATGGAGAGAACCTGACCCAGTTTGTAGGCCATGACACCACCAAAAACGACGCCAATGCTGCCAAGTAACATCACGAACACCCCTTTGCCCATGATTCGCACGGCGCTGACGACATCTACCTTGATCAGCATTAGCACGATAAACATTGGCAGTCCGTAGTGACGTAAAAAATCATATGCCGCACTTTCAAACGGGATCAGACCGAAGTTTGAAAGCAGCACTGGCGAGGCGTAGATAAATATCAGGGGTGGCAGGTACTCAAACAGTTTCCAACGGGTACTGCGCTCAAGCCAAAACCAGAAAGCGACAACAGCGACCAATACGGTCATGACTCCGACGGGTGATGAAATAAAGGTTGTGTTCATTGTTTTTCCACTTGTTCGGTAGATTTCCGAAAGTCATCCAAAAGTGCACAAGCCAATTCGATGCTGTCGAGTAATCGTGGTGTTGCCTGGCTGATTTGATCAGCAGGCAGGTAAAGCAAATTACTGTTAGAGACCGCAGTTAAACGGGGCCAGTCCTGCCAATGCCCCAGTGCCGGTATTTCACCCGGTAACTCAGGCGCAATCATGACTTCGGGGTTTTTAAGGATAACGGATTCACGGCTTATTTGCGGAGCCCTGGTTGGCAGGTCAGAAAAAACATTAACCCCACCACAGATCGCCAGGCTACGGCTTATGATGTGATGCCCATTGATGGTATAGAGAGGACGGGCCGCGATCTGGTAAAAATATCTTACCGGGGTTTTCATGGCATTTTGCCGTAACAACTCGTTCAGCCTGTTGCGAAGCTGTTGGGCAGATGGATGACCAACTGACTGGGTGCCTGCGACATTGGAAATGGCTTCTACGGTGTCAGGGATTTGACCGGGCCGTGTGATTTCAACCTGCCAGACCGTGATACCAAGTTGTTCAAGTTTCTGCAGGGCGGTCTGGGGGTTGCCTGATTGCCATGCGATGACCAGGTCCGGCTTGAGTTCAATAATGCCTTCAAGATCGATCCTGAAAGCGTCGCCTATGCGCGGGATTGTCCTGACCGGTGCAGGAAAATTGCTGTACTCAACGACCGCCTTGAGAAGGTCGCCGGCGCCAGCGGCAAATACCAGTTCGGCAAGGTTGGGTGCCAGCGTGATGATACGTCCGACGGGTTTGGGCAGCGTAAGTGTTTCGCCGTTTGCCTGTGTCAGATTGATCTCGGCAAGTGAGGCTTGCGGCCCTGCCAATCCAAGCAAAAGAAAAAGGACTGACATTAAATGGCCGGGCGCCAACCTGGCCGGAAACAGGCTCATGCGATCACATTCACCAACAACAGGATAGCCAATACGGTGGCCCAAACACCCAGTGAGCGCCACACCAGGTCCATGGATAGCTTGATACTGGCCATGGGGCCCTTCAGTTGGTCGGCGTAACCATCATTTGCCGCATGACCACTCATCACGATCGTACGCGCGCTGGTCAGCATAAAGTCATTATTGCCATCAAACAGGCCGTGACCGCGCTCATCATGGTACTTCTTCCAGGCGCGATAGACCGAATCAAAATCGGTCGCTATCGCCAGTGCCAGTGTCAATAACTGGGCCACCGGCCAATCCATCACCGCGCACAAACGTCCGATCAGGTCTTTCTGGTCATCATATAGTCCGTCATCCTCTCTACGTAGCCTGGTGGCCAGGCGGTAGAGCAGGGCACCGTAAATGCCGAGAACTGCAAACCAGAAAATGATGCCGAACCAGCGTTTAAGCGCCTTGCTAAAAACCGCATTGATCGCAATGGCCTGGCATTCGTCCGGGTTTTCAGGAATCGGTTCATCCAGCAGGGATTCAAGTGCTTCCCTTTGCTCTTCATCATCTTCGGCTCTCATGACATTACGGACGTCTACGTCCAGGTCACGGGGACCAAAGGTGTAAATCAGCACGGCGACAGCCAACAGGAAAACACCGGTCTGACCCAGTAGTGAATACACCAGGCTGTTAACCAGGTAGGCCGCCACCAGTGGCAGGCCCAGAATGACCAGGAAACCTGTTGGCCCTGACCAACCCGGGAGAAATTTGAGCTTGTCATTACACAACTCAGTGAAAGACTTCAGCCACTCAAAGCGTCGAAATTGACTTAATTCACGGACAAAATGACAAAGTGCAAATGCAATCAGTATCGATGTTATGGTCATAGTTTTATTCTATCAGGTTGACGCGCCAACATTCATCGCCCGTTGACGACGGACCAGCTCTTCTAGGTTTCCACCGCCATTTTTCCTGAACCAGTCTGCCAGTAATCTAAAGGCGATTGAGACAGGTGGTGACAAGTGGACCTCGTCATTGCATACCGCTTTGGTTAATGATTCCACGGTATACCACTGCGTTTCCGTAACTTCCTCACTGACACCACAGTTCCGATCCAGTGCTTCGGCATAAAATCCGCACATGGCGGAGGCCGGAAATGGCCACGGCTGCGAAGAAACATAACGGATGTTTTCCAATTGTAAGCTTACTTCTTCATAGACCTCGCGGACAACCGCATCCTCGAGACTTTCACCTGGCTCGACAAACCCGGCCAGGGTAGAGAAATGCTTGGGGGCCCACCTGGTGTTGCGGCCAAGCAGGCAGGAATCCTTGTGGGTTACCAGTACGATGATTGCCGGATCGATTCGTGGGTAGGACTCCCTGGCACATTCATCGTTAATGCATACCATCCTGTGACCGGATGAGCGTAGCAGGTTTGGACTGCCACAAACACCACAAAACGCGTGACGGTGCTGCCAGTAATGCAAAGCTTTTGCATAGGCGAGAATGCCGGCATGCTTGGCGGCCATGTATATCGAAGCCCTGCGCAGGTCAGCAAATTTCGCAGCCGGGTGTTCTGCGAGGATGTCATCCTTTTGGCGGTCGGTTAGCGAAACGGCAAAATACTCTCGCTCTCCATCGCTTCCCAGTAATGTGGGAGGTTGAATCCGGTCCGGTTCGGGAAGCTCGGTAGAGGAAAGGTAAATCGCCATGGTGCCGTCGGTGGTGCGCTCCAGCAGGCAACGGCTCCGCCACAGCGGCACCAGGCGGGTATTCGGATGGACCAGCGTGCTGGTCACCCACTGGGCGTTATCGCGCAACTCTACTTCGCGGTTAAGCCGAACAGCTGTAAATCGATTGCGTCTTGATCTGGCCAGGCCGTCCGTGTTGGACACGCTCATGGTGTTCAAACAGAGAACGAGGCGCCACAACCACAGGTGGTTGTGGCATTGGGGTTGCGGATTACAAACTGTGCACCTTGCAAGTTTTCACTGTAATCCACCTCTGCCCCCATCAGATACTGAAAGCTCAAAGGGTCAACAAGAAGGGTTACGCCTTCATTCGTAATGGCGATATCATCGTCAGAACTGTCTTCATCAAATGTGAAGCCATATTGAAATCCTGAACAACCGCCGCCCGATATATAGACACGCAGTTTGAGCTCCGGATTGTGCTCTTCCATGATCAGTTCCATCACTTTCCTGGCCGCGGAATTTGTGAATTTAATCGCATCTGTGGGTATTTCGTTTTGCATGTGGTTTTCTGTTCGTCAATTCGTGTTCTTACTATGGCGGTTAAGTGTTACTTTTTCAATCATCAAGCGACTGTGAAAACCTGCCGCGAAGATGTTCACTATCGCTTGTTTGTCCGAAACTTTCAGTTGCCCAATAGCAGGCGAAGCGCAAACAGTATGATGGTTACGGTGATGACATTCCGCACCCAGGTATGACCTTTGAGCACTTGCAAGTGAACACCGGCCAGTCCGCCTACAAAATTTCCTGCCGCCAGGGCAAGGCCCATTGCCCAGTCCACCTTACCGCTCCAGGCAAACATCACCAATGCCACGGAAGTAAGGCCCAGCACCACGGTAACCTTCAGAGCATTGCCGCGGATCAGGTTAAGGCCTGCAGCCGTGGTAACTGCCAGTAGAAGGAACCCGATACCAGCCTGGATGAACCCGCCATACGCCCCGATCAGGAAGAATGCTGCTACAAAACCCCAGCGTCGCGCACCCGTGGGTGGTTTCGAACTCCCATGCTCTGGCAAGCTCCCGATCGGGCGCCAGATGGACCAGGCAGCCACTGCCACGAGGACGACCGCGAGTATTCTCTGGAAAGCCAGTTCTCCAATGTGGATCGCTGCAAAGGTTCCAAGGATGGCACCCAGCATGGCAGGCGGAACCGCCACCAAAAGCCATTCTTTGGAGACCATGCCGCGGCTGTGGAAGCTCCATGAGGCACCAATATTCTGAATCAGGATGGCCACCCGGTTGGTGCCATTGGCCACCGTGGGTGGCAGACCCAGGAATATCATCACCGGAAGTGTCAGAAGGGAACCACCGCCAGCGATCACGTTCAGGGTCCCGGCGACCAGGCCGACCAGGAACAGGAGTAGTGAAGTGGTTAAAAATTCAGGCACAGTAGGTGGCTTCAGCTTGATGACGTTGGGTGCCCGGTATGTTTACATGATACCTATACCCCGTCCAGTGAGTTCCTCCCGACTTTGCTTATGGTTCCACCTGATCCAGGATTTCATCGGTCGGGGTGACGGCCGGAGCCTGGTTGAAAAGACTATGCCACTCCATCGATTGCTCGACATCGGTGCGCAGGCTGCGGGATTTGAGGCGAATGGTCAGCCGGCTTGGCTCAAAATCCTCTGGCAGGGTGATCAGTCGTTCCAGTTGTTGGAAGTACTTGAATTGAAACCTCAGCGGTTCTGCTGACTCGGCTAAAAGTTGTTTTTCAGTCAGGTGTCGGGCACTACCTTTTGCAATTCCTTCGACACCCAATTCAATCCGGCCCGAAATGACAGCGGCCCAGCGCAGGTTTTGTGTCAATGTGAATATGATCCGAAAAACACGGGGAGATTGCGTGGCCTGCAATTCCAGGTAGTGCACGGCCAGGGGATTCTGTGAGTCATTGGCGCCGCCGAGGCGACGGTAAAAAGCCAGATCCGCCTTTAAGCCGGCTATCTCATCCTGGTGTTCGCGCTCGGATGCGCGCAACAAGTTGTTGGCTCGCCGCACGATATCAACTTCACGTTCGGCTACTGCCAACCGGCTTTTTTTCGCTTCAAGCGCTGCGGTCAGGTCCCGTTGGTCCTCCAGTAAAGCCTCCACGCGGTCATTGGCGTAGATTAATTCGTCGGCCACATAGTACCTGGCGAAATAGTAGATACCCAGGGCGATGATCACGGCCACAGTTGCGAGCATTAGCCATTTTGGGAACATGGAATCATTCATGATCTGAAAATTAAAGGGAGCTCCTGCGCGACAAAGATGTCCGGGCAAGAAAAAAGCGGCCGAAGCCGCCTATGTTCCTGTGTTTTATTATCATTGTTGTCAATCGTTATAATTATTTGGCAAGCCCCAACAGGATGGTTGGGTGATTTATACTACTACAAGTCACCTGCGTCAAGTTGACGCGGGTGATTGGGCAGAATTAACCCACCCTGGGAGTATGCGTTTCGACAGGGAATTGCGCCATTTTTTCAAAGATTTTTCGTGTTTTATTTCTGAAACGGTGACAACCATTCCCTGGCCGGGTCTCCAATGACAAAGAAAAACGGGTTCAGGTATGCCTCCTTGCTGTTGTAGGCCAGGGGGGAACCGTCAATCTTAACCACCTGTCCACCAGCGGCCTCGACCACTGCCTGTGCTGCGGCTGTATCCCATTCGCAGGTGGGGCCCAAACGCGGGTAAAAATCGGCGAGGCCCTCAGCCACACGGCAAAACTTTAGTGAACTACCCATGCTGGTGAGTTCGTGTGGTCCAAGCTGGTTGAGTTGGCTGGCAAGTTCGGGGTTGGCGTGG
>Ga0316201_10000177_pt1 | contig 30547 bp, 35 predicted proteins | sample CS6wburrow_MG_FD_204516 | JGI IMG/M metagenome (GOLD analysis project Ga0316201, IMG submission 204516) | Coastal sediment microbial communities from Delaware Bay, Delaware, United States - CS-6 worm burrow | ecosystem: Environmental > Aquatic > Marine > Coastal > Sediment | place: USA...
CCCAAAGATATGCTCGGCGTGGCCGCACTGTGAACAGATGTGAATACTCATGTTTTCCACGATACCCAGCACCGGTACTTCGACCTTCTCGAACATCTTCAGGCCCTTGCGAGCATCCAGCAGCGCGATGTCCTGCGGCGTGGTCACGATCACGGCACCGCTCACCGGTACTTTCTGCGCCAGAGTCAGTTGTACGTCACCGGTGCCCGGCGGCAGGTCGATGACCAGGTAATCGAGTGATTTCCAGCGGGTGTCGCGCAGTAACTGCTCCAGTGCCTGGGTGACCATCGGGCCACGCCAGATCATCGGGGTTTCTTCATCGATCATGAAACCGATCGACATGGCCTGCAGGCCGTGGCCGCCCATGGGTTCGAGTGATTTGCCATCTGAAGATTCGGGTTTGCCATGTATACCGAGCATCCGCGGAATGCTGGGGCCGTAAATATCCGCATCCAGCACACCCACGCGCGCGCCTTCTTTTTGCAGCGCCAGCGCAAGGTTGACCGCGGTGGTAGATTTGCCCACGCCGCCCTTGCCCGACGCGACAGCGATGACATTCTTGATACCTTCGAGCGGGTTCATGCCGCCCTGCACGGTATGGCTGGCTATTTCCCAGCTGGCCTCAACTGCAGCACTGCCGACACCGGCCACACCTTCGATACGTTTTTTCAGCTCATCGGACAGTTTGTCGACGTAGCCATAGGCCGGGAAACCCAGCACGACTTTAGCCTTGACAGCATCACCCTCGATTTCGATCTTTTTAACTGCGCCGGCAGTCACCAGGTCTTTTTCGAGATAGGGATCAATGTATTGTTTGATGGCGGATTCGACTTGTTCTTTTGTAACGCTCATGGCGGAACCCTCAAAATAGATTGTGCCGCGAAAACGGCCATTTATAAAAGATGGCGCATTCTACACTACCGCAGCGATGATTAACCTCAATGAAATTCTGATTAATCAGAATTCACAGCACTAACCGCAACTTAGCCAACCCGGATGTGGAACCGGGTGCTGAAAAACCATGCAAGTTGCGGCGAAAATTGCTATGTTAGGCGCCCTTTTACACGCCCGAACAACATGACGACTCGAACCTCTATTCCGCCGGCGCGCAATATCCTGGTCACCAGTGCATTGCCCTATGCCAATGGCCCGATACACCTCGGCCACCTGGTGGAATATATCCAGACCGATATCTGGGCGCGGTTCCAGCGTTTGCGTGGTAACACCTGCTATTACGTCTGCGCTGACGATGCCCACGGCACCCCGATCATGCTGCGCGCGCGCCAGGACGGTATTACACCGGAAAGCCTGATCGCAGATATGCAGAAACAACATGAGGCCGATTTCGCCGGTTTCAACATCGTGTTCGATAATTACTACAGCACACACTCTGAAGAAAATCGCCAGCTCGCCAGTGACATCTATATCAAGCTGCGCGAAGACGGCCATATCGCCACGCGCACCATCAAGCAGGCCTACGATCCCGAAGCACAGATGTTTCTGCCCGACCGGTTCATTAAAGGCACCTGCCCGAAATGCGGCGCTGATGATCAGTACGGTGACAATTGCGAAGTCTGCGGCTCTACCTACGCGGCCACTGAGCTAAAAAATCCGGTGTCCGCGGTGAGTGGTGCGACCCCGATCGAAAAAGATTCAGAACAATATTTTTTCAAGCTCAGCGATTTCAGCGACATGCTCAAGCAGTGGATGAAAGCCGGCCACGTGCAGACCGAAATCGCCAACAAGCTCGATGAATGGTTGCAGGAAGGCTTGCAGGACTGGGACATTTCACGCAATGCGCCCTACTGGGGATTTGAAATTCCCGATGCGCCCGGTAAATATTTTTATGTCTGGATGGATGCACCCATTGGCTACATGGCCAGTTTTAAAAACCTGTGCGACAAAACCGGAATTAACTTTGACGATTACTGGCGCACGAACGGCAACACCGAGCTGTATCATTTTATCGGCAAGGACATCGCACGTTTCCACACCCTGTTCTGGCCTGCCGTGCTCACCGCCGCAGACTACCGCACACCGACAGCGGTGTACTGTCATGGCTTTCTGACCGTCAATGGCCAGAAAATGTCGAAGTCGCGCGGCACCTTCATCAAGGCACGCACTTATCTCGATCACCTGAGTCCGGAATACCTGCGTTATTACTACGCCGCAAAACTGTCTGACGGTGTTGATGATATCGACCTGAATCTCGAAGACTTCATGCAACGGGTGAATTCAGACCTGGTCGGCAAAGTGGTCAACATCGCCAGCCGGTGCGCCGGTTTTATCAGTAAAAAATTTGACGGCACGCTTGCCGCACAATTACCCGACGAAGCCCTGCATCAGCAACTGGTAAGCGCGGGCGATGCCATCGCCGGGCATTTTGAAAACCGCGAATACAGCAAGGCGGTGCGCGAAATCATGGCGCTGGCCGATAAAGCCAATGTGTATATCGACGAACATAAACCCTGGGCGCTGGCCAAAGAAGCCGGGCGCGAGGCCGATGTGCATGCTATCTGCAGCCAGGGCCTGAATATGTTCCGCGTGCTCATGACCTATTTAAAACCGATCCTGCCAGCCACCGCGGCAAAATCAGAAGCCTTTCTCAATACCGAACTAAGCTGGGCGAACCTGCACCTGCCCCTGCTCAATCACGCCATTAACAAGTTCAAACCGCTGATGACCCGAATCGAAAAAACCCAGATTGACGCCATGACAGAAGATTCAAAAGACAGTATGCAATCCGCCCCCGCCGCTACCGGCCCGCTGGCTGACGATCCTGTCAGTGCCGAGATAAGCTACGAGGATTTCGCCAAAATCGATTTACGCATAGCGAAAATCGTCAAGGCCGAGCACGTCGAAGGTGCCGACAAATTGTTACAGCTGACACTCGATATCGGCGGTGAGACCAGGAACGTATTCGCCGGTATCAAATCGGCCTACCAGCCGGCCGATCTCGAAGGCAGGCTCACCGTGATGGTCGCCAACCTGGCGCCACGTAAAATGCGCTTTGGCCTGTCCGAAGGCATGGTGCTGGCAGCCGGCCCCGGCGGCGCTGATTTATTCGTGCTGCACCCGGATGACGGCGCCCTGCCCGGCATGCGGGTCAAATAGACCACTGCCCCCCTCCGCAAGAGCCCATGCCATTGCGGGCAAAGCCAGTAGCGTCCATTCGCGGTTAAAAACACAGCACGATCGAGTGGCACGATCCCGGGCTGGGGGGCCTGATTTCCCGGCCAGATGGCTTCACACATTATCCCTGAACAGGCCGATTTTCCCGTCAAATAGGCTACGCTCCTAGTGATAAGCAGCGTATTTTTGCGCTGCCATACCCGCCGCCGTGTGTGAGGATTCAGATTGCGAGTGCTAGTGCTAGAGAAGAGCCGCCTGTTCCAGAAAGTTCTGCGTGAACAACTGGAAGCGCTCGACTGCGAGGTCGATTGTGCGCGGACTGGTGAGGACGCGCTGGAATGCCTGCACGCTAACAAATATGACCTGATTATTGCGAGTCAGCATGCATTCGATGGCAGCTGTGCAAAATTCACCGACTACTACACCTCGATGAAAAATCGCTGCCCGGCGATGCTGCTCACCTCAGAGCCCAATGAAACCTTGCTGAACCGGGCCCGTGCTGCAGGCATTACCGATATTTTCCCGAAATCCAACCTCGCCTATATGGCTGACAGTATTCGCTACATTGTCAACGGCGAAAGCCTGATCGACATCAAGGGCGGCCGCGTACTCTACATCGAAGACAGCCGCGCGGTGGCACACGCGATGACGCGCTATCTTAAAAAACTAAACCTGGTGATTACACATTATGACAATGCCGAGCAGGCACTGAGCGATTTCAACACCAATGACTACGACCTGGTGATTACCGATATTATGCTCGAAGGCAGCATCGACGGGGTCGCGCTGGTACGCATGATACGTGCGCAAAAAACCAACCAGTCACAAACGCCCATACTCGCCCTCACCAGCTATGACGACCCGCACCGGCGCATCGAGTTATTCCGCGCAGGCGTAAATGACTATGTCACCAAGCCACCGGTGGAAGAAGAACTTGCCGCGCGCGTCAATAATCTAATTACAAACAAGCGGCTGCTAGACCATGTCCGCCAGCAGAAACATTCGCTACTCGAGCTGGCGATGAAAGACCAGCTGACAGGCTGCCATAACCGCCACAGCCTGGCAGAATACGCTCCCAAGATGCTGGCTGATGCCGAACGCTATAAATATTCGTTGTCCATTTTGATTCTTGACCTGGACCATTTCAAAGTCATTAATGACGAGCACGGCCATACCGTCGGTGACGATGTACTCGCGGATGTCGGCAAACAGCTCCGGGCCTGTTGCAGGCAGGGCGATTTTATCTGCCGACTCGGTGGTGAGGAATTTATCCTGCTGTTACCGCATTGCGATGCCAGCCACGCATTGAACAAGGCAGAAGAAATTCGCGGCCAGATTGAAAACAGCAGGCCGACAGGTATTCGGATCACGGCAAGCTTAGGCGTCACCACATTCAGCGAAAGTCACAAACTGAATTTTGACAACCTCTACAAGGAAGCAGATGAAGCGGTCTACCACTCCAAGGAAACAGGTCGCAACAGGGTAAGCAAGGCCGTGCCAACGGCAGTATCAGCCAAGCAAGTTAATCACTAACAGCACCTGGACAGAAAAGCCCACAAGAAAACTCAGCACACGCAACACCGGTACAGCAAAGCTAAATACCAGGTAATGCACCAGCCGTGCAATAAAATATACCTGCACAGCGAGGGCGGTTTGCGCAGTTGCACTGCCGGTCATAACCACCATCAGCACCAGTGGTGCCAGTATCACCAGGTTTTCAACCGCGTTTCCATGCGCGCTCATCATGCGACTGGCCCACGCCGCTTTCGCCTCGGTATGGCCATGCGGGTCCCAGATCGCCGACACCACACCCTGCTCCCACATACGATTGAGAATATAGGGCAGCCACATCAAGGCTGTCATCGCGACAGTCATCAGCAACCAGAACAATTCAGGGCTTGCATTAATCGACATAAAAATCTCCTTACTCGTCAGAAAGATTTAATACTGCTGCCTGGTAAGCGCGCAGCAATGCGGGATTATCAATCGAGCCGTGGTGATGAAGTTGTCGCCAGGCCGAACCAACCCGCTGGTAAATACGCGTAGTGCGAATCGCCAGCGCGAGCTGCACATCATTTTGTTTGAACCAGCCACGCTCGCGACCGACGGCACAGAACATATCGCTTGTTTGATCGATACAAAAATCATGGAACTCGACATAAACCTGCGTCGGGCCGTTAAACAGCTTGTGGTACACCGCTTCGATTTGAGGCCAGCCATGTTTCACATCACCCAGCGGGTTTGACATCGATGTCAATGCAGAAGGCCACCAGTTATCCGCCATGCGCGATATATCACGCTGGTTAAACGCCTTATAAAAATTCACCAGCACGGCATAGGGCGTGCCCGCGCCCGCATCTGTTTCGGATCCATTGATTATATTTTGCATCACTCACACCATTAGTTGTATATACAACTGTTGCATTAAAAAAAAACATCAACCTGATTCATTGCAGCCGGTTACCGGTTTCACGCATGCGTGTGACCAGCTCATTCAGGCCCGATTTCCCCACGGTCTTGAGCATTTCCTGGTACAGCGCATCACCTTTTTTATTGAGACGGGTTTTCATTTTTTTTGCTTTCAGCATAGGCTTAACCAGAGTTTCCCGTCCCGTCCTGGTTCGCATTAGCAGCTGCTTGTCTTCGAGCACATTGATAAATCGTGTGACCGTGGACTTTTCAAGTTTGAGTTCGCTGGCTATGCGCGTCTGGGTAATATCCGGGTTATCCAGTACCAGGCGTAACAGGTAGGCATGCGCAGGCGACAGGTCAAACTCGGCGAACGCTTCATCCCAGATAGCATTCACCTTGCGCGCCAGCGCGTTCACATTGAAATACAGGCAACGTTCAAACATGATGTGAGTCTAGACCAAATTAGTTGTACGTACAACCTTTAATGCAGAACCACACGCGACGCCTGGGTTAATCAGCCACCACGCGATTGCGCCCGAGCTGCTTGGCACGCATCAGCGCCTTGTCTGCCTTATTGAGGATTTGTTCAGAAATTTCCGCAGCATCGCCGATGCTGGCTTTCACCGGCATAAAGCTGGCGAGGCCTATTGATATGGTGATGAGTATTTTATTCCCTGTGCTGACTTCGACAGGCGTATTCAGAATGGTTTTGCGAACGCGCTCGGCAGTTTCCATGGCGACACGATTATCGGCACCGGGCAGCATGATGACAAATTCCTCGCCACCATAACGCGCAACCACGTCACCCAGCCGCACCGCATGCATCATGATGTCCGACACTGCCTGCAGCACCTGGTCACCGACATCATGGCCGTAGGTATCGTTAACCTGTTTGAAATAATCCACGTCGAGGTACAGGCACGACAGGGGTTTGCCTTCACGCAAGGTACGGCTGACTTCGATGCCCATGCGGCGTTCCAGCTCGCGCCGGTTGGACAGACCGGTGAGTGCGTCGGTGAAACTCAGTCGGCGTAATTGCTCGTAATGCAGACAGTTTTCGACGCAAATGGCGGCAATAATACTCAGCCGTTGCAGAAATTCTGTCGCCGCACCGGGCTGGTATCGGTCCAGTCGTTTGCTGAACATGGCGAGACAACCAATGATGCTGTCGCGTCTTATCAGCGGCAGCAGCGCGACGCTGCCGGGGCCTTGCGGCGGCGCATCGAACAGCCAGCCATGCTGGTATTCATCATAGCTGGCCAGTACCGGTGCGTGGCCGAAGCCGAGCAGGCGCTCAATACTGGACATTCTGTTGAGCAGCAGGATGCCACCGCAACGTTCGTCATCGGGCTGGGTACCGAGGATATTGCGGATGATGTCGCCATCATCGGCCAGCGCCAGGCAGACCGCATCAAGGTCAGCCAGTGCCCTGAAATCACCGCGCAGGTAACTCGATATCGCGGCAAAATCCTGCGCCGCCAGCAGCGCAAATTCAATCGACTGGAACCGGTTATGGACCGATTCGTTATGACGCGCAGCACTCAGCAGCTCCCTGACCTGTTTGCGCAGGCGTTCAACATCCTGATCAATTTCCAGCAGCTCACCGCTCTCGCTCATAGCATTGCACTCCCGTCTCTAGCCAAATGTACTGAAACCCGGATCAACTGGCGCCAATCATATCCGCTTTTGCGCGCGCTGGCAGCATTCAGATGCCGGCTGACTATTCCCCCAATCTTGCAGATGATTTACTGCACACTTATATAGTGTTCTTTTTGATACACTTGCGCGATGACAGAATACGCCCTCATCCTGCTCAGCACCATCCTGGTGAATAATTTCGTGCTGGTGAAATTTCTTGGCCTGTGCCCGTTTATGGGTGTGTCGCGCAAGCTCGAAACCGCCATGGGCATGGCACTGGCGACCACCTTTGTGCTTACCCTGTCTTCGGTCAGCGCCTACCTGGTGAATGAATTCATCCTCGCGCCGCTCGGTATCGAGTTCATGCGCACCATCATGTTCATCCTGGTCATTGCAGTCGTGGTGCAGTTCACCGAAATGGTGGTGCATAAAACCAGCCCGCTGCTGTACAACGTGCTGGGTATATTTCTGCCGTTGATCACCACCAACTGCGCCGTGCTCGGTGTCGCCCTGCTCAATGTCCAGCAACAACACGGTTTCCTGGAATCACTATTCTATGGATTCGGCGCCGCGGCGGGCTTCTCCATGGTGTTGATCCTGTTTGCCGCCATGCGTGAACGCATAAACACCGCTGACGTACCGGAAATTTTTCAGGGTACATCTATCGCACTGATTACCGCCGGCATCATGTCGCTGGCTTTTATGGGCTTTGCAGGCCTGATCAAGGTCTGAATAACGATTGATAACGACTATGTGGCCCGTGACTGAAACTGAATTCCGCCCGCTACGCGCATGCTAACCGTGGTCATCACGCTTGCTGTGATTTCGGCAGTCTTCGGCCTGGTGCTGGGGTATTCGGCGATCCGCTTCAAGATTGAAGGCGATCCCGTGGTCGAACAGATCGACTCAATACTGCCGCAGACCCAGTGCGGCCAGTGCACCTATGCCGGTTGCCGGCCCTATGCCGAAGCCATTGCCCGCGGTGAAGCCGATATCAACCAGTGTCCACCCGGTGGTGAAGCCACCATCGTCGCGCTCGCCGATTTGCTCGGCGTCGAAGTCAAACCCTTGAACGCCGAACACGGCACAGTCAAAGAAGTCAAAACCGTGGTGCGTATCGACGAGCAGGTATGTATCGGCTGCACACTGTGTATCCAGGCCTGCCCGGTAGATGCGATACTTGGCGCCGCCAAACACATGCATACCGTCATCACCAGTGAATGCACCGGCTGCGATTTATGTATACCGCCCTGCCCGGTCGACTGCATTTATGTTGAAACCGTCGAACCCACACTCAACACCTGGAAATGGGAACTGCCCGCCGCCGACCACGTCGCACCGAGGCCAGCCAAATGAGTATGCCCGCAGAGCCGACAGGCGCACTTTCACAGTTTCACGGCGGGCTTAAACTCGAAGGCCACAAGCACCTGTCCACGCGCACCCCGATTGCGCTAATGCCACCGCAAGATCGTTACATTATCCCGCTGATGCAACACATCGGCCAGGCGGGGGATGTACTGGTGCACACCGGGGAACGTGTGCTCAAGGGCCAGATGCTGGCACAACCGCACCAGCTGGTGAGCGCAGCTATTCATTCACCGGTGTCGGGCATGGTACGTGATATCGGCAACTACCCGGTGCCGCATCCTTCCGGCATCAGTGCGCAATGCATCGTGATTGATAACGACTACAAGGACGAGTGGGTCGAACACAGCGCTGTGGGTGAAGAATGTTTTCACATGACATCAACTGCGCTGCGCCGGATCATTCGTGACGCCGGCATTGTCGGCCTCGGTGGCGCAGGTTTTCCGACCGCGGTCAAACAAACTGAAATTGATATTCACACGCTGATTATCAACGGTGTCGAATGCGAACCCTATATCAGCTGCGACGATATGCTCATGCGCGAACGTGCGCGTGAAATCGTCGCCGGTAGTGAAGTCATTGGACACATTATTAAAGCGCGCGAAATCATAATCGCGATTGAAGACAACAAACCTGAAGCCATCGCTGCAATGCAGGCCGCGATCGAAGAGGACACCACCGGTTATTTCCGGTTACAGGCCGTGCCGACAATTTATCCCAGCGGCGGCGAAAAGCAGATCATCAAGGTGGTGCTCGACAAAGAAGTCCCGATCAACGGCCTGCCCAATGACATCGGCGTGCTGTGCCAGAACGTGGGTACGGCGTATGCGATCTGCCGCGCAATTTACCACGGCGAACCCCTGCTCTCGCGCATTGTCACCATTACCGGTCACGGGGTGCAGCACCCGCAAAATCTCGAAGTCGCAATCGGTACGCCCATGCAGGCCTGCATAGATTATTGCGGCGGCTATAACGAACAACACAGCCGCATGATTATGGGCGGACCGATGATGGGCTTCGCGGTGCAAAGCGACCAGATGCCCATTATCAAGCTGACCAACTGTTTACTGGTCACGAGCGATGAAGATACACCGGCGTTGCCCGCCTCGACGGCGCACCTGCCCTGCATACGCTGCGCGCGTTGTGTCGATGTCTGTCCCGCCAACCTGCTGCCGCAGCAACTGTACTGGTACGCGGCAGCTCAAAATTTTGAACGCGTGGTGGACTATCACCTGTTCGACTGTATCGAATGTGGCTGCTGTGCCTATGTCTGCCCGAGCCGAATTCCGCTGGTGCAGTATTTCCGTTTTGCAAAATCAGAAATCTGGGAGCAGGAGCGTCAGCGCAAGAAAGCGGATATCGCACGTGAACGTCACGAAGCACACCAGGCACGACTGGCAAAACAGAAACAGGAACGCGAAGAAAAACTGCGCAAAAAACGTGAAGCATTGAAAGCCAGGCCTGCCAGTAGCACAGCCGTTGACGCCAAGAAAGCCGCGATCGCCGCCGCGCTTGCACGGGTTGAAGCCAAAAAGAAACAGCAGGATGTCGCACCAAAAAACATGGACAATCTCAGCGAAGAACAGCAACAACTGATTGAAGCCGTCGAGAAACGTCGTGCCCAGGCTGTTAACGAGGCCAACAATGAGACTAACAACCCGGCCACCGATCAGGCCCACACTTCAGCGGACAAACATTGAGGATCTGATGACACATGTTGTTCAGTAAATCCAGTTCACCATTCGTGCTTGACGATAGCAGCGTACAGGGCATTATGCTTAAAGTGCTGTATGCGCTTGTGCCCGGAACACTTGCCGCGATCTGGTTCTTCGGCTGGGGCGTACTGATCAATTTAATCCTGGTGTCTATCACCTGCATCGCGGCCGAAGCCTGGGTGTTGTGGGTACGCGATCGCGCGATCAAATCTACATTATTCGACGGCAGCGCACTGGTTACCGCGTGCCTGCTTGCACTCGCGCTGCCACCGCTGGCACCGTGGTGGCTAAGCGTGATTGCCGCGCTGTTTGCCATCCTGGTGGCAAAACATCTATACGGCGGTCTCGGTTTTAATCCATTCAACCCGGCCATGGTCGGTTACGTCGTTGTGATGATTTCGTTCCCGCGTGAAATGACGTTCTGGACGCCACCTCTCGGCGTTGCCCAGGGCTGGCCGAATTTTGTCGATACCCTGCAGATTATATTTGCCAGCACAGTGCCCGCCGGTGAAACTATCGACAGCATCACCATGGCCACCCCGATCGATACTATTAAAACCCAGCTCGGGCTGGAAAATGACATCGAGTCGACGCGAACCAGCGTGCAATATGGCCCGTTGTTCGGCGCTATCAGTGGCACCGGCTGGCAATGGATTAATGCGCTGTTCCTGCTCGGCGGACTCTGGCTGGCAAAACAGAAAGTCATCGACTGGCGTATACCGACATCATTCCTGCTCAGCCTGGTGCTGATATCAAATATTTTTGCGGTCTACGATTACGCCAGCTTCAGTTCATCCCTGTTCCACCTGTTCAGCGGCGGCACCATGCTGGCTGCATTTTTTATTGCGACCGACCCGGTCAGCGCATCGACCACCCCGCGCGGTCGCTGGATTTACGCCGCCGGTATCGCGGCACTGGTGTATATCATCCGTACCTGGGGCGGTTATCCTGATGGTATCGCATTCGCCGTCGTGTTAATGAATATGGCGGTGCCGTTGATTGACTATTACACCCAGCCGCGCACCTTTGGTAAAACCCTGTAATGAACCTGCATCGGCAAGTCACTACCACGGCTGTGCTACTCATGCTGTTCGCTGCTACCGGCGCGGCCCTGGTAGGACTGACGCATGACACGACTGCAGACACCATTCTGCATAACGAGAAACTCACCCTGTTGCGCAAGCTCAACACCCTGGTGCCAGCTGATAAATATGATAATGATTTACTCGATGACACAATAAAGGTAGCGGCGAATGATTTGCTTGGAACCAGCGAAGTCTCCACCGTGTACCGCGCGCGTAAGCAAGATCAGCCGGTCGCCGTGGTGCTGTCTCCAGTTGCACCCGGTGGTTACAACGGTTCGATAGAACTGCTGGTCGGGATTTATGCCGATGGCACGCTCGCCGGTGTGCGCGTGGTCAAGCACCGTGAGACACCCGGCCTGGGCGATGCTGTCGAAGTGTCGCGTTCAGACTGGATACTGGGTTTTACCGGTAAATCGTTGAACAACCCCGCAGAAAAACGCTGGAAAGTAAAACGCGATGGCGGAGATTTCGACCAGTTTACCGGCGCCACGATTACCCCGCGTGCCGTGGTGAAAGCCGTGCACACCGCTCTGGTATACTTCAACAAACACCAGAAAATGTTGTTTGCCCGGCTCGAGCCCGCCGCAAACAAACCCGCTGACACTGCACCGACGGATACAACAGTAACAACACAGACACCAGAACATGGCAGCTGAACAAACCAAAATCATCAAGGACGGCCTCTGGACCAACAATGTTGCGCTGGTGCAACTGCTGGGCCTGTGCCCGCTGCTTGCGGTCACCGGCAGTTTTATCAATGGCCTCGGCCTCGGCCTGGCGACCATGATGACACTGATATTGTCGAACACCTGTGTTTCGCTTATTCGCCACTGGACTCGTCCCGAAGTCCGCATACCTATATTTGTACTCATCATCGCATCGATTGTGACCAGCATCGAACTCGCGATGAATGCCTGGTTTCACGAACTCTACCTGGTGTTGGGGATTTTTATTCCGCTAATTGTCACCAACTGCTCGATCATCGCACGCGCCGAAGCATTTGCATCGCGTAACACGGTGTTTGATTCCGCGCTTGACGGTTTCATGATGGGCCTGGGTTTCCTGCTGGTGCTGGTCACACTGGGGAGCCTGCGCGAAATCATCGGCCAGGGCTCATTGTTTGCCAATGCGCATTTGATGTTCGGCGAAAGCGCGCGCAGTGTCGAACTCACGCTCGGCGAAAGCTACCCGGGATTTTTGCTCGCCATCCTGCCACCCGGCGCATTCATCGGGCTCGGCCTGCTGATCGCGCTCAAGAACACCATTGACCGCCGCAGCAAACAAAAACAGGCAGTCAAGCTAACAGGCAGCCAGCCCGCAAGTGCATAACGCAGATCAGCTGAATGAATGCCCAAAAACGCCACGAGATATTTTCGCGTCTGAGAAAAAACAACCCCGAACCCACCACCGAACTCAAATATGACACGCCCTTTGAGTTACTGATTGCGGTAATCCTTTCCGCACAGGCCACCGATATCAGCGTCAACAAGGCAACAACAAAACTCTTCCCCGTTGCAAACACACCGAAAGCGATTTACAAACTCGGTGAGGCCGGCCTGAAAAAATATATAAAGACCATTGGCCTATATAACAGCAAGGCCGCTAACATTATCAAGACCTGCAGAATACTCGCCGATGAATACAACAGCGAAGTGCCACAGGAGCAGCAACAGCTCGAAGCCCTGCCCGGTGTCGGCCGCAAGACTGCCAACGTGGTACGTAACACCGCGTTTGGCCATCCGACGATTGCAGTGGACACCCATATCTTTCGTGTATCCAATCGCACAAAAATTGCGCCCGGCAAAACCGTGCTCGAAGTCGAAAAAAAACTAATCAAATTTGTGCCCGAGGAATTCAAAAAAGATGCGCATCACTGGCTGATCCTGCACGGACGTTACACCTGCATCGCGCGCAAGCCACGTTGTGGCTCGTGCGTGATTGAAGATTTATGTGAATACAGGGACAAACAAATCGAATAAAAATATCAGTCCACGGATGAACGCGGATGAACACAGATAAATTCAATTTAGAATCTTTCTTCGCAATACTGGTGCACAGTCCGCATTGAAACTGCAGTGCTGTTTTACTAATCTTACATCCGTGTTCATCTGCGTTCATCCGTGGATAATTATTTCATTACCTCTGTTAAACTGGTGCACAACCCAACCACAGTAATCATCATGTTCGGTAACGACCGCAATCAGCTCAGAAAAGTTTTCTACGACTGCTGGCAGGCTAAACAGTCGGGTGCTCAGCTGGATGCCATGCAGAAGATGATTGCGCGCATTATCGAACTTCACCCCGAATATCACAGCCTGCTACAAAACCCCGACGCACTGGATCGCGACTACCTGCCCGAGCATGGCGAGACCAATCCCTTCCTGCACATGAGCATGCACATCGCACTGGGTGAACAGCTGGCAATAGACCGCCCTGCGGGCATTCTGAGCTGCTATCAAACACTGACAGACAAGGCCGGCTCGGCCCACGAAGCCGAGCATGAAATGATGGAATGCCTGGCCGAGGCGCTGTGGCAGGCACAGCGCCAGCAGCAGATGCCGGATGAGGCAGCCTATCTTGACTGCATACAGGTGCGAGCGGGATTGAAAAAAAAATCAGACAAGGTGTGAACTCATCAATTCGGGCATTGTCTTTGAAAGCGTGAACAATGTACACTCGGTTTCCCGAATGGGGAGACTTAGCCATCTAAAACTGGAGAACTTAAATAATGTCAAACAACACACTCAAAAAATCTCTTGCTGTTGCCATGGGCGCAAGCTTCGCAGCAGCAATGGCCGTATCACCTGTTGCCAATGCTGACAGCAACCCGTTCGGCATGAGCAAGCTGTCAAGCGGTTACATGCAAGTAGCTGAAGGCAAATGCGGTGAAGGCAAGTGCGGCGAAGCCAAGACAAAGAAAGAAGGCAAATGCGGTGAAGGCAAATGTGGCGAAGCCAAGAAAGCCGAAGGCAAATGCGGTGAAGGCAAATGCGGCGAAGGCAAAATGAAGAAAGAAGGCAAATGTGGCGGTGAAAAAGAAGACGCTGAATAAGCCCTTCAATCATTGCATACTAAAAACCCCGGCATTGTCCGGGGTTTTTTTATGTTCATTTACCAGTAAATATGTTACACATTTAAATCCGCACCAGGTTAACGCTGATATCTGCACAAGAATAACAAGCATAACAGGCAGCCTTGAACATCAGGGTTTACTTATAAACGAGGAGGAATATCGGCATGTTTTCAGGTGAGTCAGTAGGACTGGAAATTCTTGGCTGGATGACAACGCTATTCATCGTTGCCGTCGGCGGCTTTATACTTTTTCTGATCGGCGTTTATATCTCCGATGTCACCCAGACCAAGCAGGCAATTCGACGCAACTACCCGATCATTGGCCATTTCCGCTATTACTTCGAGCACATGGGTACGTTCTTCCGCCAGTACTTTTTCGCCATGGATCGCGAAGAAATGCCATTCAACCGTGCGCAACGTTCATGGGTGTATCGTGCCGCCAAGGACATAGATAATACGGTTGCCTTCGGCTCAACCCGCGATCTGCGCCCTGCAGGCACCATGCTGTTTGTGAATTGCGCCTTCCCCACACTGGGTCAGGATGCGGTTGATCCCGAGCCGGTCACCATCGGCGAAGGCTATTGCGAGAAACCCTATACCACGTCCTCGCTGATCAACATTTCCGGCATGAGCTACGGCGCCATTTCCAAACCCGCGGTACAGGCGCTGTCCTATGGTGCGATGAAAGCGGGCAGCTGGATTAACACCGGTGAAGGCGGACTTTCACCCTATCACCTTGAAGGCGGCGCGGACATCGTGCTGCAGATCGGCACGGCAAAATACGGTGTGCGCGATGAAGCCGGAAACCTGTCGGATGAAAAACTGCGCGAAGCCGCTGCCCACGAGCAGGTACGCATGTTCGAAATCAAGATGTCACAGGGCGCCAAGCCCGGCAAGGGCGGCATGTTGCCGGGTGCCAAGGTCGATGCTGAAATTTCAGACATACGTGGCATCCCCATCGGTACCGATTCCATTAGCCCAAACCGCCACACTGAAATTACTTCTAACGACGCATTGCTGGACATGATCGAACGCGTGCGCACGGTCACCGGAAAACCGACCGGCTTCAAGGTGGTGCTGGGTGATGATATCTGGATCAATGAACTCTGCGCCTGCATCATGAAACGCGGCATTGCCTCCGCGCCTGACTTTATTACTGTGGACAGCTCCGACGGCGGCACCGGCGCGGCCCCGATGAGCCTGCTGGATTATGTCGGCCTGCCGGTGACAGAAAGCCTGCCGCTACTGGTCGATGCACTCAATCGTCACGGCCTGCGCCCGCGTGTGCGCGTGGTAGCTTCCGGCAAGTTGATTAACCCCAGCGATGTCGCCTGGGCATTGTGCGCGGGAACGGATTTCGTCACCTCGGCACGCGGCTTCATGTTTGCACTCGGCTGTATCCAGGCACTGCAATGCAACAAGAACACCTGCCCCACCGGCATCACCACGCACGACAAAAAACTGCAAAAAGGCCTGGTGGCCGAGCAGAAATCCACACGCGTACTCAATTTCATCAAGAACCTTGAATATGAAGTCGGCGTGATCGCGCATTCATGCGGCGTACGCTCACCGCGCGACCTGAAACGCCAGCACGTTCGCATCGTGCAGGACAACGGTCATACCGTCGCGCTCAGCCAGCTGTGGCCCGACATAAGCCCGTCCGCAGAGCTGCCTGCCACGCAGGTATCGCAGGCGCATTGAACTCGACGCGGCACATCCAGTCCATAGCTGGGTATACGCATTAAATAAAAACCACCGATAATACAAGGGGAACAAACATGCAAGCCATCATCTCACTCGGATGCGGTGTACACGGTCTACTGAACAAACTGGGCGAGTGGTTGCCGCAACTGGGGCTACGATTTTTCCTCGCCTACGAATTCTGGGAAGCAGGCATTGAAAAATTCAATGGCAGCAACTGGTTTGTTGATTTTGCGGATCAATTTCCATTTCCTTTTAATATCATTCCGCCCGACATCAGCTGGTTTCTGGCGACCTGGACTGAACTACTCGGTGCTGCTGCCCTGGTCATCGGGCTGGGCACGCGCTTTGCAGCCGCTTCATTAATCATCCTTGACCTGGTTGCATGGTATAGCGTGCATGCAGACAGTGGTTATAACGTATGCAGCAACGGCTTCAAACTGCCGCTGATATACCTGGTGATGTTTATACCGCTGTTGCTAAGCGGCCCTGGCAAGGCCAGTATTGATCACTTGCTGGCTAAACGCTTTGGCTGCAATTCTTAATACGCAAAGGGTTTTTGTATGAAAACACAACACTACCCGGTACAGGGCGCGGGGCTCGGGCTGCGGCGCGAAGTCATGGACAACATGCTCGCAGCCACGCTCGACCAGGTCAGCTTCATGGAAGTGGCACCTGAAAACTGGATTGGTGTCGGCGGAAAATTCGGCAAACAATTGCGCGCATTTACCGAGCGTTTTGATTTCGTCTGTCACGGTCTGTCACTTTCCATCGGCAGCCCTTCGGGTCTCGATGAAGCATTCGTCAAACAGGTTGGAATATTTCTGCGTGAACATGGCGTGAAGTATTACAGCGAGCATCTGACTTATTGCTCTGACGATGGCCATTTGTACGACCTGCTACCCATCCCCTTCACGGAAGAAGCCGTGCATTATGTGGCTGAGCGCATTCGTCGAGTGCAGGATATTCTTGGCCAGCAGATCGCCATGGAAAATGCATCGTATTATTCGCCAGCACCCGGCAGCGACATGAGTGAAATTGATTTTATCAAGGCTGTGCTCACAGAAGCCGATTGCGGCTTACTGATCGACGTGAATAATATTTATGTCAATTCAGTCAATCACGCGTATGACCCGATTGAATTTATGAAGCAACTGCCAGCAGAACGCATCAGGTATGCGCATATTGCCGGCCATTACAATGAGGCCGCTGACCTGATTGTTGATACCCACGGCGCAGATGTAATTGACCCGGTATGGGATATCCTTGACAAAGCCTATGCACACTTCGGTGTGTTTCCAACATTGCTGGAACGCGATTTTAATATTCCGCCAGTCCCCGAATTACTCAGTGAAGTCGATACCATCATTGAGTACCAGGACAAATGGAAACACGATACAACGCGACAGGGCCGTGCGCATGGCTAACAGTTCACTGCCCGCATTTAAACAGGCGCAATACGAATTAACAGCACACCTGCGTGATCCGAAGCACAACCCCGCGCCCGCAAATATCGAAGATCGTCGCCTGGCTATTTACCGCGAGCTGATTTATAACAACATCGAGGGTTTTCTTTCTAACGGATTCCCGGTGATCCGCTCAATCTACAGCGACGACCACTGGCACAGCATGGTTCGTGACTTTCTCGCCCGTCACCAGTCAAACTCTCCCTATTTCCTGGAAATTTCCCAGGAGTTCCTGGCCTACCTGGATAATGAACGAGAACCTCAGCCTGAAGATCCCACAGGCCTGCTCGAGCTTGCGCATTACGAGTGGGTCGAACTGGCACTCAGCGTGGCAGATGAATCGGTCGACATGAAAGCCGTCGATCCGAACGCCGACCTGCTCGAAGGCCATCCGTTACTGTCGCCTGTCGCCTGGCCGCTGGCTTACCAGTTTCCCGTGCACAAGATGTCATCTGACTATCTGCCCGAGGTTGCGCCCGAACAACCGACCTATCTCGTGGTCTATCGCAACCGTAACGATGAAGTTAAGTTTATGGAGACCAATCCTGTCACCGCACGTCTGCTGCACTTGATACAGCAAAATCCGTCAATCACCGGTAGACAGGCCATTGAACAGATTGCCGTCGAAATGCAACACCCCAATCCTGACATCGTGATGCAGGGTGGACAAGCTGCACTGCACGAACTGCAGGCATCCGGCATACTGACGGGGTGCCAGAAGTGACTGTACAGGATCGATAACGTGATACCCTTCATGGCTTGAAAACATGTTTTTGGATAAGATGTGACATCTGGATTGTCATTGCCCGACGAGAAATGGAGCAGAGTCTTGAAAACATTCGAACTCAATTTTGCCAGGATCAACCTGTTAAGAGATGATATTGCCGAAGTCATCATTCATAACGGGATTGAACTCAATGCTGACATGGTCAATGAGTACCATGACTTTCTCATCAGCCATCTAACGCCCCCGTTTTCATTATTGATCAACAAGGTAAATTCATATACCTACGATTTTGATGCCCAGCAGACACTGGCCACGATTGAACACATAAGAGCAATGGCAGTCGTTGCCTACAAACGAAGTGCAGTCATTACCACCGAGTACCTGGCTTCTCAGCCGCGTGAAAAACAATGGAACCTGCAGATATTTTCAGATCGCGAATCCGCAATGCAATGGCTCACAACAGTACAGGATTCCTGTGCGACGCCCGCCTGAGGCCTAACCGGGTAAAAGCTGCCAAATTCACTCGTCCTGGCGCCAGCTTCTGGAGTATCATGATTCAGATGAAAAATAATGCACTGCTGATAACAACGCTGTTCACCGTGTTCGCAACGACCCTGTCTATCGCCGGCGGGACAATCGTTAAGGTTCATGAAAATCCCGACAGCCACCTGCTGACCTGGACAGCTGAAGACGATGGTTTCAGCATAGAGCTCATTCAGCTGCTGCCGGATTTCGTACGCGCCATCTACAGCAATCACCACTTCCCTGAAAAAGAAGTTGAGGAAATTGCCGGCTACTGTGTATTTGGCAGCATCATAAAAAACACTTCCGACAAAACACTCACATACAAAGTTGCCGACTGGCGATATATTGCTGACAATAGCGCGCCGATGCCGGTTAAAACTAAAAGCCAGTGGCTCGAACAATGGCGCAAATCAGGCATTACGTTTTCCTGGACCCTGCTACCCGATGCCGGCACTTTCTATGTCGGTGACTGGCAACAGGGCTTTACCACGATAAAACTGCCGCGTAACAGCGAATTCGACCTGATCTTCAAATGGCAACTTGATGGTAAAGAACATGTCGGAAAAATCGAGAAGTTGCGCTGCCCACCTGACACCTTAGGTCAATGATGGTATGAATATAAAATTAATAGCTTCTATTTTTCTACTGCTGCTGGCAGGCACATTGTCCGCCGCCTGGGAACAACCCGAACTCGGCCACGATCTGACGCCATTGCCCTCAGCTGTACCGGCGCCGGATTTCACCCTGGCTGATATGGATGATGAAGCACACAGCCTCGCCGATTACCGTGGCAAGGTCATCATGCTCAATTTCTGGGCGACATGGTGCCCACCCTGCCGGCGCGAAATGCCCTCAATGGAACGCCTGCATCAGAACATGAACGCAAAAGACTTCGTGGTAATCGCGATTAACCAGATGGAGACTGCGGATCATGTATTCGCCTATACCGGGCAGCTCGATGTTGACCCTACGTTCACTATTCTTTTTGACAGGGACAGCGCGGTGTCGCAGGCATTCCAGGTCAAGGGTTTGCCGACATCGTACCTCATCGATAAAAAAGGCGATATTCGTTACCGTGCCGTGGGTGGTCGTGAGTTTGATCACCCGGCCGTAGAAAAACAGATACGGGATTTAATTAACGAATGAAGTATAAAACACCAACAATTCTCGCTTTACTCGTGCTTACATCTGCATGCAGCAGCGCGAACTGGTACCAGAGTGGAAAAACCCACGGCGAAATCGAATGCCGCAAGCAACCCGAGGGCCGCTATGATGAATGCATGCGCCAGTATGAAACCACGTATGAACAATACAAACAACAACGCGAAGACGCCATTCTGAAATAATTTATTCGCCAGCTCCCGCCATAAGTACCTGGCGAATTTTCTTGCCCCCGTAGCAAGCACCTCCCGGCTTGATACATATCACCACGCAATAGAATTTATCCGTCATTATTGACAGTGATCCTCAAATCTTATGTTTCCGGATTTGAGACTTATATATGGGCGTAGTTAATATTGGAGGTAGTTATGAACATCGTAAGACACGGCTTATCTATTGGCATCGAACACACTGGACACGATTTTTGCATGACGCTAAAAGTGGCAGGAAAGCTCACACACGAAGACTATGAAGTCATGGTGCCGATGCTTGAATCGGCGATCGCAGGCATCAAACATCCCGAAATAAAAGCCTTGATCGACGCCACCGAGCTTGAAGGCTGGGAACTGCGTGCGGCCTGGGATGATTTAAAGCTTGGCCTCAAGCATGGCAAGGAATTCAAAAAAATCGCTGTGCTCGGCAACAGCAAGTGGCAGAAATACGCCAGCAAGATCGGCGCGTGGTTTACCTCGGCGGATATAAAATATTTCGAGGATACTACTGAAGCGCTAAGCTGGCTTGATGACTAACAGATGAATAAACCAGGAACTTTAGATCCACGGATGAACGCAGATGAACACGGATAAAAACATAAAATATCAGTCCGCGAAAAACGCAAATAACGCGAATATATAATTAATTATTTTTGCGTCCTTCGCGTTTTTCGCGGACTATAGCTTCGCTTTTATCTGCGTTCATCTGCGTTCATCTGCGGATAATTGTTTTTATAGCTTGTCTGCGTTCATCTGCGGATAAGTTAGTAGAGAACTACTTGAAAATTTTCTGCCACCAGCGTTGACGGTTTTTTGGATAGAGTGCAGGCTCCAGCTCTACGGGGGGAATGCGTGAAAGAATCCAGCCCGGTAACGGTGGTTTTTCGCTAAAACCGCAGGTCACACCCAGGTTATTCGGATCGAATATCTTGATGAAGCCGGGTGTTTGCCGGTGGTCGGCGTAGACAATTCCACAATATTCTTCTTCGTGTTCGCGCCGCAACAGGGCATCGACTTCACTGATAAATGTCAGCACATCCTGTTGCTTCGACGGATGTTCCGGTGGCGTTTCACCAACGGCATAAATATACCAGCCGTCATCCACCTGGGATTTCAAGCTCGACCAGAATTCATCAAGCTGTGGCCAGCGCATTACCGATGTAAAACTGCCTCGAAATGCATTCAGAAAACTTTGTTCAACAGAAACATCCATCACTTCACCTCGTTCAGCTGGCACTTATTACTGTGTGATTAGCTCAATTCACCAGCAGTTTGTCCACCCAGGTTTTTACATCTTCCAGTCCGCGATGCATATAAGCCTTGTCCTTGAATGCGCAGGCCATCACAGAAACGCCCTGCATGCGCGCCAGCATATCCATCGCCCTGTCCTGCGCATGCTCGAGCCCGGCCTCGCTGAAATTATTCGCCACCCAGTCGCGCAACAGTTCGAATATTTCGCGCGACTTTTCCTGTAAATGCGGCTCGTCTTTCGCCAGCTCCGAAGTGAGTGTACCTATAGGACAGCCCACCTCGACCACGCCGTCTTCAAATTTTTCAAGCATGCTGGCAAATGCGCGCAGGCGGTCACGCGGATTGCTCGCTGCAGCATCACATTGCGCCAGCATCTCGGTATAAAATTTCAGCCGCGAATCAACCACGGCCCCGAGAATGTCATCCTTGGTCTTGAAATAATAATAAAAATTTCCACGCGGGATGCCCGTGATATCGGAAATATCGCGGAACGATGTCTGATTGTAGCCACGCGTATAAAACAGCTGATCGGCTGCATCGACAATACGCTGGCGGTTGTTATCGCCTTTACTGCCCATATTCTGTCACTGTGTAATTCACGGTCGGTATCGCTCTTCGAAATATTAGACGGGTGTATGACTAATGTAAACCAATAATTCTAATCGATCTGTATTTTTATGATTTTACAGACAATTCCACCTCATCTAAAGACGTGACTTGCCAGCGCCCTCGCCAGGCTTTACTTTACCTCCCTCATTAACACTGGAATCTGACTCTTGTCATGTACGCGTTAAAAATCGAAGACTTACGCAAAACCTACCGCAACGGCGTGCAAGCCCTGTGTGGCGCCAATCTTGAAGTCGCAGAAGGCGATTTTTTTGCCCTGCTCGGACCCAACGGCGCGGGAAAATCAACCACCATCGGGATTATCTGCTCCTTGATCAACAAGACCTCAGGCCATGTCAGCGTATTCGGCACCGACATTGACAAAGACCCGGCAGCTGCTCGTCAGCATATCGGGCTGGTGCCACAGGAATTCAATTTCAATATATTCGAGCCGGTGATCGAAATCCTGATCAACCAGGCCGGGTATTACGGCATCGACCGTGATACCGCCGGTGAGCGCGCCGAACGTTACCTGAAACAGCTGGATTTATGGAGCAAGCGTTACGTCATGGCGCGTGAACTCTCGGGTGGCATGAAACGGCGATTGATGATCGCACGCGCGCTGGTACACGAACCAAAACTGATGATCCTTGATGAACCTACTGCGGGCGTCGATATTGAAATCCGACGTTCAATGTGGGAGTTCATGCGCGATATTAATGCCAGTGGCACGACCATAATTTTAACCACGCACTACCTCGAGGAAGCCGAGAACCTGTGTAATAACATTGCCATTATCGACAACGGCATTACTATCGAACAAACCAGCATGCGTAAATTGCTCGACCGTCTGCACGCCGAGACATTCGTACTCTATATCGAAAATGAACTGAGTGTATTGCCCGACTGCGGTGATTATGAAGTGACATTAATCGACAGCAATACGCTGGAAGTCGTGTTGCACAAGGGTCAGAAACTGAATGCGATATACAGGAAACTCAGCGAGTGCGGTATCGAAATCGTAAGCATGCGCAACAAGAGCAACCGGCTCGAACAGCTGTTTGTTTCACTGCTGCGCAAGCCGGTAGCGGCATGAGTATTTACCAGCAATGGGTCGCGCTCAAAACCATCATGCGGCGTGAGTTTATGCGCTTTATCCGCATCTGGATCCAGACCGTACTGCCGCCGGTGATTACCGTCAGCCTGTATTTCATTATCTTCGGCCAGCTGATTGGCACCCAGATCGGGGATATCGATGGTTTTCGTTACATGGATTACATCGTACCCGGGCTGATCCTGATGTCGGTCATCAGTAATTCCTACGCCAACGTGGTGTCGTCATTTTTCAGCGCCAAGTTTCATCGCAGCGTGGAAGAAATGCTGGTTTCCCCTGTACCCAATTACATTATCCTGCTGGGTTATGTCAGCGGCGGGGTATTGCGCGGCGTCGTGGTCGGGATCACCGTCACCCTGGTGTCAATGTTTTTTTCAGAACTGCGCATGCACCACATCGGCATCAGTCTCGCAGTATTCGTACTCACCGCGGCATTGTTCTCACTCGCCGGTTTTATTAATGCTGTCTATGGCCGCAGCTTTGATGATATTACGATCATACCGACATTCGTACTTACGCCGCTGACGTATCTCGGCGGGATTTTTTATTCCATCAAAATGCTGCCAGACTTCTGGCAATCGGTGAGCCAGTTCAACCCGATCCTGTACATGATCAACGCGTTTCGTTATGGCTTTATCGGCGTATCCGACATTGACCTCACCACCGCCTTCCTGATCATCCTGGTTTTCGTCGGCGTGCTATTTGCATTCGCATTGTCATTACTCAACCGCGGTGTTGGCATCAAGGAATAATCCGCCCTGCCAAATGAAGCGTCCGAGTTCGCCAGGGCGTCGACAAACCACGCCAGTGCCCGCCCCCTGTTGTCACTGCGCCAGGCAATACTCATCTCAATCGGCGGCGGCGGGGTTTCAAGCGCGATGATTTTCAGCCGTCCCTGTTGTTGCTGATAGTGCGCCAGCGCTTTCGGCAATGTACCCACACCCAGGCCGGCCATCTGCATTTCACACTTGGCGGCAAGATCAGGCACCACCAGGCGCGACTGCGCGCTGAGCACACTGGAGGTACGTGGCAATAACTGTCGAGAGCTGTCGGCGATGACTACGGCGCGGTAGCGCTCAATATCGGTCTCACTCAGCGGTGCCGGCAGGGCTGCAAGCGGATGCGAGGGCGCCACCGCGAACACCATCTCGATACATGTCAGCACCCGGCTACGGTAACCACCGCCCGCCGGGCCCTCACCCGCGGCACCAATAGCAAGATCACAGCGCCCGGTGGCAAGTGCGTCCCAGCTGCCGCCGAAAACTTCCTCCTGGAGTCGCAGTTGAGTGCCGCACTCGATGGCATCAAACTGCTCGATCACGGGTGCGAGCGCTGCCACCGGCAGCAAGGTGTCCAGCGCCAGGCGCAGTTCGCTTTCCCAGCCGGTGGCGATGCGTCTGGCCCGGCTTTCCATGGCTTCGACGGCCTCAAGCAACCGGCGGCCATCTTCCAGCAAACTTCGACCCGCAGCGGTGAGCACGGATTTTTTACCCTGTTTGGCGAACAGGCGGATACCCAGGTCGGCTTCCAGCTTTTGTACGCTGTAGGTGAGCGCCGAGGTAACGCGAAACAGCTCGTTTGCAGCTGCAGCAAAGCTGCCGCGACGATCTATCGCATCCAGCACCCGCAGTCCATCGAGCGTGATTTTCATGCACTTTTATTGTTCATAATATCTGAACTATATATTCAATATTCTTTATTATCAATTAAATTTTATATTTATTATCATAAGGTTATTATCATTTATTAATTGAAGGATAAAACAGATGATCACTCTCAGACCAGCCAGTCAACGCGGCCATGTCAAGCACGGCTGGCTCGACAGCTGGCATACGTTCTCATTTGGCAGTTATTACGACCCACAGCATATGGGGATCTCGGCGCTGCGCGTGATAAACGACGATGTTGTCGCCCCCGGCGCCGGCTTCGCCACCCATGGCCATAGCGATATGGAAATTATCAGTTACGTGAAACACGGCAGCATTGAACACAAGGACAGCATGGGCCATATCCAGCAGCTGCCTGCGGGTGAATTCCAGTTGATGAGCGCCGGCACTGGCGTGACCCACAGTGAATACAATCCCTCGCAGACCGAACCGCTTAATTTTCTGCAGATATGGATCCAGCCTGATCAGCTCGGCATTAAACCCGGCTATCAGCAGAAACGTTTTGCCGCGGCACCGATGCAACTCATCGCTTCGCCCGCTGCCGAGAATGGCGCATTAAAACTACAGCAGGACGCGCGCATCTACCAGATCAGCCTCGCTACCGCTGAGAGCACCGAACTTGGGGGCGTCTCCGGGCGCACACTCTACCTGCACATGGTGCACGGCGATCTGGAGATTGAAAACACGAAATTAAGCGAAGGCGATGGCGCCACACTCACAGATATAGGCATCTTCGATGCACACAGCAGACACGGCGGCGAAGCCCTGCTGTTCGACTTACCCTGAACAGGAAACACGATCATGCACAATAAACAGCCCGACATACAACAGCCGATCCACGCCCTGCTGGCCGAGCGCTGGAGCCCGCGCGCATTTGATATCGACAGGCCGATTGAAGCGGTAAAACTGCAGGCATTGCTCGAGGCAGCTCGCTGGGCGCCGTCATGTTTCAATGATCAGCCCTGGCGCTTTATTGTCTGCAACCGTCATACAGATGAAGCCGCGTGGGAAACCGCCGCTGCTGTCCTCGCTGACAAAAACCAGCTCTGGGCGCGACAGGCGCCGCTACTCATGCTGGTGTGTAGCGAGGGTTTTTTCAGTCACAACGGCAATGAAAATCGCTGGGCACACTATGACACCGGTGCAGCCGGACTGAGTATCTGCCTGCAGGCAACTGCACTGGGATTATTCACCCACCAGATGGGTGGCTTTGACCTGGATGCGGCAAGAACAGCCTTTGCGATTCCCGATTCAGTGACGCCTATGGCGATGATGGCCGTGGGCTACCAGGGAAGGATTGAAAATCTGGATGCCGGGTTTGTCGAAGCCGAGCAGCAGGCGCGGGCTCGCAAACCTGTGGATAAAATTGTATTTGAAGGGCGCTGGGGCTAGAGGCTAAAGCGCAATCACTAGCCGTGGGATACAGAACCGGCCTGCATCCAGCCAGCGCGCTTACGCAACAGGGCATACCCGCCGAACAGCAAGGCAGAAAAGAACAGGTTACCCAGCAGTGTATTCTGGAAGAACGGAATGCCCGCTGCGTAGGCCTGTGCCAGGCCCTGCAGCGTCATCGGGTAGAGCGCCGAAGTCAGCCACACGCCGAGATTGGTAAGCAGGAAAAATACGACTGAAGTACCGACAACCGACGCCGCTATAACACTAACGCGCCGGGTATTACGCAATGCGAAGCCGGCCAGCACAGTCAGGCCAAAAGCAAAATAAACAAATACCATGGTGTCGTGCAGACCAATTAGCAAATCACCGGCAAACAATGCAACAAAGGGCACCAGCAAAGCCGCACGCTTATCGCTGAAGCTGGCACCGGCAAACAGGGCCATGGCTGCAATCGGTGACACATTGGGCGGATGCGGCAAATAGCGGAACAGCGCAACCGCGATGATGATGGCAACAAGTGTAATAAAGCGAGCATTCATGGCTTTGTCTCGTAACAGGGCGAATCCAGATGAACCGCGATTCTACCACAGGCCGGCCACAGGATTGCACTGCTGATAGCCTGCAAGCGCTGCGCAGTGTCATCGCGATCGATAACACAGGCGCCTCAAATATTGGCATAAGCAAGCGATAGGCATATAGTGTTGGCTCACTCCGTCGCTACATTATTCATGCACCGCCAACAATAACGTATAAGGATTGCCATGAAAGCCTCTGATCTGTTTGTCAAATGTCTCGAAGCTGAAGGTATTGAATATATCTTCGGTGTACCCGGTGAAGAAAACGCCGATTTCATGATCTCGCTGGAAGAATCTGAAACCATCAAGTTCATCCTGTGCCGACATGAACAGGGTGCAGCATTTATGGCGGAGATCTACGGCCGCCTCACCGGCCAGCCTGCCGGCTGTCTCGGCACGCTCGGCCCGGGCGCCACCAACCTGATCACCGGGGTCGCCGATTCCAACATGGATCGCTCACCCATGCTGGTACTCACCGGCCAGGGTTCAACCGAAAGACTGCACAAGGAATCACACCAGATTATGGACGTGGTGCACATGTTCGAGCCGGTGACCAAGTGGGCAACGACAGTATTACACCAGGACAATATCCCGGAAATCGTGCGCAAGGCGGTACGCCTGGCGCGCACTGAAAAACCCGGCGCGGTGCATATCGAACTGCCCGAAGACATCGCCAGCAACGACGCCAAAACCAGCCCGATGCAGCCACGCCGTTTCAGGCGCCCGGTGCCCGACGACAAAATAGTCGACCAGGCCTACCAGATCCTGAAAAAAGCCAAACGTCCGATCATCCTCGCCGGCAACGGCTGTATTCGTAAACGCGCCAGCAAACAGCTGCGCGCGTTTTGTGAAACAACCGGCATCGGCGTAATCAGCACCTTCATGGCCAAGGGCTGCGTCGACATGAATGCTGACTACTGCCTGTACACCATCGGCCTGCAGGCCAAGGACGTGGTCGCCTGCGCCATCGATGCTGCGGACGTGGTGCTATGCCTGGGCTACGACATGGTGGAATACCATCCTGAACTGTGGAATTCAAAACGCGACAAGCACATTATTCATGCCGACTTTTTACCGGCTGAAATCGATGAATTTTTTCATCCCGAAACTGAAGTGGTCGGCGACCTGGCGCACGCGCTGTGGATGCTCAACGAACGCGTGACAGCAGAAAAGACACCACTCAAGTTCGATTTATCACAGCAGGCCGCCACCCGCCGCGACATGACCGCGGAACTGGAAATGTACAAGGACGACAAAACCAGCGGTGTCATCAAACCGCAAAAAGTGCTGTGGGACGTACGCCATGTGATGGGCCGCCATGACGTGCTGCTGTCCGATGTCGGTGCACATAAAATGTGGATTGCACGACATTATCAATGCCACGAACCCAATACCTGCTTAATACCCAATGGTTTTTGCTCGATGGGATTTGCCCTGCCCGGCGCGATCGCCGCCGATATCGTGTACCCGCAGAAACGCATCCTCGCGATATGTGGTGATGCCGGCTTCATGATGAACATGCAGGAAATGGAAACTGCACGTCGCCTGAATTCAGACATCGTTGTCATGGTGTGGGAAGACAAGGAATACGGCCTGATCGCCTGGAAACAACAGGCACATTTCGGCAAGCACACCGATCTGTCATTTGGTAACCCCGACTGGCTGAAACTGGCTGAAGCCTTCGGCTGGCACGGCCACTTCGTCGACAACAGCGAGAACCTGGTCGACACCCTGGAAACCGCGTTCGAAGAAATGGGCCCAAGCCTGATCGTGATACCGATTGACTACGACGAAAACATGAAACTCACCAAGCGGCTGGGTGATATTGCGTGCCCGATTTGATGTGATGAAAAACTTCATAAGCGAAACCACAGAGGCACAGAGTACACAGAGGGAAAACAATTACTGTTGTTTAAAGCATTTGAAATATTAATTTATTCAACCAAAATAATTGCGTCTAACTTGCGTATGGTTTTTTGACTTACAAAAATTATTGTTTTCTCTGTGTACTCTGTGCCTCTGTGGTTTCGCCTTTTGTTTTATATTCACATACACTACTTTGCGAATACGCGGTGCATTATTGTTAAAATCTGTGATTAACAGGAATTATTATGTCTGACCATTTCAAAATGCTTGTCCCCGGCGCCACGCCCAGCGGCAAGGTGGATGTCACCGCACCGTTCGACGGCGCGCTGATTGCCACCATCGAAACCGGTGACAACACTGCCGTCGACCTGGCGCTTGCCACTGCTGACGCTTTATATAGAGACAGGAAAAACTGGCTGAGTGCGGAACAACGTATCAAGGTGCTGGATAAAACCGCAGACATCATGCAATCACGGGCTGAAGAGCTCGCGGTTGAAGCCGCGCGCGAAGGCGGCAAACCCTTGATCGATTCACGCATTGAAGTCGCACGTGCCATCGACGGCATCAAAAACTGTATCGAAGTTTTGCGCAGCGGACACGGTGAAGAAATCCCCATGCAGAAAAATGCGGCCTCGATGAACCGGCTGGCCTTTACCACCCATGAACCCATCGGCGTGGTGGTTGCAGTGAGCGCATTCAACCATCCACTGAATCTCGCGGTACACCAGGTGGGGCCCGCCATTGCCGCGGGCTGCCCGGTCATTATCAAACCGGCGGGCGATACGCCACTCTCGTGTTTCCGCCTGATCAGTATTTTACGCGAAGCCGGATTGCCCGATGGCTGGTGCCAGGGCATTGTCACCGACGCACGCGAAGCCGCGACCCGGCTGGTGACAGATGCGCGTGTTGGATTTTTCAGTTTTATCGGCAGCGCAAAAGTCGGCTGGATGCTGCGCTCGCAACTTGCACCGGGAGCGCGCTGCGCACTCGAGCACGGCGGTGTCGCACCGGTGATTGTCGCAGAAGACGCCGATCTTGAAGATGCTGTCCCGTTACTCGCCAAGGCAGGCTTCTATCACGCCGGCCAGGTCTGTGTATCAGTACAAAGAGTGTATGCGCATAAATCGATTGCACGCACGCTTGCAAAAAGAATTGCCGATATCGGCAATGAAATGAAAGTGGGCGACCCTACCCTGGCGGATACCGATGTTGGCCCGCTGATTCGCGAATCAGAAACCGATCGCATTCACGCCTGGGTAAGCGAAGCGGTGCAGGAAGGGGCAGAATTAATCTGTGGTGGAAAAAATATTACCGCCAGCACTTACCAGCCCACGGTGCTTTTCAATGCACCCGATGATGCCACCATATCGCGCAATGAAATATTCGGCCCCGTGATCCAGGTCTACGAATACGACAATATTGACGACGCAATCAGGCGCGCAAACGCACTCGATGTTTCATTCCAGGCCTCGGTGTTCTCTACAAATATCAACACCTGCCTGTATGCTTTCAAACATCTCAACGGTTCCGCCATCATGGTGAATGACCATACCGCGTTCCGGGTAGACTGGATGCCATTCGCCGGCCTGAAACATTCCGGTCACGGTGTCGGCGGCATCCCACACACATTCAAGGACATGCAAATCGAAAAAATGATGGTGATGCGCTCAAAGTCGCTGTAATTAACGGCATATATTATTAGCTTTTCACTATTCACTATTCACTATTCATTATTCATTGCATTATGCCTTCGTCCAGCCAGTTTGACCTGTTAATTATCGGTAGCGGAGTAACCGGCTCCGCGCTGTTTTATCTCGCCGCAAAATACAGTGACATTGAACACATCGGGCTGATCGAAAAAT
>Ga0316201_10000178_pt1 | contig 30513 bp, 26 predicted proteins | sample CS6wburrow_MG_FD_204516 | JGI IMG/M metagenome (GOLD analysis project Ga0316201, IMG submission 204516) | Coastal sediment microbial communities from Delaware Bay, Delaware, United States - CS-6 worm burrow | ecosystem: Environmental > Aquatic > Marine > Coastal > Sediment | place: USA...
GAGCTCGTCGGCCTGCTCGAGAATAATCTTGAGGAAGGAGGGCGTGCCGACGTAGCCGTCGGGTTTCAGGTCGGCGATGGTTTGCACCTGCAGCTCGGTTTGCCCGACACCGGCCGGGATTACGGCACAGCCCAGTGCCGCGGCCGCGCTGTCGAACATTTGACCCGCGGGCGTGAAATGGTAACTGAAGCAGTTATGCACCAGGTCGCCCGGACGAAAGCCGCTGGCGTACAGCGAACGCGCAAAGCGCCAGAAATCAGGCACCGCATAGCCCGGCTCGTAAATTGGGCCAGGGGACGCGAACACGTGCGAGTAGCGCGCGGCGTTGCTCGGGGTATAACCGCCGAAAGGACGATTCGTCTGTTGCAGTTCGATCAGCTCCGATTTCCGGGTCAGCGGCAACGCGCTAAACGCGGCGGCATCGGTGATATCGGCGGCTTCGATATCCCTGAGCGATTCGGCGTAGGCCGCGGTGTTGGTTTTGACGTGTCCGATCTGGGCGCGGATTGATTCGAACTGCGCCTGCCTGCGCTCGTCCGCGCTGCGGGTCTCCAGGCTATCGTAATATTCGGACATAATTATTCCTCGTCATGCCGGCCTTCGAGCCGGCATCCATTATGAGATTTTGACGATTCCAGTTCAGCCCCGAGGGCAGGATTCCTGATCATCGATAGATTAAGTGTGGGAGGCCTGGTGAAATGGGCCCCGGCTCGGGAGCCAAGGCGACAATTTCTATGAATCAGGTCAGCCATCTCTTGCGACGGCGATAGTGTTTGACGTCGCGGAAATTGACGCGCTCGCCCTCGCTGATGCCGAGGTAGAATTCCTTGACGTCTGTATTTTCACGCAGTTCGGCGGCGCTGCCGTCGAGGACCACGCGGCCGTTTTCGAGAATATAGCCGTGATCGGCATAGCGCAGCGCGATATTGGTGTTTTGCTCGGCCAGCAGGAAAGTCACGCCTTGATCCTTGTTCAGGCGTTCGACGATTTCGAAAATCTCTTCTACCAGTTGCGGCGCCAGCCCCATCGAGGGCTCGTCGAGCAAGATCATTTTCGGCCGCGACATCAGCGCCCGGCCGATGGCAACCATCTGTTGTTCGCCGCCGGAAGTGTAACCGGCCTGAGCACGACTGCGTTTTGTCAGGCGCGGAAAATAGCTATAGACGAGCTCGAGATCGCGCTGAATCGCGGCGTTACCGTCACGCCGCGTATAGGCGCCGGTCAGCAGGTTTTCCTCGACCGTCAGGTGCTCGAAGCAGTGCCGCCCCTCCATCACCTGGATAACACCCTGTTGCACCAGCTCGGCCGGGGTCAGCCTGTCGATGCGCTGGCCCTGGAACTCGATACTGCCCTTGGTAATGTCGCCGCGCTCGGCGCGCAGCAGGTTGGAAACCGCCTTCAACGTGGTCGTCTTGCCCGCGCCGTTGGCGCCGAGCAGGGCGACGATGCCCTGCTCGGGAACCTCGAGCGAAACGCCTTTCAGCACCAGGATAACGTGATCGTAAATGACCTCGATATTTTTGACCGACAACAGGTTGCTGGTACTGGCGGCTGTGGCTGTATCACTCAAGCTTCGTTTCCTTATGTGACGATATCTGCAGGCCTAGTTGCAGTTGCGTTCGCTAACGTTGTTTTCCGCCGCGAACTGAGCTGAATCCTCGGCGATCAACGGAGCGGTAATATCACGCAGCGGCTCGTAGAATCCGCTCACAAGGCTCCACTTCTTGGCCTTGGCGTCCCACTGTTGCAACGCAACCTGGCCTGGACCTTCGTGATTTTCGCAGCTGATCTTGACCGGAATGGTAAAGCCTTCGAGACCCAGTTCCTTCAGTCGAGCCTCGTCAACCTCCAGCGCCTCGAATCCGTCACGCACGTGCACGCCCCGGATTTCGTTGGTGCCATGGATTTCCATCGCCTTGCGAATCGCCTCGGAGGTCCACATCGCGGCAACCAGTCCCCGGTTGTAGAGCACTTCTCCGATGCGGTCGCGATCGCCAAGACCCATACCCTTGTCGTAGACGTACTTCTTGATGTCGTCATGGGCGCCGAAGTTATCGCCCGGCTGGTGGAATGCGCCGGAAAGGTAACCATCGGCGGCGTCGCCGGCGGGGAGTACGTCGTTTTCAGAGCCTGACCACCAGACGCCGATGAAACGATCCATCGGGTAGCGGATGGAGGCGGCTTCCTTGATCGCGACCTGGTTCATGACACCCCAGCCCCACATCATGACCCAGTCAGGCTTTTCCCTGCGGATCTGCAGCCAGGTGGCTTTTTGCTCCTGGCCCGGATGATCGACCGGCATTGCCATGAACTCGAAGCCGTATTTTTCAGCCGCTTTTTCCAGCGTGCGAATCGGCTCTTTACCGTATGCCGAGTTGTGGTAAACCAGCGCGATTTTCTTGCCCTTCAGGTTTTCCATGCCGCCTTCTTTTTCACCGATGTACTGCACGAACACGGTAGCCTGACTCCAGTAGGTCGCGGGAAAGTTGAACACCCAGGGGAAAACCTTGCCGTTGGCAGCAGAGGTACGGCCGTATCCCATCGAAAAAATCGGAATTTCGTCGACACTGGCTTTCGGGATCAGCTGGTAGGTAATGCCGGTAGACAATGGCTGGAATACGAGCGCGCCCGACTGGCCTTCGCCTTTCAGCTTTTCGTAGCATTCGACGCCCTTCTTGGTGTTGTAGCCGGTTTCGCAGGGCACCAGGCTGATGCGCGCGCCATTGATCCCGCCGTCACGTTCATTGAGCATGTTCAGGTAGTCCCCGTAACCGTTGGCGAAGGGAATGCCGTTCGGTGCGTAGGGGCCGGTTCGATAATCTAGGGTCGGCATCACCAGCTCGTAGGCGCTGGCAATCCCCGACATCAACGGAACTGTCAACAGCGCCGCCAGGATTGTTCTGGTAAATTTTCTCATTTTATTTACTTCCTCCGGTTGTATTGCAAAACAACATTTTAAATGACACGCTGCCGGCTGATCCACCCCTAGTAGGGGAATGGCCATAAGCGCATTTTTTCCTTGGCGATCCGCCACAGGCGTGCCAGCCCGTGCGGTTCGACAATCAGAAATCCGATAATCAACACCCCGACGATAATGATCTGGATATGCTCCGCCAGGGCGCTGGTAGTGCCAAAACCGTCGACCATGAGGTTTTTCAGCATGATCGGCATGATCACCAGGAACGCGGCGCCGAGGAATGAACCCAGCACCGAGCCCAGGCCGCCGATGATAATCATGAACAGCACCAGGAAAGATTGATTAATATCAAAAGCCTCGGTGGGTTCGGCCGAACCCAGCCAGACGGCAAAGTAGAGTGCGCCCGCCATGCCGACATAAAACGATGACACGGCAAAGGCGGAAAGCTTGGCAATCAACGGGCGCACGCCGATCAGTTCGGCGGCGATATCCATGTCGCGGATCGCCATCCAGTTGCGGCCGATTCGGCCGCGCGCAATATTCTTCGCCGCCAGCGCGAATACCGCCACGAAGGCGGCAACCAGGTAGTACTTGGCGACCGGGTCCGCTTCCGGGCCGGTAACGATTACGCCAAAGACCGTCATTGGCGGCGCGTTGATCATGCCCGTCGCGCTGTAATTGAAAAACCAGCCGACCTTGTTAAACAACCAGATCAGAAAAAATTGCGCCGCCAGTGTCGCAACCGCGAGGTAAAAACCCTTGATGCGCAGCGAAGGCAGGCCGAATAGCGTTCCGACCGCCGCGGTAATCACGCCCGATAGCACCACCATGGGAATAAATCCAATGTCCGGGAAGGCAACCATCAGCTTGTAAACAGAGAAGGCGCCGACCGCCATGAAGGCCCCGGTACCGAGTGAAAGCTGGCCGCAATAGCCCGTTAAAATATTCAATCCAATCGCCGCCAGCGAATAAATCAGGAAGGGCAGCAGGATTGCGTTGAGCCAGTACTGGTTCAGCAGGGCAGGGACGAGACCGAAGGTAATCAGTAAAATGAACAGAATCACATACCGGTCCTGTGCGATCGGGAATAATGCCTGGTCTGCCTGGTAATTCGCCTTAAACTGGCCGGTTTCTCTGTAGATCATCCTCTCAGACTCTCTCTATGATCTTTTCGCCGAACAAACCTTGCGGGCGAAATAGTAAAAATGCGAGTGCCAGCATGTAGGCAAACCAGTTTTCGATGGCGCCGCCGACAAATGGTCCGAGATAAACTTCCGCTATTTTCTCGCCGACGCCGATGATCAGGCCGCCGATAATAGCGCCCGGCACCGAGGTGAAACCGCCCAGTATCAATACCGGCAGGGCCTTGAGTGCGATCAGCGACAGCGAGAATTGAACCCCGGACTTGGAGCCCCACATGATGCCCGCGACCAGCGCGACGATACCGGCGACCGACCAGACGATGACCCAGATGGTGTGCAGCGAGATGCCTACCGAAAGCGCTGCCTGGTGATCGTCGGCGACCGCGCGCAAGGCGCGGCCGATGCGGGTCTTCTGAAAAAATACGGCCAGGAATGCGACCATGATAGCGGCGGTAACCGCGGCGAAAATCTCGAGTTTCTCGATGTAAATATCGAAACTGTCCAGCATCCAGTCGGATGCGCCCTGCGGGATGCCGAGATCGAGTACCTTGACATCCGAGCCCCACAGGATATCACCCGCGCCTTCGAGAACGTAGGCCAGGCCAAGGGTTGCCATGAACAGGATGATGGGCTCCTGGTTGACCAGGTGACGCAGCATTATCCGCTCGATCAGCCAGGCCAGCGCGATCATGACGACGATGGTGCCGATGATGGCAAGCCAGATCGGGAAACCGAATTTCTCCATCAGCCCGACCAGCGTCAACGCCGCGAACAGCGCCATCACGCCCTGGGCAAAATTGAATATACCGGAGGCCTTGAAGATCAACACGAAACCCAGCGCGACCAGCGAGTACATGACGCCGGCCATCATTCCACTCAGGGTAACTTCGATGAAAAATATCATTAGTTAACAATCCCGGTCAGATGGTGACCTGAAACCAGGTCGCCCCGGCCCCCGAGCCGGGGCCTATCCAGACATTGCGCGGAAACTTCCTGCAAAGCCCATTGGGCTTTGCAGGTATCCGTTTTGCCGGAGCAAAAATGGATACCGGCTTTCGCCGGTATGACGAAATCAAGCTTCTTCATGCGGAACACCCAAATATGCGTCGATAACGTCCTGGTTGTTGCGCACCGCTTCGGGTACGCCATCGGCCAGCTGCTTGCCATAGTCGAGCACCAGCACGCGGTCCGATAAATCCATGACCACACCCATATCGTGTTCGATCAGGGCGATGGTGGTGCCAAACTCGGAGTTGACGTCGAGCACAAAGCGGCACATGTCTTCCTTCTCTTCCGAATTCATGCCGGCCATGGGCTCGTCGAGCAGTAGCAGCTCCGGCTCGGCTGCGAGCGCGCGTCCCAGCTCGACCCTTTTTTGCAGGCCGTAGGGCAGCTTGCCGACGGGTTTCTTGCGGATCGCCTGGATACCGAGGAAGTCGATGATTTTTTCGGCCGCCTCGCGGTTTTCGAGTTCCTCGGCCCGCGCCGGACCGATATGCAGCGCCTGCCAGAACAGGTTGGTTTTCATTTTCAGGTTGCGCCCGGTCATGATGTTATCCAGCGTGCTCATGCCCTTGAACAGCGCGATATTCTGGAAAGTACGAGAGATACCCTGGCTCGCGGCCACCTGCGGCGCCATTTGCTTGCGGGTTTCGCCCTTGAAGGTAATCGAGCCTTCCTGCGGGTGGTAGAAGCCGTTAATGACGTTCAGCATCGAGCTCTTGCCGGCGCCGTTGGGTCCGATGATCGAGCGGATTTCACCGCGCTTGATATCGAAACTGATGCTGTCGAGTACCTTCATGACGCCGAACGACAGACTGATATTCTCGACCGCGAGAATCGTCTCCGCCGGGCTTTGCTGGTTCATGCCGCGGCTTCCTGGCTGGCGGAATTTTCCGCAAACACCTCGGCATCCCAGATCTGCACGTCAGCCGCCAGGCTGCCGGTGCGGCCATCCTCGAAAGTCACCTGGGTGTCGATGTGGCATTCAGTCTGATCCGAATACAGCGCTTCCACCAGGATATCGTAGCGTTCGCCGACGAAGCTGCGGCGTACCTTGCGCGTGCGGGTCAACTCGCCATCGTCGGCATCCAGCTCCTTGTGCAGGATCAGGAAACGGCGTATTTGCGAATTGGCCAGCCGGCTATCCTCCGACAGGTCCTTGTTGACCTTGTCGACGCAGTCCTTGATCAGCTGGTAGACCTCCTTGAGGGCGGCGAGGTCGATATAACCCGAGTAGGCCAGGTTGCGGCGCTCGGCCCAGTTGCCGACCGCGTCGAGATCGATATTGATAAACGCGGTGCTGTAGTCGCGCCCGTCGCCGAACACAACCGCTTCCTTGACGAAGGCAAAGAACTTGAGTTTGTTTTCGATGTATTTCGGCGCGAACAGGGTGCCGTCGTTGAGTTTTCCGACATCCTTGGCGCGGTCGATGATCTTCAGGTGACCGTTGTGTTCGTCGAAGAAGCCGGCGTCGCCGGTATGCACCCAGCCGTCCTCGGTCTTGGTGCTTGCGGTCGATTCCGGGTTTTTATAATAGGAGTGGAATACGCCGGGACTGCGGTACATGATTTCGCCGCTGTCGTCGATCTTGATCTCGACGTCGATCGCGGGGGTGCCGACGGTATCGGCGTAAACCTCGCCGTCGGGTTGCACGCAGATGAAAACCATGCATTCGGTCTGGCCGTAAAGCTGCTTGATGTTGATGCCAAGCGAGCGGTAGAAGTCGAACAGTTCCGGTCCTATCGCCTCGCCCGCGGTATAGGCCAGCCGCGTGCGGCGCAGCCCGAGCACATCCTTGAGCGGGCCGTAGACCAGCACGTTGCCGAGTTGGTAGAGCAGCGAATCCTTGAGCGACACCGACTCGCGGTTCAGGATCTTGACCCCGACCTTGCGCGCATGCTCCATGAAGTAATGGAACAGTTTGCGCTTGATCTCGGCGGCGTCCTCCATGCGTATCATGACCTGGGTCAGCATGTTTTCGTAAACCCGGGGTGGCGCGAAGTAATAGGTCGGACCGATTTCGCGCAGGTCGCTGGCGACCGTGGTCGCATCCTCGGGGCAGCTGACGCAAAAGCCGGCAACGTAGGATTGCGCGTAGGAGAACAGGTTGTCGCCGACCCAGGCCATCGGCAGGTAGGCGAGCACCTCTTCTTTTGACGTCAATCCCTCGCGGATGATGCCATTGCGCGCGGTGATGATGACGTTGTCATTGGTGAGTACCACGCCCTTGGGGTTGCCCGTGGTGCCGGAGGTGTAAAGCATGATGGAGACGTCGGCGCCATTGCCTGCCGCGACTTCACGCTCGTAGAAATCGGGGTGGGCGCGATCGTATTCGACGCCCGCCTGTTGCACCGCTTCGAAATCGTGCAGAAATTCCTGCTCGTAGTGCCTCAGGCCGCGGGTATCATCGAAGATGACATGCTCTACTTTCGGACAACGATCGTGCACTTCGAGCATTTTGTCGACCTGTTCCTGGTCTTCCACCAGCGCGATCTTGACGTCGGCATTGTCGAGCACGTAGGCCATTTCGTCGGCCACCGAATCCTGGTAAAGCGGCACCGGTACCGCCCCCAGCGCCTGCGCCGCGGTCATGCCCCAGTAGAGGCGGGGACGGTTGTCGCCGATGATGGCGAGTTTTTCGCCGCGCTTCAGCCCGAGGCTGGCGAGCCCGCAGGCGAGGGCCCTGATCTCGGCCGCGGCCTCGGCCCAGGTCCAGGATTGCCAGATGCCGAGATCCTTCTCGCGGATGGCATCCTGGGCAGGGCGCAGCTTGACGTGGCTTGCTAACAGCTTGGGAAAAGTGTCGAGATTGGTGTCTTGTTCCTTCTGGTCCATAAATTTGGTAATAGTTTTTATTCTATTGCTAGCCTTGCCGCGGGTTCGAGTCGGCTTATTACAACGCTTATCCGCCGGCCTGTAAAATTTATTTACGCGCCGGGCGCGGTCTGGCCGATCTCGGACGGCTACTCTAATGCGAAATCGCGGTGCAACGCAAATTCATTATAACTATCGGCGAGGGCGGTTTTGCTCCCTGGGCTGGATCTCGAGCCGACGGCAGGCGTCCAGTTCGGTTCAACGAGGCAATGGCTCGATCTGGAGCGGGAAAAACTCGTAACGCCTGCCCCGGGCCGAGTCTGGCTAGGTGTCATAGGTATAAAATCCGCGCCCGGTTTTGCGGCCGAGGTAGCCGGCGTCGACCATTTGCTGCCAGATCGGGCAGGGGCGGTACTTCGAATCGCCGAAGCCCTCGTGCAGGACCTTGATCACCGCGTAGCAGGTATCGAGCCCGATCAGGTCGGCCAGCATCAGCGGGCCCATCGGATGCGCCATGCCGAGTTTCATGATCTCGTCGATGCCCTCGGCGCTGGCGAGCCCCTCGTAGTAAACGTAAGCCGCCTCGTTGATCATCGGGATCAAAATACGGTTGGCGACGAAGCCTGGGCTGTCCCTGGCCTCGATCGGCACCTTGCCGATGGTTTCGCTCAGCTGGTGAACCGCCTGGTAGGTGGCATCCGAGGTTTGCAGCGCGCGGATCACCTCGACCAGGGTCATCATCGGCACCGGGTTCATGAAATGCATGCCGATTACCTGGTCGGCGCGCTCGGTGGCACCGGCAATTTTGGTCAGCGAAATCGACGAGGTATTGCTCGCGAGTATCGCCTCGGGTTTACACAGCCGGTCCAGTTGCGCAAAGATGTCGAGCTTGAGCGCTTCGTTCTCGGTCGCCGCTTCGATCACGATATCGACATCGGCCAGTTCTTCGAGCGAGGTCGTGGTTTCGATATTGGTCAGGGTCGATTCCTTGTCTTCAGGACCGATCTTTTCCTTCTTGAGGAGTCGATCGAGGCTGCCGGCGATCGTGTTCAGGCCGCGCTCGACCTGTGTCTCGCCGATATCCTGCATGATCACCCTGAGCCCCGCCGCGGCGCAAACCTGGACGATGCCATTACCCATGGTTCCGGCGCCAACCACGCCGACTGTCTTAATGTTCATAAAACTCTCTCTTCGATTGATTTCGTCATTGCGGCCCCCGAGCCGCAATCTATTGCGCATTTTGTAAACATATGCACCGGGCTGAGTCCGGTCCGGTATTTATTCGCTGATTGTAATGGATCCCGGATAACCGCTTTGCGGTTTCCGGGATGACGAATGATGTCGATTGTTGCGCAAGCCACAATCGAAATCATTTGTCACATATTCCGTCGATATTGTCCGCCTACTTCGAACAGGGCGTTGGTGATTTCACCGAGCGAACAGTGGCGTACCGCGTTGACCAGTTCCGCGAAGATATTACCGTTGTTGATCGCGGCGTGGCGAACCCGCTCCAGCGCCGCCCCGCTGGTGTAGGCATGGGTCTGCTGAAAATCACGCAAGCGTTTGATCTGGCTCTGTTTTTCCTCGTCGGTCGAGCGCGCCAGCTCGATTTCATAGTCCTCGTTACCCTTCGGGTTGAGAAAGGTGTTGACGCCGACGATCGGCAACGAACCGTCGTGCTTGCGGTGCTCGTAAAGCATCGATTCATCCTGGATCTTGCCGCGCTGATAACCGGTTTCCATCGCGCCGAGCACGCCGCCGCGGTCCGAGATGCGCTCGAATTCCTGCAGCACGGCTTCCTCGACGAGGTCGGTGAGCTGCTCGATGATGAAGGATCCCTGGTTGGGGTTCTGGTTTTTCGCCAGTCCCCACTCATTGTTGATAATCAACTGGATTGCCAGCGCGCGCCGCACCGAATCCCCGGTCGGGGTCGTAATCGCCTCGTCGAAGGCGTTGGTATGCAGGCTGTTGCAATTGTCGTAGATCGCGATCAGCGCCTGCAGCGTGGTGCGGATATCGTTGAAATCCATTTCCTGCGCGTGCAGCGAACGGCCCGAGGTCTGGATATGGTACTTGAGCTTCTGGCTGCGTTCGTTGGCGCCGTACCTGTTTTTCATCGCGGTCGCCCAGATGCGGCGCGCGACGCGTCCCATGACCGTGTACTCGGGGTCCATGCCGTTGGAGAAGAAGAAAGACAGGTTGGGCGCGAAATCGTCGATATGCATGCCGCGCGCGAGGTAAGCCTCGACGAAAGTAAAGCCGTTGGAGAGCGTGAACGCGAGCTGCGAGATCGGGTTGGCGCCCGCCTCGGCGATGTGATAACCCGAGATCGATACCGAGTAAAAATTGCGAATCCGGTGGTCGATGAAATACTGCTGGATGTCGCCCATCATCTTGAGCGCGAACTCGGTCGAGAAGATGCAGGTGTTCTGCCCCTGGTCTTCCTTGAGGATATCGGCCTGCACCGTGCCGCGGATATTTTCCAGCGCCCAGGCGCTGATCCTGTCGATTTCCTGCTCGGTCGGCTGGCGCTGGTTCTGGTGCGCGAACTTGGCCAGCTGCTGGTCCATCGCGGTATTCAGGTACATCGCCAGGATGATCGGCGCCGGGCCGTTGATGGTCATCGACACCGAGGTCGACGGGCTGCACAGGTCGAAGCCGTCGTAGAGCGCTTTCATATCTTCCAGCGTCGCAATCGAGACGCCGGAATTGCCGACCTTGCCGTAGATGTCAGGGCGCTCGTCCGGGTCGCAGCCGTACAGCGTGACCGAGTCGAAGGCCGTGGACAGCCGCTTGGCTTCGGAGTGTTCGGATAGTTTCTTGAAACGGCGGTTGGTGCGAAACGCGTCGCCTTCGCCGGCAAACATGCGCGTCGGGTCTTCGTTCTCGCGCTTGAAGGCAAACACGCCGGCGGTGAACGGGAAGTTGCCCGGCAGGTTTTCCAGCAGCAGCCATTTCAGCAATTCACCGTGGTCTTCGAAGGCGGGCAGCGCAACCTTGGGGATGCTCGACCCCGACAGGGTTTCGTGCCTGAGCTCGGTGCGAATTTCGCGCTCGCGAACCTGCACCACGTACTCGTCGCCGGCATAGCTCTGCCGGATCCGTGGCCACTGTTCCAGCAGCTTGCGCGAGCGATTGTCGAGTGCCTGCTCACGTTCGTCGATCAGGGCATCGAGCTCGTCCGTGGCGTTACCGGGCTTGCTCTCGCCCAGCATGCGCCTGGCCTCGATCAACTGCTGGCGTTCGCGCGCAATCGCAACCTGCTGCCGACTGCAGGCGTGGTAGTCGCGCACGGTGGCGGCAATTTCGGCCAGGTAACGCACCCGGTCGGAGGGCACGATGACGGTGCGCGCGGTGGATTTCCGGGTCTCGACCCGTGGTAAATGCGTTTCGCCGATCGCCAGCCCGAGTTTGGCCAGCTTGTCCAGGAGTTCCTGGTACAGCGCGGTGGTGCCATCGTCGTTGAAACGCGACGCGATGGTGCCAAAAACCGGCATTGCCTCGATCGGTTGCGCAAACGCCTCGCGGTTCCGCTGCACCTGTTTGCAGACATCGCGGTAGGCATCGTCGGCGCCCTTGCGATCGAACTTGTTGATCGCAACCACGTCGGCGAAGTCGAGCATGTCGATTTTTTCGAGCTGGCTCTGGGCGCCGAACTCGGGCGTCATAACGTAGAGCGAGGCGTCGACCAGCGGCACGATGGCGGCGTCGCCCTGACCGATACCGGGGGTTTCGACGATGATCAGATCGAACTGGCACAGCTTGCAGGCCGCGACCACGTCGGCGATAACGTCCGGGATTTCCCCGACCGAGTCACGGGTCGCGATCGAGCGCATGTAAATATGGGGGTGACTAATCGCGTTCATGCGGATGCGATCGCCGAGCAGCGAACCGCCGGTTCTGCGCCGCGTTGGGTCGACCGCAACGATTGCGATCCTGAGTCGATCTTCGTGGTCGAGGCGAAACCGGCGGATGATTTCGTCGGTTAGCGACGATTTGCCGGATCCACCGGTGCCGGTGATACCGAGTACCGGTACCGATCGGGTTCCAGCCTGTTGCCGGATTTTCATCAACATCGACTCCGCCACCGCGTCGTTTTCGAGCGCGGTAATCAGGCTGGCGAGCGCGCTGGTATCGTGGGCAACCAGGGGCTCGAGCGAGGTCGGCGCCTGCTGGCCGGGGTCGTAGCGGCAGCGCTCCAGCATATCCGTGATCAGGCCCTGCAGCCCCATGGCCTGCCCGTCCTCTGGCGAATAGATCCGGGTTACGCCATAAGCTTCGAGTTCCCGGATCTCGGCCGGCACGATAACCCCGCCACCGCCGGCGAAGACGCGCATGTCGGGACGGCCCCTGTCCTTTAACATATCGACCATGTACTTGAGATACTCGAGGTGCCCGCCCTGGTAAGAACTCAGGGCAATCGCGTGCGCATCTTCCTGGATCGCCGCGTCGACGATCTCGGCCACCGAGCGGTTATGCCCCAGGTGAATCACCTCGGCGCCTGAAGATTGCAGGATCCGACGCATGATATTGATCGCGGCATCGTGTCCGTCGAACAGGCTCGCGGCGGTCACGAAACGGGCCTTGAACGGGTTTTTCGAACTCGAAGGGATATTAACCACTTTTTCCGGCGCGGAACTCATGTCAGGGCCTCAACGGGATAAATTATGTTGCAATCTGCGGCGCGTTAAACTACCTTACGTTTACGTTAACGTCAACCACTCAATCCGATAATTAACCCGCTCGATTGACCAAAACTCGTTTACCCGTATCGATATGAGCAGCCAGTTCGAACCCAGAGATCCTGAATTCAAATCCCGGGTAAGCCGCAGCTTCGGCGAGCAGGCGGTGATGACGACCATTGGCGCCAGGTTGGCCGAAATCGAGGCGGGCCGGGTCGTGATCGAGCTGCCCTACCGGGCCGAGCTGACCCAGCAGGATGGCTTTATTCACGCCGGCATCTCCTCGACCATCATGGATAGCGCCTGCGGGTACGCCGCGTTTTCGTTGATGCCGGCGGAGGCCAGGGTATTGACCATCGAATTCAAGATTAACCTGCTGGCGCCGGCCGCCGGTGACCTGTTTCGCGCCGTCGGCAGGGTGCGCAAGCCCGGGCGCAGCGTTTTCGTCGCCGAATCGGAGCTCTTTGCCAGCGCCGATGGCGCCGACAAGCTGGTCGCGACCATGCACGGCACGCTGATGGCGGTTTATCCGCAATAAATGTAGCGAGAATCGAATGAATCAAACCGAAACCGGCAACCAGACCTACAGTATCGGCCAGCTGGCCGAGCAATTCGACGTCACCTCGCGCGCGCTGCGGCTTTACGAAGAAGAGGGCTTGCTGAACCCGTTACGCGAGGGCACGCGCCGAATTTACCGCGAACGCGACCGCGTGCGGCTGCGGCTGATCCTGCGAGGCAAGCGCCTCGGCTGGTCGCTATCCGAGATCCGGGAATCCTTCGATCTCTACGATTCGAGCCACGGCGAGGAAGCCCAGCTCGAGCGAATGCTGGAAAAGCTCGGCCAGCGGCGCGAGGTGTTGAACGCTCAGAAAAGGGATATCGATAATGCGCTCGCCGACCTGGAGCGCCTTGCCACCAACGCCGAGGCGGCACTGGCCGATATTCGTTCCCCCCAACGCAAGCTGAGCCACGGTTAAAACCGGGAGTAACCTGATGATTCATATTCCATCCCTGAATTTCGATCTCGGTGAAACCGTCGACATGTTGCGCGACGCGGTACAGGATTTTGCGCAGGCCGAGATCGCGCCGCTGGCGGCTGAAATCGATCGCAGCAACGAATTTCCCAACCAGCTGTGGCCGAAACTCGGCGACATGGGCCTGCTCGGCATTACCGTGCCGGAAAGCTACGGCGGCAGCGCCATGGGATACCTCGCGCATATCGTCGCGATGGAGGAAATCAGCCGCGCCTCGGCCTCGGTCGGCCTGAGCTACGGCGCGCATTCGAACCTGTGCGTCAACCAGATCAACCGCAACGGCAACGAACAGCAAAAGCAGCAATACCTGCCGAAACTGGTCAGCGGCGAGCATATCGGCGCGCTGGCGATGTCGGAACCTGGCGCCGGTTCGGACGTGGTCAGCATGCAGATGAAGGCCGAAAAGACCTCGGCGGGCTATGTCCTGAACGGCACCAAGATGTGGATTACCAACGGCCCCGACGCAGACCTGATCGTGGTTTACGCCAAGACCGACCCGGCGGCAGGGTCGCGCGGTATCAGCGCCTTCCTGGTGGAACGCGAGTACGGGTTCACTACCGCGCAAAAGCTCGACAAGCTCGGCATGCGCGGTTCCAACACCGGCGAGCTGGTGTTCCGGGACGTCGAGGTGCCGGCGGAAAACCTGCTCGGCGAACTCAACCGCGGCGCCGCGGTCCTGATGAGCGGACTCGATTTCGAGCGCGCGGTACTGTCGGCCGGGCCCACCGGCATCATGCTGGCCTGCATGGACGCCGTCGTGCCTTATATCCATGAACGTAAGCAGTTTGGTCAGCCGATCGGCGAGTTCGAGCTGATGCAGGGTAAGATCGCCGACATGTATACCACGATGAACGCGACCCGGGCCTATGTCTATGCCGTCGGCAAGGCCTGCGACCGGGGTGAAACCACGCGCAAGGACGCTGCCGGGGCGATTCTTTACGCCGCCGAAAAGGCGACCTGGATGGCGCTGGAGGCGATCCAGGCGCTCGGCGGCAACGGCTATACCAACGATTTCCCGGTGGGCCGACTGTTACGCGATGCCAAGCTCTACGAAATCGGAGCCGGCACCTCGGAAATCCGCCGCATGCTGATCGGGCGGGAACTGTTTAACGAAACTTCTTAGGGTAACGAATCATGAGTGAAAATATTGTCATTACCGGTATCGCCCGCACCCCGATGGGTGGTTTCCAGGGCGTTTTGTCGGAGGCCGGCGCGGCGCAACTCGGCGCGACCGCGATCCGGGCCGCGGTCGAACGCAGCCGACTGCAGGGCGACGACATCGATGAAGTCATCATGGGATGCGTGCTGCCGGCCGGGCAGGGGCAGGCCCCGGCGCGCCAGGCGAGCCTGGGTGCCGGTTTGCCGCTCGGCACCGGTTGCACCACGATCAACAAGATGTGCGGCTCGGGCATGAAGGCCACGATGTTCGCGCACGATATGCTGAAAGCTGGCAACAACCGGGTCATGGTGGCCGGTGGCCTCGAGAGCATGACCAACGCTCCCTACCTGCTGACCAGGGCGCGCGCCGGTTTCCGTATGGGCCATGGCCAGGTTTACGACCACATGTTTCTCGACGGGCTCGAGGATGCCTATGACAAGGGCAAGCTGATGGGCGTGTTCGCCGAGGCCACCGCCGACAAGTACGGCTATACGCGCGAGCAGCAGGACGAGTTTGCCATCACCTCGCTCAGGCGCGCCCAGGCCGCGATCGAAAGCGGCGCCTTCGCCGATGAAATCGCGCCGGTCGTGATCAAGGCGCGCAAGGGCGAAGTCACGGTCGATACCGACGAGCAGCCGTTCAACGCGAACATTGAAAAGATTCCCAGCCTGCGTCCGGCGTTTCGCCAGGACGGCACCGTGACCGCGGCCAACTCGAGCTCGATTTCCGACGGCGGCGCGGCGCTGGTGCTGATGGGCGAGTCCGAGGCCGACAGGCGTGGTATCAGGCCGCTGGCCGTGATCCGCGCGCACGCCACCCACGCACAGGAGCCCGCGTGGTTCACCACCGCCCCGGTGGGTGCCTTGAAAAAGGTGCTTGAAGCGGCCGGCTGGTCCAGCGACGAGGTCGATCTGTACGAAATCAACGAGGCTTTCGCGGTGGTGACGATGGCAGCGATGACCGACCTCGGGCTCGATCACGCCAAAGTCAACGTCAACGGCGGCGCCTGCGCGCTCGGTCATCCGATCGGCGCATCCGGCGCGCGCATCATCGTCACCTTGATTTCGGCACTGCAGCGCCGGGGCCTGAAGAAAGGCGTCGCCGGCCTCTGTATCGGCGGCGGCGAAGCGACCGCGGTGGCGGTCGAACTGCTGTGATGCCCGGCGCATGAATCTCAGCGAAGAACAGCGCCTGATCCGCGACAGCGTGCGCGATTACGTGCAGAGCCGCGTGCTGCCTTACGCGGCCGACTGGGATCGCGACGGCCATTTCCCGGCCGAGCAGCTGCGCGAAATGGCCGAGCTCGGTCTCTACGGCATGATTATTCCCGAGGAATGGGGTGGCAGCGGCGCTGATTACCTTTCGTTCGCCCTCGCGCTGGAGGAGGTCGCCGCCGGCGACGGTTCCTGCTCGACGGTGCTCAGCGTCAACAATTCAGTGGTCTGCGGTTCGCTACTCGGGTCAGGCAGCGAGTATCTGAAACAAACCTACTTGAGGCCGCTGGCCACGGGCGAGATGCTGGGCTGCTTTTGCCTGACCGAACCGCATGCCGGCTCCGACGCCGCCGCGCTCGAGACGCGCGCGCAACGTGACGGTGACGACTACGTGCTGAACGGTAGCAAGGCTTTTATCACCTCGGGCAAAAACGCCGATGTTGCGATCGTGTTCGCGGTATCCGATCCCGGGGCAGGCAAGAAGGGTATCAGCGCCTTCGTCGTGCCCACCGGTAACCCGGGTTACCAGGTCGGCGGCGTGGAGCGGAAAATGGGGCAGCGAGCGTCCGATACCGCGCAGGTGTTTCTCAAGGATTGCCGGATCCCGGCGGATCACCTGATCGGTGCCGAGGGCGAGGGTTACAGGATTGCGCTGATGAACCTCGAAAGCGGGCGTATCGGCATCGGTGCACAGTGCGTCGGCATGGCGCGCGCGGCCTACGAGTGTGCGCTGGCTTATGCCAGGGAGCGAGTTACCTTCGGCAAACCGATCATCGAACACCAGGCGGTGGCCTTCAGGCTGGTCGATATGGCGACTCAACTGGAAGCCTCGCGCCTGATGGTGCACAACGCCGCGCGTTTGCGCGATGCCGGCGAATCTTGCCTGAAGCAGGCCAGCATGGCCAAGCTGTTTGCCTCCGAGGCCGCCGAGCAAATCTGTTCTGCCGCGATCCAGGTGCTCGGTGGCTACGGTTACCTGCGGGATTTCCCGCTGGAGCGCATCGCGCGCGACGTTCGGGTCGCGCAGATTTACGAGGGCACCAGCGATGTCCAGCGTATCGTCATCGCGCGCGAAATAGCAGCCGAATCATGAGCATCATCGAATCCAGGATCAGTAATCGGAGCGATGAGTTCCGTCAAAACAGCAGCGCGATGCAGGAACTGGTCGCGGACCTGCGCGCCAGGGCGGCGGCGATCGCCGAGGGCGGCGGCGAGCGAGCGCGCGAAAAGCATCTCGGTCGTGGCAAGCTGTTGCCGCGAGACCGTATCGACCGGCTGGTCGACCCGGGCTCGCCGTTTCTCGAAATCGGACAGTTCGCCGGCTACCAGATGTACGGCGATGACAACGTCGCCGCCGGCGGGTTGATCGCGGGCATCGGCCGGATTCATGGCCTGGAATGCATGATCGTGGCCAACGACGCCACCGTCAAGGGCGGCACCTACTACCCGATCACGGTCAAGAAACACCTGCGCGCGCAGACGATTGCGCAGGAAAACAACCTGCCCTGTATTTACCTGGTCGATTCCGGGGGCGCACATTTGCCGAGCCAGGACAACGTGTTCCCCGATCGTGAGCATTTCGGCCGAATCTTTTTCAACCAGGCCAACATGTCGGCGCAGGGAATTCCGCAGATCGCCGTGGTCATGGGTTCGTGCACCGCGGGCGGCGCCTATGTGCCGGCCATGTGCGACCAGTCGATCATCGTCAGGCAGCAGGGCACGATCTTTCTCGGCGGCCCGCCGCTGGTGAAAGCGGCCACCGGCGAAGTCGTCAGCGCGGAGGATCTCGGCGGTGCCGACGTGCACGCGCGCATTTCGGGTGTCGCCGATCACTACGCGCACAACGATGAACACGCGCTGTCGATGGCGCGCGACATCGTCGCCACGCTGAATCGTCACAAATCCCCGGACCTGGTGTTACGCGACGTGATCGCGCCGCGCTACCCGGTCGACGATCTCTATGGCATCGTGCCGAGCAGCTTGCGCAAGCCGTTCGACATCCGCGAAATCATCGCGCGCCTGGTCGACGACAGCGCGTTCGACGAATTCAAACAGCTATACGGCACCACGCTGATCTGCGGGTTCGCCCACCTCTATGGTATTCCGGTGGGCATTGTCGCCAACAACGGCATCCTGTTTTCGGAATCCGCCCTGAAAGGCGCGCATTTCATCGAGCTCTGCGCCAAGCGCCGGATTCCGCTGCTGTTCCTGCAAAATATCACCGGTTTCATGGTCGGCCAGAAGTACGAACACGGCGGCATCGCCCGCGACGGCGCCAAGATGGTAACGGCGGTCGCCTGCGCGCGCGTGCCCAAGCTGACGCTGGTGGTCGGCGGCAGTTTCGGCGCCGGCAATTACGCAATGTGCGGGCGCGCCTACGGCGGGCGTTTCCTGTGGATGTGGCCCAATGCGCGCATCTCGGTCATGGGCGGCGAGCAGGCCGCGACCGTGCTGGCCCAGGTCAGGCGCGACGGCATCGAGGCGCGCGGCGAGTCCTGGAGCGAGGCGGACGAAGACAGTTTCAAGGACCCGATCCGTACGCAATACGAGCACCAGGGGCACCCTTATTACGCTTCCGCGCGCCTGTGGGACGATGGCATTATCGATCCCGCCGATTCGCGCAGGGTGCTGGGCCTGGGGCTGTCGGCGGCTTTGAATGCGCCGATCGAGGCCACCGAGTTCGGCATCTTCAGGATGTAACCAGTGTTTAAAAAGATTCTTATTGCAAATCGCGGCGAAATCGCGGTGCGGGTGGCCCGCACCGCGCGCAGGCTCGGTATTCGCAGCGTAGCCGTGTATTCGAGCGCGGACAAGGATGCGCTGCACGTCGAGGTTTGTGACGAGGCCTGGTGCATCGGCGGCGCCACGGCCAGCGAGAGTTATCTCAACGGCGCGCGTATCCTCGAGGTGGCACGACAGTGCGGCGCCGAGGCGATCCATCCGGGTTACGGTTTCCTGTCGGAAAATGCCGGTTTCGCGCGCGCCTGCGCGGCTGCCGGGATTGTTTTCATCGGCCCGCCGGCAAGCGCCATCGACGCCATGGGCTCGAAGAGCGAGGCCAAGGCGCTAATGGCGAGGGCCGGGGTGCCGCTGGTGCCCGGTTATCATGACGCGGACCAGGATGACGCCAGGCTCGGGCGGGAATCCGAAGGCATCGGTTACCCGCAGCTGATCAAGGCCAGCGCCGGCGGTGGTGGCAAGGGCATGCGCCTGGTCGAGAACGCGCAGGAGTTTCCGGACGCGCTGGCTTCGGCCCGGCGCGAGGCCAGCGCCAGTTTCGGCGACGACAAGGTATTAATCGAACGCTACCTCACCAGGCCGCGCCATGTCGAACTGCAGGTCTTTGCCGATACCCAGGGTAACTGCGTGCACCTGTTCGAGCGCGACTGTTCGATCCAGCGCCGCCATCAAAAAGTCCTCGAAGAGGCGCCCGCGCCGGGGCTCGATTCGGACCTGAGGCAGAGCATGGGTGCCGCGGCGACCGACTGTGCCAGGGCGATCGGCTATGTCGGCGCCGGCACGGTCGAGTTCCTGCTGGACGAGGACGGCAGCTTTTTCTTCATGGAGATGAATACCCGCTTGCAGGTGGAACACCCGGTTACCGAAATGATCACCGGGCAGGACCTGGTCGAGTGGCAGCTGCGGGTCGCCGCGGGAGAACCGTTGCCGCTTGAGCAATCTGAGATCGGTTGCCAGGGGCATGCCATAGAGGCGCGCATATATGCCGAAATACCGCAGCGGGATTTCATGCCGGCCGCGGGACAGATTCTTTATCTGAAACCGCCGGAAAACGATCCCGGCGTGCGTATCGACACCGGGGTACGTCGCGGCGATTTTATCGGCATCAATTACGACCCGATGATCGCCAAGCTTATCGTGCATGCCGCCGACCGGGGCGCGGCGCTGGCGAAGCTCGCCCAGGCCCTGTCGCAGTACCAGATACTGGGCTTGAGCACCAACATCGGCTTTCTCGCTAACCTGGTCGCGCAGCCCGAATTCCTCGCGGCCGATTTCGATACCGGGTTTATCGCTAAACACCGGGAGCGATTGTTTGCGCAAAGCCCGCGGCATTTGCAGCAGGCCAGGGTGCTGGCGGCAGCCGCCACCTTGCCGGCGTTTGAAATTCGGCCCGATCGCGCCAGTGATTCCGCCTGGGAGGCGCACGACCTGTGGCGCGTGAACCTGCCGGCGACCCAGCACATCGAGCTCGATCATGACGGCGATAGCGCCGTGGTTGCGGTCAGGCGGGTCGACGGCGGCTGGCGTTTCGAACTGGATGGGGAGAGTTACCGGCTCGCGGGCGGCTGGATCGATGCGCATAGGATGCGGCTCGACCTGAATGACGAACGAATCGCGTTCCCGGTGGTTCGCACTAACGATTCGATCAGCCTGACTCATCGCGGCCAGGCCTACCGTTTCGAAATTCCGGATCGGATTCATGCGGACGGCAGCGATGCCGCCAACGCCGATCACCCCCGGGCGCCGATGTCGGGCGCGGTTGTTGCGCTGCCGGTGGCGGTTGGGGATACTGTCCAACCGGGCGACACGCTGATGGTCATCGAGGCGATGAAGATGGAGCACGCCATCGTCGCCGAGGTCAACGGCAGCGTCAGAGAAATCCTGTTTGCCGTTGGCGACCAGGTGGATGAGGGGGATACCCTGGTGTTACTGGAGGTTGAGAGTCGATGAGTTTTCCCGAACGCGTCAAAATTGTCGAGGTCGGTCCGCGCGACGGATTACAGAACGAGTCTGTCACGGTGCCGGCGGACATCAAGGTCCAGCTAATCGAGAAACTGGTCGACGCGGGGCTGCCCGTTATCGAATGCGGCGCCTTCGTGTCGCCTAAATGGGTGCCGCAAATGGCGACCAGTGCGGAAGTGTTCAGGCAGGTCGAACGCCGCCCCGGCGTTTCCTATCCGATGCTGGTTCCCAACCTGAAGGGCCTGGAGCTGGCGCTCGAGGCCGGGGTCGAAGAAATCGCGCTGTTCGCAGCCGCGACCGAAACATTTTCGCAAAAAAACACCAATTGCTCGATCGCCGAAAGCATCGAGCGCTTCAACGCGGTGATCGACGAGGCCCAGGCGGCGCAGCTCAAGATTCGCGGTTATATTTCCTGCGTGCTGGGCTGTCCCTACGAGGGCAAGGTATCCATCGAAACGGTTTCGATGATCACCCAGAAACTGTTCGAGAAGGGCTGCTACGAGGTTTCGCTGGGCGACACTATCGGTGTCGGCACCGCGGGTGAAGCACGTGACCTGGTAGAATTTCTGAGCAGGCACGCCCCGGTGGAACGGCTCGCCGCCCATTTTCACGATACCTACGGCCAGGCGCTGGCCAACATTCACGCGGTAATGCAGTGCGGGATCGCGGTCGTTGACAGTTCGGTCGCCGGGCTCGGAGGCTGTCCCTATGCCAGGGGCGCCACCGGCAACGTCGCCACCGAGGACGTGGTTTACATGCTCGACGGCATGGGCATTGCAACCGGGGTCGACATGGACAGACTGCTCGAAGCGGGTCGATTCATCAGTGATTTTCTCGGCCGCGAACCGGTGTCGCGTGCCGCTACCGCGCTGCTGCGCAAACGGGCGGGATAGTACCATGGGATTGCCCGAACCAGCCGTACGCGAAAAGAAACACCATCGGAAGATCGATTGTGAGGGTTATTTGCGCGCCGACGGACTGTGGGATATCGATGTCCACCTGGTCGACACCCGCACCTATGATTGCACCTATGACGAATTCCACCGCGATGGACTGATCAGGGCCGGCGAACCGGTACACGATATGTGGTTGCGTTTTACCATCGATCTCGATTTTCTGATCCACGACGTGCAGGCGGCCTCCGATCATACGCCTTTCAGTATCTGCCCGCGTGCCGCTGCATCCATGCGCGAACTGGTCGGCCTGCGCATTGGCTCGGGCTGGCTGAAACAGGCACGTGAACGCGTTGGTACCGACAAGAGCTGCACCCACCTGATGGACTTGCTGGGTCAACTCGCGGCCACCGCCTACCAGACGCTGCACGCGGCGATCGAGGAGCGCGAGGCAAAGCAGCCGTCGCGGGGGAGGCCGCCGATTCTCGATACCTGCGTTGCGCTGTCGAGCAGCGGTGAAGTCGTAAAAAATCTCTGGCCTGAATTTTACGTGGAAAAACCGGAAGGGGAATCTAATCCATGAGCATTGCGCTGGCTTTCGACATCTATGGCACACTGATAGATCCCCATGGCGTGGTCACTGAATTACAGAGTCATGTCGGAGAGCGCGCCATCGAATTTTCCCGCCACTGGCGCGAGAAGCAGCTCGAATATACCTGGCGGCGCAGCCTGATGCGGCGCTATGCCGATTTCGGGGTTTGCACCCGCCAGGCGCTCGATTATGCCGATCAACTGCTGCAGACTGATCTCGATGACGCTGCCAAGGAGGCGCTGATGCAGGCCTACCGCGTGCTGCCGGCCTACGACGATGTCGCCGCCAGCCTCGCAATTCTCAAAAACGAGGGCCACCGGCTCTATCCTTTCTCCAACGGTACTGCTGATATGGTGTCCGCCGTGCTCGAAAATGCCGCAATCGACCATTTATTCGAGGACGTCATCAGCGTCGACAGCCTGCAAGTCTTCAAACCCAGCCCTGAGACTTATCAACATGTCGTCGAAATTGCCGACCTGCCGCCTGAAAACTGCTGGCTGGTTTCGAGTAACGGCTTCGACGTCAGCGGTGCGGTTAGCGCCGGCATCAAGGCGGCCTGGTTGCGGCGTTTCGACGGCGTCGTATACGATCCCTGGGAGTTCGAACCAACCACGGTAATTCGCAGCCTGCGCGAACTGCCGGACAAATTTCCCTCGAATTAGACGACCGTTACCGGCAGCGTGCCAGCTGCGGTCAGAAAAAGTTTACGCCGGCGGCTAAATTTTTGGCGCGAGGGCGGCACGAGATCCTCTGTGTTCTAAAAAACCAATAAAATCATAGGTATATGCTTGAAAAACCAATTATGTTGCAGTGCAACAAAATGCTTGACTTATTGGTTCTCGGCCCCTATATTATGCGTATTGCTGCAGTGCAGCATACCAATTTTGAAACCCTACTTTTAAGAGGAAATATCATGTACGAAGATTTCATGAAAATGGCCCAGGACAGCTTCAAGCCGGCAATGAAACTGGCCGAAAACAACACCGCTCTGGCGGTCAAGCTGATGCAAAGCCAGGCCGAAAGCGCTGCTGAACTGATGCAAAACAATCTGGCCCACGTGCAGGCCCTGGTAGAAACCAAGGACCTGAACGAAGTCGTTGAAATGCAGCAGAAGTACGTTGAAGCCCTGAACGAAAAGCTGGTTACCGCTGCCAGAGAAAACGCTGCCGCTATCGAAGCCGCCGTTTCCGAAGCCGGAAAGATTTTCGAAGGCTCACTGGCCGATGTCCAGGCCCAGGCCAAGCAGACTGTCGAAAAAATCGAAAAGGAAATGAACAAGGCAGGCAAGAAAGCGGCCTAGTTTAATCCCTCGGAGCTGGTTTGACCCCGGTCAAACGACTCCAAAGTTTTACTCCTCCAATGATTCGGCCCGGCGTTATAATGACCCGGGCCTTTTTTTTTACAGGTAAGCAAATATGACAAATGTAGTGATAGTGGATGGCGTGCGCACTCCGATCGGCGCGTTTGGCGGTTCGCTCGCGAACACGCCGGCGAGTAGCCTGGGCGCACTAGTGATCAAGTCCCTGTTAGAGCGTAACGGTGTCGCTCCAGAGCAGGTGGATGAAGTCATCATGGGTCAGATCCTGACCGCGGCCACCGGGCAGAATCCGGCACGCCAGGCGGCGATGGAAGCGGGGCTGCCACAGGAATGCCCGTCGATGACGATAAACAAACTGTGCGGCAGCGGGCTCAAGTCGGTGCATCTCGCCGCCCAGGCCATCAAATGTGGTGACGCCGACGTCATCATCGCTGGTGGCCAGGAAAACATGAGCCTGGCGCCGCACGCATTACCGAAATCGCGCGACGGCCAGCGCATGGGCGACTGGCAGCTGAAAGACACCATGCTGACCGACGGATTGATGGATGCCTTCAACGACTACCATATGGGCGTCACCGCGGAGAACATCGCGAAGAAGTTCGGCTTCAGCCGCGACGACCAGGATGCTTTCGCCGCTGCCTCGCAGCAAAAAGCGGAGCGGGCGCAGGCGGATAACCTGTTCGCCAATGAAATCGTCAAGGTGGAAATCCCGCAACGCAAGGGTGAGCCGCTGGTATTCGATCGCGACGAGTATCCCAAGGCTGGCGTCACCGCCGAGGGTCTGGGCAAGTTGCGACCGGCGTTCGACCGCGAAGGTACGGTAACCGCGGGTAACGCTTCCGGTATCAACGACGGCGCCGCCGCGTTGCTAATCATGAGCGAAGACAAGGCGAAGGAACTCGGCCTGACGCCGATGGCGACCATCAAGTCTTACGCCAGCGCGGGTGTCGATCCGGCCATCATGGGCACCGGTCCAATTCCGGCAACCCGCAAGTGCCTGGACAAGGCCGGCTGGGGCGTCGACGATCTCGACTTGATCGAATCCAACGAGGCCTTTGCCGCGCAGTCGATGTCGGTCAATACCGAGCTCGGCTGGGATACCGACAAGGTCAACATCAGCGGTGGTGCGATTGCGCTCGGTCACCCGATCGGCGCTTCCGGTGCGCGCGTGCTGGTAACCCTGTTGCACGGCATGCAGCGTACCGACGCCAGGAAAGGTCTGGCGACATTGTGCATCGGCGGTGGCCAGGGCGTTGCACTGGCGGTAGAAAGATAAGTGATAAAAAGCCCTGCACAGGTCATCCTGACCTGGCAGGGCGAGAAAAACGCAAGATGCGATTGCGCGTTTTGCTTCATTTTTCAATTACATTCGTGGTTGGAAAATGGTGGCACCTCCCTGTGCCACGGGAAACACCGCTTATGGCGGGGTTTCCTTAACCAGACAACCTATGGAGACATAACATGAGTAGAGTAGCTCTCGTAACAGGCGGCACCCGCGGAATCGGCGAAGATATCAGTATTAAACTCAATGACGCGGGCTATACCGTGGCCGCCAACTATGCCGGTAACGACGCCGCCGCGGCTGAATTCAGCGAGCGTACCGGAATCAAGACATACAAGTTCGACGTTTCGAATTTCGATGCGGTCCATAGCGGTATCGCCGCGATTGAAGCCGATCTCGGACCGATCGAAGTGCTGGTTAACAACGCTGGCATCACCCGTGACGGCACCATGCACCGCATGAGTTTCGAGCAATGGGACGCGGTTATCCAGACCAACCTCGCGTCCTGCTTCAACTGCTCGCGCGCGGTGATCGAGGGCATGCGCGAGCGCGAGTTCGGCCGCATCGTCAACATCGGCTCGATCAATGGTCAGTGCGGCCAGTACGGCCAGGTGAACTATGCAGCGGCCAAGTCAGGTATCCACGGTTTCACCAAGGCGCTGGCGCGCGAAGGTGCCGCCAAGCACATTACCGTCAACGCGATTGCACCGGGTTATGTCGAGACCGACATGGTGCGCGCGGTGCCGGCAGACGTGCTCGAGAAAATCATCAAGACCATCCCGGCGGGCCGTCTCGGCCATGTCGACGATATTTCCCGCGGCGTACTGTTCCTGGTATCAGACGATGCCTCGTTCATCACCGGCGCGACGCTCGATATCAACGGCGGTCAGCACATGTACTAGTCGACGCCAGTCGATGAATTAAAGCCGGAACCGGGGTTCCGGCTTTTTTTTGTCCGCGGCAGGCGTGGCGCGGTGCCGGCGTATCCGACGGAGAAAAATGATTCAGGTTTGGCGCTATGTTATAAAGCCGCGTTTCACCAATGCATAAAGGCGACAAAAGATGAAAACGCTTCTGGTACTTGCACATCCGCGTAAAAATTCCCTGACTAGTGCGGTCGCCGACATATTTACCGCCGGTCTCGAGAAAAATGGACATCAGGTCGAAATCGCTAATCTCGTCGAGGAGGGTTTCGATCCGGTTTTGCGCGAGGACGACGAGCCGAACTGGGATAATCCTCGCAAACAATACTCGCCGGCGGTGCGCCGCGAAATGTCGCGTATCGAGCGCAACGATGCCACGCTGATGATTTTTCCGGTTTACTGGTGGTCGACCCCGGCCGTGCTCAAGGGATGGATAGACCGTGTCTGGAACAACGGATGGGCGTACGGTGATTCCAGCTTCCCGCAACGGCGCGTCTGGATGATCGGTATCGCTGGGAATTCTGACAGCGGCTTTGCCGAGCGGGGCTACGACAAAGCGATGTCGATCCAGCTCGAAACCGGTGTGCTCGATTACTGCGGCGTTTCGGAGCGGCGCCTGGAATTGCTTTACGGATCGATCGAGGGGCAATCGTACGTGGATCAAATTCTGCTCGATGCGAGGCGCCTGGCATCCGAATTCTGATCGCAGGTGATGGCTGGCGTTTCTGGAATCGCGCCGTGAAGCAGTAAATAAGGGTTCTTGATATGAAAGGACTGTTCAACAAGGAAATTCTGGCCTGGGCCCTGTACGACTGGGCTAACTCGGCCTATGCAACGGTTGCGGTAGCGGTGTTTTTTCCGCTTGTATTCAGCAATTACTGGTTCGCGGATTCCGCGTCCGAAAATAGCACCACGCCATTGGGAATCGCAAATTCCGTCGCCAGCCTGTTGATCGTGCTACTGGCGCCGGTGCTTGGTGCAATTGCGGACCGGGGCGGGATGAAGAAACGATTCCTGCTGGTTTTTACGTCAATCGGCGTGATGTTCGTATCGGCGCTGGTGTTTATCGAGCAGGGCGACTGGTTACTGGCGTTGTCGGTTTACGCGTTAGCCGGGGTGGGATTCTCGGGCGCCAACATCTTTTACGATGCACTGCTGGTCGATATCTCTCCGAGAAAAAAGCTCGATATTGTTTCGGCATTCGGTTTTGCCTTCGGCTACCTCGGCGGTGGCCTGGCCCTGGTAATTGCCATCTTGCTTACCAGCTTCCCGCAGTTCTTCGGATTCAGCGGCCCGGAACAGGCCATGCTGGCGTCGTTTATCGTGGTCGCCCTGTGGTGGGGGTTGTTCTCGATACCGCTTTTACTGGGTGTCAGGGAATCCCGGATTCACCACGAGGTCAGTTTCGGGCAGGCCGTATCCCAGGGCGTCGGACAACTGCTTGCAACCTTCGGCGAGATCCGCCGTTTAAAGATCGTATGGTTATTTCTGCTGGCCTACTGGTTTTATATCGATGGGGTTTACACGATTATACGAATGGCGATGGACTACGGGGTTCGGCTCGACTTCGATCAGATGAGCCTGATCAAGGCATTTCTAATCGTCCAGTTCATCGGATTTCCGGCTGCCGTTGCTTACGGCAAGCTGGGCGAAAAGCTTGGCGCGAAAACCGGCATCATGATCGCGATCGCGGCGTATATCGGCGTAACCATATACGGCCACTCGATGGCCAACGTCATGGAGTTTTACCTGTTGGCGACCGTGGTCGGACTGGTGCAAGGCGGTATCCAGTCCTTGAGCCGCTCTTTCTATGCGCGCATTATCCCGGCGGGCAAGTCGGCCGAGTTCTTCGGTTTCTACAATATCATGGGTAAGTTTGCCGCGATCCTCGGGCCGTTGCTGGTGGCCGTGGTGAGCGGTATCAGCGGCGACCCGCGCCTCGCCCTGTTATCCATCATCGTATTGTTTGCGATCGGCGGCGTTATCCTGTCATTCGTTAGCGAGCCCGAAGAAGACGGCATCGAGCCATAGACGGACTGACGATGTCCTGATCCAACAGGACTCTGTGCGGAGTCGGGTTCAGGCCGATCAGTAATCCTGGTAACTGTTGAAGACCCCGACGTTGTTATCGCGATCGATCGAAAACACCTTGAACGGCTGGCTGGGCGCTCCCGGGGAATCCATGCCCGGAGTTCCCGATGGCATCGCGGGCACTGTCAGCAGGCGGATGCCGCCTGGGTCGTCAAGCATACGCTTGATATCCTGCGCGGGGACGTGCCCCTCGATAGCGACACCGTTGACAATGGCGGTATGGCAGGAGGCGGCCTGTGGTGGCACATCGAACTGTCGTTTGAACTTGTCGACGTCGTCGACGGTAACGTCCTTGACGTCGAAATTATGCTGCTCGAGGTGATCGATCCATCCCTTGCAGCAGCCACAGGTTGCGCTGCGGTAGACGGTAATCGAGTATCTGTCGTCGGTTTTACCCTCGAGCCAGACGGGATTAGCGGCCCCGGCGGGGGCAGCGGCCAGGTAAATCAACAGGATGAAGCTATTCAGAATTCGCATCGGGTTCCTCTGCTCTCTCGGGCTCGGTCAAGGCACATTGTAAACATGGTTACGCGTTAGATCGGTATATGGTTCATTTTATTAAGGCGACGAAGCGGTTCTCCCGATCAGGCAGGGGTATCGCGTAAAAACTATGTTTGTGGCGGAATCGAGTAGGTGCCGGTGGCGTGAGCGACGATGTCGTCCTTACTGTAAATCGAGACCTCGACCACGGCCAGGCGTTTGCCGAGCTTGATAATGTTGCCACGGGCGACAAGGTCGCATTCGGCCGGTTTGCGCAGAAAGTTGATGTTCAGGCTGGTGGTTACCGCGAGCTTGATTTCGCCCAGCAGGCTCAGTACCACGGCAAACATGCAGACGTCGGCCAGCATCATCATGAATGGCCCGGCAATAGTGCCGCCGGGACGTAATGATTTTTCGGAATAGGGGAGCACCAGCTCGGCCCTGCCTGCGTCGATGCTTTGCAGGTAAATCCCGGCCTCGGCGGCAGAGGGCAGTTCGGCGCCGATAATCTGGTTGAATTTGTCGGTAGTAACCTTGCTCATTTCCTGTTTCTTGCCAGCGTTCACAGTGCTGTTTCCCGTGTATCGGGAAAGCCCCGCACAGTTAAACGATTTGTTTTCCCGATTGCAAGGCCATATGCGCCGGTTGACTCGCGTATCGAGAGCGCAGGGTTAATGCTGCCGGTAAACGACTCGAGGGTTCGCGTGACTCGTTCGAGCCGCGCGAACCCGGGCAGGGTCTAGCTACGGGCGTTGAGCCAGTCGGAAATGGCGGGGGTTACCGTTGACTGGGCCTTGCCGCTGACGTAGATGCCGATGTGGCCGCCGGGGAAGGACAGCTCGGTGTAATCCTTGCTGCCGATCAGTTTGGGCAGGATTTTCGAGGCCGCGGGCGGCACCAGGTGATCCTGCTCGGCGAAGATATTGAGCACCGGGGTCTCGAGGTTTTTGAGGTCGACCTCGTGCTCGCCGATCTTGAGCCCGCCTTCGACCAGCTTGTTCTGCTGGTAGAAATCCTTGATGAACTGGCGAAACGCCTCGCCCGCCTGATCCGGACTGTCGAAAATCCATTTTTCCATGCGCATGAAGTTCTTGACGTTCTTTTCATCGCTGATGATGTCGACCATGGAAACGTATTTCTGGCCCATCAACTGGAACGGCTTGAGGTTCAGGAAGGTCCAGTTGAGCATTTCTCCGGGCAGGTTGCCCATGGCGTCGACGATGGCGTCGATGTCCATTTGCTGCACCCAGTGGCTCAGCATGTTGTCCGGGGTTTTGCAATCCACCGGGGTTACCATGGTCACCAGGTTCTTGACCTTGTCCTGGTGCAAGGTGGTGTAGCACAGGCTGAACACGCCGCCCTGGCAAATGCCGAGGATGTTGATCTTGTCGACACCGTGGCGTTCGCGCATGACGTCGACGCAGCGGTCGATGTAGCCGTTGATATAGTCGTCCAGTGTCAGGTATTTGTCGGCGCGGTCCGGGTAGCCCCAGTCGATCAGGTAGACGTCCTGCCCGGTATCCAGCAGTCCCCGGATGGTGGAACGGTTTTCCTGGATATCGGCCATGTAGGGGCGATTGACCAGCGCGTAGACGATTAACGTCGGAATCTTGTTTTGTACCACGCCGGTCGACGGCTGGTATCGATAGAGCTTGAGCTTGTCTTCGGCATATATCTCTTCGCGCGGGGTGACGCCGGCGGATATTTCCTCTGCTTCAAGCAGGTTCTTGACGCCCTTGCTCAGGTTCTGGTTGAACTGCACCAGTTCTTCGACCACCTGGTCGGAACGAAATGGAATGTTGCTCATCGGATCAGGCTCCTGCTTTGGTTACTTTGGCTTTCTTGGCTACCGCTTTCTTCACAGCCGCTTTCTTGGCTACCGCTTTCTTCACGGCCGCTTTCTTGCGCACGGGTTCCTTCCTGGCGGCCGGCGCAGTCTCTACAGCTGGCACCGGTTTTTCCGCGGGCGCCTTGGCGGCAACGAGTTGAGACAGGGTTGCCCGGATTTCCTTGAGTTCCTTTTTCAGGGCGAAATTGTCGCGGCGCAGCTGCTGCAGTCGCTCCTGCATGGTGTCGATTTCTCGTGTATTGGGCAAGTTCATCGAGCGCAACATATCGTCGGCGATTTCGCTGTAGTGGCGGCGCATAATCATTAGCCGGTTGACCATGTCGCCGTATAGCGCCTGGTACTCCTCGCCCATCGCGAATTCGGCGTAGTGCTCCTCGCTGATCTCGACCCAGAGGTCATACAGCTCACGCAACGATTTGG
>Ga0316201_10000179_pt1 | contig 30468 bp, 17 predicted proteins | sample CS6wburrow_MG_FD_204516 | JGI IMG/M metagenome (GOLD analysis project Ga0316201, IMG submission 204516) | Coastal sediment microbial communities from Delaware Bay, Delaware, United States - CS-6 worm burrow | ecosystem: Environmental > Aquatic > Marine > Coastal > Sediment | place: USA...
AAACGGCTCAAATCAGGCCGTAATGCTAATAAAGCGTCTACAAGATTCCTATAACGAGATTGTAATCCAGGAAAGCGTTCTAATATTTGTTGAGTCAGTTGTTGGTTTAATTGAAACCAAGATAAACGGTGATCAATTTCTCCGGCTGCAAGGGCAGCTAACCATAAATATAAATCACGATTCAGTGCCCTTGTCGGGAACAAATCAATCTGTGCTGGCAATTGCAAAGCTTCAGCATTTCGTCGGCATAATTCGATCTGTTGATGTGTTCCAGCGATACGCTGTAACCAATTACGCCGAGCGCCATGCTTTGTTGCCGTCGTGGCTTCGACTCGCAAACCGCCATCTCCGCCTAAGGCACGAAATAATACGCCTACGGCCTTATTGATTTCGGTTAATTTGACCGCGGCTTGTGGGTAACCCGTTGCCGCGGCGCGTGTTATGAATTTATGCCAGATTTGACCGACTTGTTCTTCCATTTGGTATTGTATTATGGTTTATTTTAATTAAGCACGCAAAACGCAATTTCACACACGCTTCGCAGCCCTTCGGTTCACGCAAAAACGGGAGCAAAGATATTTTTAAGACTTAGCGTCTTTAGCGTTTATTTTTATGAAAAATAACTGATAAACAACAGGAGAGTTATTATGGCTCAATCTTTACGGGATCAACTTTTAAAAACGGGCTTGGTATCCAAAGAACAAGCATCGAAAGCTGAACAACAAGCTAAATCAAAAACTCATCAGCAACAAAAGCAAAAAAAGAAGAAACGAGGCAAAACCGCGCTGGACACCAACTCCGCAGCCTATCTCGCCGCTAAGGCGCGGGAAGAAGAAATCGAACGCGCTAAGGAATTGAATCGCCAAAAAGAGAAAGAACGTAGACAAAAAGCCCGTCAAGCTGAAGTACGCGATCTCATTGAACATCATCATGTCAATGATCCAAAAGCAGAGGAGATTTATTACTTTCTAGATGGCAAGTTGGTTAAAAAAATGGAAGTGGATTTCAAACAACGCCAACAACTCGATCACGGGCAATTAGCGATATCGGTTTTGGAAGACGAGTATTATTTAGTACCCGAAGCCATTGCAGAGAAAATTCTGGAACGCTTACCCGAATCAGTGCGGTGTTTCCACAAAAATCAGGAAGAAACCATTGAGAAAGACGAACCTTATGCCGATTATCCCGTCCCGGATGATTTGATTTGGTAAGAACGGGCATTTGAATTTTTAAGATATTCTATAGATTTTCAGGATTCATTTCAATCTGTCAGGCCTTTTTAATCTCACGCTAAGACGCTTTGCGCCTTTGCGCCTTTGCGTGAGAACAATTTAAACAGAATCATGCCCATGAATAGTAAAGCACTTTACCTACGTTTATTACGTTACGTTATACCTTATTGGCGTATGTTTGCCTTAGCGATTTTGGCAATCATCGTCACGGCTATCAGCGATCCCGTTTTAGCCGCTCTGATTCAACCTTTGCTCGATGGTGGCTTTGTTGAAAAAGATCCCAATACCATAGCATTGATGCCCCTTTTTCTGATGTCACTCATTTTAATCAAAGGCTTATCCATGTTAGCCAGCACAGTCGGCATGACTTGGGTTGCTTCGCATTTAGTGACAGATTTGCGGACAGCGATGTTTGACAAAATTCTGACATTACCAACCAGTGAATTTGATAAAACCTCCAGTGGTGTTTTGCTGTCTAAAGTCACTTATGATGTCAGTCGCGTTATGGCAGCCGCTACTGAAGCATTAGTGATTTTAATACGTGACAGTTTAGCCGTGATAGGCCTACTGGCATGGATGTTTTATCTCAATTGGATGCTGTCTTTAATTGTTTTTGCCACTGTGCCACCGATTATTCTCATTATTTATTTTGTCAGCAAAAAATTGCGTGGCATGAATACCAGCATACAAAACGCAATGGGCGAGATGACACGCGTTCTTGAAGAAGCCATCGGTGGGCATAAACTGGTTAAAGTATTTGGCGGGCATGATTATGAACAAAACCGTTTTCAACTGGCCAGCCATCAAGTGCGACAATTAGAAATCAAAACGCAAATGACATCAGGATTCAGCGTCTTTACCGTGCAAATGCTCACCGCTTCAGCATTAGGCATCATTATTTATATTGCGGCCCTACAATCCGCATCCAATAACATCACAGTAGGTGGATTTGTTTCATTGTTTACCGCAATGGGTATGCTATTTTCACCAGTCAAACGTTTAACCAAAGTCAATGATAAATTGCAACAAGGATTAGCCGCCGCACAAAGTGTCTTTAAATTGATAGATAAAACGTCAGAGCCTGATGTAGAGTCTTCTCCAGAGAATTCAAAAGAAGGAAAAGCGAATCGGAATACGCTGCCAAAGCTTGAAAAGGACAATATCGCACAGTTATCGGGTGAACTGACTTTTCAACACCTTCATTTTGCTTACGAAGAACAAGCCACGCCTGCTTTGCAAGATATTTGTCTCACGATTCAAGCCGGTGAAACCCTCGCCCTTGTCGGCGCATCAGGTAGTGGCAAAACCACACTGGCTAATTTAATTCCGCGCTTTTACGCCATCACAAACGGACAAGTCTTCGTCGATACTATTCATATCAATGACATCCCCTTAAAAAGCTTACGCGCGAATATTGCCCTCGTTAGCCAAGAAGTCGTGTTATTTAATGATACCGTCGCAGCCAATATTGCTTATGGTGCCATGGCGAAGGCTTCAAATGAGCAAATCATTGCAGCGGCTGAAGCCGCTTACGCGATGGAATTTATTCAAAAAATGCCAGCCGGTTTAGACACCCTGATTGGTGAAAGAGGTGTCAAACTCTCCGGTGGACAACGTCAACGTCTAGCCATTGCCCGTGCGTTATTAAAAGATGCCCCGATTCTGATTTTGGACGAAGCCACCTCAGCATTAGATACGCAATCAGAACATCAAGTGCAAGCATCGCTCAATCAACTTAAACAAGGGCGCACCACGATTATTATTGCCCATCGTCTGTCTACTATTGCTCAGGCAGATAGAATTATTGTGATGGAAAAAGGCCGTATTGTTGAAATCGGTCAACATGCACAATTGATTGAAAAACAAGGTATTTATGCCAAATTATATCAAACACAAGCGAACTACAAGGATTATATCTAATAAAGGATAAGTCTAACTGAGAGATTTCGCTGCACCACCCACAGCCCTTGTTGATCATCTGATTAATCTCATCACAGCCGCTAAACAGGATAACAAAGAAAAAATTAAGGAACGGTTTTATTTAGAACAAGCCAATGCTTTTCTTTCCCAAGAAAAAGTATCCGTTTATTTGTTTGATGAGGGCACAACAAGAGATGCGTTTAATGAGGAATGGGTGATAGATTGGAGTCGGTTTGATAATGTTTTTTCTGATGTTGCTCACATTTTAACGCCTTGTTTGCTCCCTAGCAAAACCCGTTTTGACGAAAGTAAAGCCTTAAAACCACAAACGGATGAAACAATACTCTTTTTTTCCATAGATGATCAATCCAATACGGATTGCAAATGACGTCAACTCTTATGGGGAGACAAGGCAGGTGAAAACTTATGCGATCTGTTCGTATTTTACGCGAAAGGGAATGAGCGTGTTTTTTGTTTTGTGGAATTGAAAGACAATCTTGAAGAAGAAGATTTAAATCAAGCCATTAAACAAGTCACGAATACCTACACTCATTTTAGGCGACATTTGAGAATTAATGCCTTTAGCATCCTTTAGCGGTTTATATCAAAAACAATCGCGAATTTCTATCTTACAAACTCTTAATTTCTCTCAAATAGCTAATTTTGTCCAAGCTCACACCCGTCGCGGTGCTAATTTGTTCATCAGTAAAACTCCCCATACTCAGCATTTTACCTGCCACTTTTTCGGTTTCACTCAATTTCAATTCCTCTGGCACCGGGAGACGGCTAGGTGTTGGAAAGCGAGTACAGATAATATAGGTATAGATTGACTTCCCTTTGAGCTTTTCCTCAAAATAGAGTTCATCATCATCGGTATGCAGATTGCTAAACACCACACAATAACCGTCATCCAAAGCTTCAGAGTGAAGATATTCTGCCAGTTGAGCTTTCCCTTTTTTGAGCAGGGTATTATTGCTAAAAACTTTGACTTCAATCAAATAGCGGTGATTTTTATAGACGATTAAAATATCAGTTCGTCCGGCACCCGAAGGCACTTCTACAAAAGTATGTCCCTCCAAGGCTTCCACAAAAAAGTTAATAAACCCATCAAGGGAATAATGCCAAGCCGCTTCATGCAGATTTTCGGTATCAAAAGCTTTGAAGCCACGCCGCCGCACGTATTGCCGATATTTGTTCAATAAGGCGTGAATATTTAATCCATCCCCTTTAAGATACTCATCAAAGGTGTCATTGGCTTTGAGGCCATAATGCATTTTTTCGCCATTAAGCATCGGACGAAAGGCCGTGATAATACACTTACTATATAAGGGCACCAGTATGCCCACACGATCCGCTATATTCTCGATGACACCATGAGCATGTAAATAAGCGATATCTTCAATATGGATATTAAAATGGATAGGCCCTTCGCCAAATAACAAACGGTACATGAACGCCTTTTTTTCTTTGGCCTTTTGGACAATATTCAGGATGTTTTTATCGTATTTTGATTTTAAGAAATAATTCAAGGTTCTGAAAAAATCATCCCTTGTCACCGTTTTATTGGCGGGCACTGTTTCAACCAGATGTGCGGCCAGCGCACAAACCAATCCAGGCTGCCCCTTAGTATTGTCATAGATGGCCTTGATCACCTTGGGTTCAAATAACTGCCCAGATTCGACCACATATTGATTGATTAACTGAGTAACTTCTTCTTCAGTAAAATAGGCCACTTTCAATTCATCGGCCACATTGAATGGTGAAGCTGATGAAATCACCAATTCAGCAAGGGTACTCACCCCAACCAAGATCAAGGCATGGAGAGCATGATATTGTTTTTGATGATACATTTGTCGAAAGGCATGCATCACCTCACTTAAAACGGAATCAGGTAGTCCTTCAAATTCATCAATGACGAGAACAAGAGATTGATTCTTGCAGTGTTCAAAAAATTCAACCAGATCAACTTGATTGGTAATAGTCTTTTTAATTTGATGTTGTGGCAATCTTTGATGAAGTTGATTATTTAAATCTCGGTAAAAGACTTTTTTTGTCACCGTCTTCAATTTCTCAAAACTAATCCATATCGGAGTAAAACCTTCTTCTTTAACGGCCTCAAGCAGGAGTTGAAAATAAGTTGTTTTTCCACTCTGTCTGGGTGCAAACAGGGTAAAATACTGCCCTTTTCGCACTTTATCAAAGCCTTTGGCAATTAATACATCACGCATGACGGTGTAATGTTGGCTAGGATCACATGGCCCAGAGGTATTAAATTCACGCATAAAAAGGGTTTCCTTTGTTATTTCTGCGTAAAGTATAGCAAATATGAACGAAATCTAAAAAAAACTGTTGGAATCCTATTTATTTTAGGGTTAAACGATTAAAAGTTTTTTTTAGAATTATTACAGGTTTATTTTGCTTTTATTTGTTTTCAAACTACTGAATATATAAACATCACAGGAAGAAGGTTTTGACAACGCCATTTGTAATAACAATAAAAAATGTACAACTATACACACGAACTCAGAAGCCATATCAATCATCATCAGTAGAGCGAAAACGGAATAAAATTGGAAAAGTGTACAGAGGGATTCACAAAACAGAGGGTATGGTATTTATAAGGTGGCCGGTAGCCGGCCGAAGAAGATAAGGATGCACTGCTGCTGGTACCGATTCTTAATAGGCCTATTAACTGCGCTCATCAATTCACAATATGCATACGTTTATGAGCTATTTCTAAATCGGTCATCAAGGCATTTGGATTGGAGAGGGGGCAAGCGCACCTTTAGTGCGCCTAGTTATGTTGTTAGAGCAATTTATTGGGATTTTGTCTGTTGTCAAAAACAGAATGAACCACTATTTCATTTTTCTCTATGGTATAAAAAATTGAAAAAGGAAACCGTCTTATAACGCACCGACGAAAATTCGCATGGCACATCCCATAAAGCTCTGGGAAATGTATGATGTTGTTTATTGAGGCTTCTAGACAATCTAAAAATTCAAAGCCAAATCCTTTGCAATTCATACCATTCAAAAGCCAAATCAACTTCATTTTTCGCTCGACTTGTATAACGAAGATTCATTTGTGATTTTCTCTCAATTGTGCATGGACGCTTTCCCAATCATGAAGTTCTAATGCACCTTCCTGATATTTTTTATACCTTTTTTCCAATTCTACCTTTTGCCAAGTTGGCATGGGTAGAAAATGATTCTTTTCTGCAATTGAATCCCAAATATCTTCAACTAACAATAGCTGTTGAGATATTTCTAATCTATTGATTTCCCTAAAAATTTCATTTGGTCTCATTTTTATTTCTCGTTGACATTAAAGTAGAATAGCCAATTACCCGAACTACCTCTAATGGCTTGTTCTGAAGAATTTTCAACGTGACTCACTTTCACACGCTGCACATTTTCAAAAAAGAAAAACAAGTTGTATGGGTACTGAGCGAACCTATGTTTGCGTGCGATCCCACGTCAATTAGTATAGCTAAGTGTTTGTATCCTGTTTTTAACCGTACAGTGCTAAATGTTTTTAAGTTTAGCAAATCGGCGCGTATCATAATACAAATTTTTTGTTAAGTAAATGGGGTGTTGTCTGAGAAAAGGCACCTTCGGGTGGAAGCACGGAATCTCGTGTAATCTAATTCTCATGCACTAATATGCTTAAATTGATTATAATGAAAAAGTACAGCTTCTCAGACAACCCAGCAATATTGATAGAATATTATCAGTTAAAAAGCAATTACGCCATCGCTTTCACCCTAAGGTGTGTTTTCTCAGACAACACGCCATATATTTTTTCGATTTTCCTTACAAACTTAGATTGTAGCTGGCTTCAGTCTTCGGCTTTGAACTGGCAATCAGTTGATGAAGATGTAAAAGTAAATCATCACGGTTATATGTTTCTTTTTGAAAAATCGTTTCGACATTGCCTTGTAAACGGGCTTGTTCTTCTGGACTCAGATGGGTAGAGGTTAACACGATAACCGGAATGGAAGACCATTTTTCGTTTTCGCGCAGCTGGCTTAAAAATTCAAATCCATCCATGACTGGCATGATTAAATCTAGCAAAATTAAAGACGGTTTTTTATTATTCAGTTGATCAAGCGCGACTTTGCCATTTTCGGCTTTAAAAACGCGCCAACCCACATTTTTAAGCATTTCTACCACCACTTCGCGGATGACAACATCGTCTTCAACAACCATCACTAAATTTTGTGAGTCATCCTTTATACGGTACTTGTCTAAAATAAAGGCTAATTGTTCATGGCGTACAGGCTTAAGAAGATAGTCGGTGGCACCCAGGGCATAACCCTCGTTTTGATGATCTTCAATTGATGTCATAATGACTGGAATGTCCGATAACAAGGGATTACTTTTCAGTTTTGAAAGGACATCCCAGCCATCTATGCCCGGCATTTTGACATCAAGGATAATGGCATCGGGACGCAGTTTTTTGACCAGTTTGAATCCTTCCGTTCCACTTGCTGCCACCGCGACAGCATAACCCAGCTTGCTCAAGTACCCTTTAAATAATTCGCGAACCGTACTGTCGTCATCAATGACTAAAATAATGCCGTCGCCCTTTAACAACAATTCTTTGGTCGATTGCGTGATAGGTTTGCTGACAATCATAGGTAAGATCACCGTAAACATGCTGCCATGCCCAAATTCGCTGACCAGGTTGATATTGCCACCCATCATTTCAGTAAATTCTTTCGTAATGGCCAAACCTAAGCCAGTTCCCCCATATTTGCGGGTTGTGGATGAATCTGCTTGAGTAAAAGGTTGAAACAATTTCTCTTGTTGTTCAGCTGTCATACCAATGCCATCATCAGTGACGCACAAACGAATCCATTTTTCATCTTCTACCACTTGAAGGGAAGCTTCTATGCTGATGAGACCCTGCTCAGTGAATTTAGCCGCATTACTCAACAGATTCAATAGAATCTGTCGCAATTTTGTCTGGTCTGCGTACATCTCGCCCAGTTCTTCTTCAGATAGCACAGTGAAAGTATTGTTCTTTTGTTCCAGCAGCGGTTGGATCGTACTGACTATCTCGTTAAAAACAGTTGCGAGGTTAAACGTTTCAAGATGCATATCCATTTTGCCCGCTTCTATTTTAGAGAGATCCAACACATCATTGATCAGGCCTAACAAATGTTTACCGGCAGTATGAACCCGTAGCAAGTCTGGAATAAAATCATCTTGTCCCAAATCTTCAGCTTCTTCCTTTAACATTTCACTGTAACCGATGATGGCATTTAAAGGGGTTCGCAGTTCATGACTCATATTGGCCAAAAACTGACTTTTAGAAAGATTAGCGGCCTCTGCAATGGTGCGTGCGTTTTCAGCCGCATTTTTAGCTTCCATTAAAGCCGCTTCCGCCCGCTTACGTTCTGTTATATCACTAAACGTGACAACCGCTCCCGTTATTTCACCATTTTCTAGGATAGGGGTGGTTATATATTCAACAGCAAAACAACGACCATCCTTACGCCAAAAAACCTCATCATCCCGTTGATAACTGTTACCATCACAAAGCGCAGCGTGAATCGGACAGTCATCGGCCGGATAGGGGGTACCGTCTTTTTTGGAATGATGTACAACTTGGTGTTGATTGCAGCCAATTAATTCATCCACTTCTTCGTATCCCAGCATTTTAGCCGCAGTCGGATTGACAAGTATAGTATTTCCTTGTCTGTCTAAGCCAAAAATTCCTTCACCGGCTGATTCTAAAATGAGTTTGTTTTGTTTGCTAAGTGCTTCTAATGCCGCATCGACAAGTTTACGTTCATTTATTTCGGCTTGTAATTGCTGATTAGTGGTTGACAGTTCTTGAGTACGTTCTTGTACCCGCTGTTCCAACAGATCATGTGCTTCTTGTAATTTTTTTTCTATTTGTTTACGTTCATGAATTTCTTGTTTAAGTTTTTGATTCGCTTCTAAAAGTTCTGCGGTTCGATCTTGGACTTTACGTTCTAAATCTTGGTTATGATATCGTTCTTGTTCAATAAAGCGCAGATATGATTTAATTCTATTAATTAATTGATTGGCATCAATAGGTTTGGTGAGATAATCGGCAGCGCCGATAGCAAACCCTTTTTGCTTAAATTCCTCAGATTTATAAGCGGCTGTCAGAAAGACAATTGGAATATGTTGCGTTTTTTTACGCGAGCGAATTAATTGGGCCGTTTCAAAACCATCCATTTCGGGCATTTGTACATCAAGGATAATCAAATCTACTTTTTCTTGCAAAAGGATTTGTAAAGCGATTACGCCCGATTCCGCTTCAAAAATTTGTGCCTCAAGATGCTCATTAATCAGAGTGTGCAAGGTAAAAAGGTTATTTTGATTATCATCAACAATAAGTATATTAAGCGATTGATTTTTTGACATTTTTATTGCCTTTTCTATTCAATACCTTCGCCACGAGTCAAATAGCGAATCGCTTCTAAAAAAAACGAGAACAAACTTCAAAGTTGCAAAACGCTTAAATCTAATACTATGATAAGATTAAGATTGATTTGACGACTTTCATCAAATTGAAATCACACTCTTTTCATCAAGAGAATTAAAATGAGCGGTTAACATAGAGAGCATTTCTCAGAGAACGATTCACTAATTGTAACAAATAAGGGCCTATTTGATCTATGGGCAAAATTTTATCCACTTTTGTAGCCGCAATAGCAGATTGAGGCATAGCATCGGCTTCTGCTGTTTTTGGGTCTTGAACAATCACATATCCACCTATTTCTTTAATTTTCTTAAGCCCTTGGCTACCATCGTGGTTGGCACCCGTTAAAATAATCCCAATCAGTTTGTCTCGGTAAGCATAAATGGCCGTCTCAAATAAGACATCCACTGCAGGACGTGCAAAATTGACGGGGCCTTCTATTGAGAGAGAAAAACTCCGATCTTCTTCTATCAATAAATGGTAATTGGGCGGAGCAAGATAGACGACACTGTCAGTAATGGCTTCTTTTTCATCCGCTTGTTTAACCCTTAACCCACATTTAGAACCTAAAATTTTGGCTAAATAGCTATCCGAATGGGGATGTAAATGTTGTACAATAATGATGGGTAATGGGAAATCGCTTGGCAGTGCTCCTAAAATCGCACTAAGTGCTTTAATTCCGCCAGCAGATGATCCTATAACCACCGCTTCAAATCGCTTCTTGCCGACTTTCATCTGTTATCAGTTTTCCGTTATCAGTTATCAATGAATTATCAGCTATAGTTCTAAGTCTCAGTAATGGAAATATTTTCGGTAGTGATGGGGTGATATGATAGAACGCTGATTCCGCTTCTTGTCATGATTTAATTTAATTTAGCGTAGCACAGGTTCCACGCAAAAGTATTTCGCGATAAAAACTTTTGCGTGAAATTGATATATCAGGTTATTTTACGATAAATTTTTTCTTCTCTAACAACATCTTCAAAAGCATCAGAATATTCTGAAAATCGTATGCTTTCTTTGGAGCCCAGACAGAGAAAACCGTCTAAGCAAAGGCTATCAAAAAACAGACCTAATGCACGGTGTTGCAATTCACGGTTAAAATAAATCAACACATTTCGACACATAATCAAGTTCATCTCTCCAAATACGCCATCTGTGGCTAAGTTGTGATCAGAAAATAGAATATTTTCTTTTAGAGATTTCTCCATAACGACATGATCATAATGTGCTGTATAATAATCGGAAAAAGATTCTCGTCCCCCCGCTTTTTGATAATTTGCCGTGTATTGCTTCAGTTTGCTGATATCGAAAATACCATCCTTAGCCTGTTTTAACACGACTTCATTCATATCTGTTGCGTAAATCTGAGTGCGTTCATATAAGCCTTCTTCTTTTAGAAGAATCGCCATAGAATACACTTCTTCTCCACTCGAACAACCGGCATGCCATATTTTCAAAAAGGGAAAGTTTTTTAACGCGGGTATAACCTTGTTTCTGAGTGCCAGATAAAAACTGGGGTCTCTAAACATCTCAGTTACATTTATAGAGAGATCCAACAATAATCTTTCAAAAAAAGAGACATCATAAAGTAGTCGATGCTGCATGGCGGAAATACTAGGCAGCCCTTCTTTAATCAACTGATGTTGAACCCGCCGTTTTATTGAGGCTTTGGCATAATTTCTAAAGTCATAACCGTATTTCAGGTAAATGGCTTGTAACAACAATTGTAATTCAATGTTTTGGGTATCAAGATCATCCATACGAGTTAATTCGTGTTCATGGTACGATTGGTATTTTGCTTGAGTGAAAGGGCAACCACATTACCTCTACAATATTGATGTTTGTAAGCGCAATCTCTTGTGGTTGACCCGACTCAAGCACTTTTAAGAGTGCTTGATAGCTTGGTCTATTTTTTGTAGTGTGTCCTGTGTTTGTGATTCTGCAATGAGTTCATGAATCTGCCAGACTAATTTTTCTTGGTTATAAGCGTTTTTGTTCAAAATGGTTTCTACCGATTTATTTAAACGTGCTTCTTCTTCTGCATTCAGTTCTTTTGAAGTCAATACAATAACCGGTATAGAACGCCATTTTTCGTTTTTTTGCAAGCGAGTCAGGAATTCAAATCCATCCATCACTGGCATTGATAAGTCAAGTAAAATCAATGAGGGTTTTTTACGCTCAAGGTGTTCTAGGGCAACTTGTCCATTTTCCGCTTGAAATACGTTCAAGCCTTTAAATTCAAGAATAGTCGCCATGGTAATGCGATGCCCTTCTTCATCATCAACCAGCATAACCAGATTGTCTGAGTTATCACCTATATGGTATTTTTCGAGTACGGCCGTTAATTGATCACGCTTCAGTGGCTTAGCCATATAGTCGGTGGGTTTCATCGCATACCCGTTTTGATCTTCCATTGAAATCATAATCACAGGTATCTGTGCTAACAGAGAATCACTTTTGAGCATAGAGAGTATTCGCCAACCATCCATATCAGGCATTTGGACATCAAGCAGAATCGCATCAGGACGCAGTTTGTTAGCCAATTTCAGGCCCTCTAATCCATCGGCTGCCACTGCCACAGCATAACCAAGCTGACTCAAATCCGCTTTAAGCGACTCACGCACGTTCGCATCATCATCAATCACTAAAACAATCCCACTTCCCTTCAACACAGCATTGTCTTGTTGATCAGATTGAATATTAATGCGTGCTGTTTTTGTCGGCAAAGAGATAATAAAGGTGCTACCGATGCCAAATTCGCTCTTGACTTCAAGCGTACCCCCCATCATTTCAGCAAAGTGTTTGGTAATGGCTAAACCTAAACCGGTACCACCGTAGCGACGAGTGCTAGAAGAATCAGCCTGATTAAACGGTTGAAAGAGTTTTTGTTGCTGTGCTTCTGTCATACCAATGCCTTCGTCAGCAACATGAAAAAGGATCCATTCGCCTTCGTTTTTGACTTGACGTTCAATCTTAAAACGGATGGTTCCCCTCTCTGTAAATTTAGTGGCATTGCTTAATAAATTCAACAGCATCTGACGCAATTTAGTCTGGTCAGTCTGTATTTTTACCAAGTGCTTGGAAAATTCTATTTCTAGGGTATTAGCGTTTTTTTCGATCAAAGGTTGAATCGTGCTAACGACTTCATTGAGCAGGATTTCAATATCGACACGCTCAACAAACAATTCCATTTTACCCGCTTCAATTTTAGAGATATCCAATACCTCATTTATCAGTCCTAATAAATGCTTAGCAGCCGCGTAAACCTTTTCTAAGTCGGGAATGCAGTCATCTTGTTCTAAGTGTTCTGACTCTTCTGCATTTTCTTTTAAGATTTCCGTGTAACCCATAATGGCATTTAACGGTGTACGCAGTTCATGACTCATATTCGCTAAAAACTGACTTTTAGACAGGTTAGCGGTTTCAGCGGCTTCTTTGGCATCATTCAGTGCCTCTTCTATTCTTAAACGCTCAGTAATTTCTTGTTTCAATAACTTATTAGCTTCTAACAACTCAGCCGTGCGTTCATGAACTTTAGATTCCAAATCTATTTTATGCTGGCGATCTTGTTCAATAAAACGCCAATAAGATTGAATCCTGCTAATTAATTGAGGCGTATCAATGGGTTTCGTAAGATAATCTGCTGCCCCAATAGCAAAACCTTTTTGTTGAAATTCCTTTGATTTATAAGCCGCTGTGAGAAAAACAATTGGAATATGTCGCGTTTTCTTACGGGTATGGATAGCTTTTGCCGTTTCAAAACCATCCATATCTGGCATCTGCACATCAAGAATAATCAAATCCACTTTTTCTTCTAGGAGAATGCCTAGGGCGGCATGACCTGATTGCGCTTCTAAAATATTAACCTTAATATACTCTTTTATCAGGGTGTGCAAGGTAAAGAGGTTATTTTTATTGTCATCAACAATCAATATCGTTATCGGTTCAGTTTTTGACATTTTTTAATTATCATTTTAAAAAAATGGGAAACTTTATTCTATCTCTATTTTTTCTGTTTGTCATAATAAATTATCAGTATCATCGTAGAGACGCGATGCCTCGCGTCTCTGATACCTCGCGTTTTTACCCTCAAAAATCGAAGAGACGCGAGCATCGCGTCTCTACCCCTTATCGTTTCGACGCGATCATTTCGATGCGAACATAGAGACGCGAGCATCGCGTCTCTACCCCTTATCGTTTCGACGCGATCGTTTCGATGCGAACATAGAGACGCGAGCATCGCGTCTCTACCCATTATCATAATGAATAAGTCTTTATTGTCAATTCTTAATTGAAAAATGATGAAGCTGCGACTGGTGGGCCACACGTTACCCACCCACCCGACTGGCCTGTTCAGCGATAAAGCCATACACGCATCAAGGAAATCAGTTTATCGGTGTCCACTGGTTTGGTGAGATAATCATTGGCTCCAGCCTCAATACATTTCGCTTTATCACCCTTCATGGCTTTCGCTGTCAAAGCAATAATGGGTAATTTACGGAAACCCACTTGGGCTCTTATTTTTCGCATAGCTTCATAGCCATCCATTTCTGGCATCATAATATCCATCAAAATGAGGTCAATATCATTCTGTTTTTCTAACACGGCCACACCTTCTTTGCCATTTTGACCACAGACGACTTCCATATCGTTGTCTTCCAGCACGGTTGCTAAGGCAAACACATTTCGCGTATCATCATCTACAATCAGCACTTTTTTATTCTTCAGTATCGCCGCTTTGTCATGTACCATTCGTAACATTTTGCGCTTGTCTTCAGGCAACTTGGCTTCGACTTGATGGAGAAAGAGGGTCGCTTCATCTAATAAACGTACCGGCGATCTCACCGATTTAATAGTGATATGTTCTTCACATTGTAGCAATAATCCTTCTTCTATCGCTGTCAATTCGCGATCCACGTAGAGAATCAAAGGGGTTTGACGTAACGCTTTTTGTTGTACGATTTGTTCAATCAATTTGATGCCAGAACGCTGTTCGATATCGATATCTAAGATCAGACAATCAAAGGCTGTCTCTTCGAGATGTTTTAAGGCCATCGCTTTGCTTGTCGCGAGGGTGATTTGAATATCGTCACTCTTAATCATATCCAGCATTTGTTGCTGATGCGCGTCGTTATCGACCACGATTAAGAGATTTTTCACTGTTGTGCTAATAAACTCCTCTATTTTTTGGAAGGCTTCACCCAATTGTTCCATATTGACGGGTTTAAGCAAATAGCCAATTGCACCCATTTTTTTCGCGGTCATTTTGTGATCTGAACCTGACACAAAATGCACTGGAATATGCCGTGTTTCTGGATTATCTTTCAGCCTTTCCATAACCGTCCAGCCATCTAATTGGGGCAATCCGACATCAAGAATAATGGCATTAGGTTGGTATTCGATAGCCAATTGCAAGCCCGTTTTGCCATCTTCTGCAACAAGACACTTAAAATGCTTTTCTCGTGCTATTTCCATAAGCAGATTTGAAAATGTCTGATCATCTTCAATGATTAACAGGGTTTTATTTTCTGTTGTCAGATTTTCTCGGTCATCCGTAATACTTTGAGAGTCAGTTTTTTCGTGAGAGCTTTTAGCTATCCGGGTATCATCTCTCTGCAATGATGTTTCTTGGAGGTTTGAACGCAGCCTATCTCCTGACTGCTGATTCCTGACTTCTGACTCTTGATTCCTGACTGCTGACTCCTGTCTCCTGACTCTTTCAGGAAAATAGAGCGTAAAAGTGCTACCTTGATCGGTTTCACTAGAGACTTGAATGTCGCCTCCGAGCAATCGGGCTAACTGGCGAGAAATGGATAAGCCCAATCCGCTTCCACCGTAGCGGCGGCTAGTCGTACCATCCACTTGTTGAAAGGCTTCAAAGATAACCTTTTGTTTATCTTCAGGAATACCAATACCGGTATCTGATACACTGAGATGGATCCAATTTTCTCCTGCTTCCTGTGGTTCCCCCTTTTGAAAAAGAGGGGTTAAAGGGGAATTTGATTTTTGCAGAGTTAATTTGACTTCGCCTTCACTGGTAAACTTAAAAGCATTGGAAAGCAGATTCTTAATGATTTGTTGGAGTTTTTGGACATCAGTATTGATGCTAGGGGGCAAGTCTTCGGCCAGTGTGATATAAAAATTCACCGCTTTTTTCTCAGCAACATGACGGAATTGATGTTCCAGATTTTCCATAAAATCTGTCAATGACAGATTTTCAAGATGAACTGCCATCTTACCCGCTTCGACTTTGGATAAATCTAATATGTCATTGATGAGCGTTAGCAAGTCAGAGCCTGCACTATAAATCGTTCGTGCATATTCCACCTGTTTGTCGTTCAAATTACCGGCTTTATTATCAACTAACAATTGAGCCAGAATCAACAAACTATTTAAAGGTGTGCGTAGTTCATGAGACATATTGGCGAGAAATTCAGATTTATATTGACTCGCGAGTTCCAACTCTTCCGCTTTGATTTGAATCGCTTGCTGAGATTTTTCTAACGCTTGGTTCTTTTTACGGATATCCTCTTTTTGCCGTTCCAGTTCACTCGTTCGCTCTTCTAGTTCTTCGTTAGTCTGGCGCAGCTCTTCTTGTTGCGTTTGTAATTCTTCTGTTTGACTTTGAAGTTCTTCCGATTGGCTTTGTAATTCCTCTTTTTGATGTTGCAATTCTTCCGTTTGCCCTTGTAAGATTGCCTTCTGACTTTCAAGCGTTTTCGCTTGAGTTTGCGTTTTTTGTAACAGTTCTTGCAACTTAGTACGTGATTCAACAGAATTCATTGCAATACCTATACTGGGCATCACTTGATTAAGCCATTCGATTTGAATGTCGGTTAAGGGATTTAAAGAACCTAAAACAATCACACCTTTAACCACTGTTTCATGGAGAAAGGGAATCATTAAAAGATGTTTAGGCATTTCTTCGCCTAATCCAGCATTTATCGTGATGTGTATACTTTCCTGCCCTTTCGCCGCCCGCTCAATCAGGCCTTGGCTAAATTCAAATTCATCGCCCATATTTTTGCGTCGCGTATAGGCATAACTGGCAACTTGTTTCAGACGGAAAGTCTGATTTAAACCTTCTAGAGTATGCTCAACCAAATAGCATATTCCAATTTGTCCTTCTAAATAGAGGGTAATAAAAGAAACGATATTATGGGCCAAATCTACGATCGTCAAATCACCACTCATTTGATCATGTAACTGTGTTTGCCCGGTTTTAAACCAATCTTGTACTTCATTTTTTGTCGTCACCTGGCGCAAAGTCTGGGTCATCTCAGACACGGCATGACCGAGTTGATCTTGTTCACAACGCAGTATCACTTCCTGATGGTAATCACCCATTGCAATGGCATTCGCCTGTTTGATCGTGTCATTCATACTGTTTTTTAATTGTTGGGCAGACAGAATAATTTCAGCAATTTCATTTTTTTCAGGATAGATGATGTCCTCTTCCACCAGTTTGCCCAGTGCTAATGTTTTTAAATGTTGGTTTAAAGATAATAAAGGGGCTAATAAACTACGCCCGATAAAACGGTTTGTAAAAAACAGTAGACTGATGCCAATTAAGACAGTGAATACAACGATTGCCCATAGCGATTCTTGTCGGGCCTTAAGTGCGGCATCGCGCAGCGTTTCCATGTTTTGGCGATGTTGTTTGATCAGATCGCGTAGGTTTGAAATCGCTTTGTCATACGCAACCCGTCCTTCTTGAATTATGACTTGTAGCGCGTCTTCTTTCGTAAAGTCTTGACTGAGCAGCAAAACCTTTTGAGCAATCTTGTGAAATTGTTGCCAATTTTTATGGAAAATCTGTAGGTGTTCGAGATGCTTATCGGCCTCATGATAGCTAGAACCGGTATATATTTCATCAAGCGATTGAATATGCTCATTTATTTTATGATTCAATTGGCCCATTTCCTGTTCCAATTGTTGCATGGTTTCCACGTCAGAAATACCACTATGCACAACTAAACGCAGCCACCTTTCCCAAGCCAATTCTTCTAGCTCGTTAATTTTCAAAATCGGTTCCGCTTCCAGTTCTACTAATGAGAGAGAAGTACGGGCGACATAATGGGTATAAAAAAAACCAATCCCGCCAAGCACAGCCAAGCAGACAATCGTGATAACAGTATTAATCAGTAATTTAGAACGAATACGCATAATTTTTGTTTAATTTATAATTTGAGCCCTTTTGAAAATGCGCCATTATTTTTCAGACGAATTTTGATAAAAGCTATCATCAATAAAGGCCTCAAGATTAACCTTGTTGATAATGCCAGCCTGTATAGAAATAGCCATAATCGTTTGGAAATCTTCTCGTTTTGGATTGAGATCAGAAAAGGAGATACGATTAGACGGATTTTGTAATCCCCTAATAACCGTCGCTTCTGAATGTGGATAATAGGTTTTTGAAGTGATGCTTGCGACTTTTTTAGAGCCATTTTCTAATTTATCTTTATCAATCCATTTTCCGGCCCGAATCAGACTATCAACCCATTCTTGAATAGCTTCGCGGTGATTTTTAATCACCTTTTGATTAACCACAACAATACATTCAACATGATCATTGATGATGTCTTTGGTGAGTACTAGGATATTACCAATACCATCATGTTGTGCCTTCGCGCCGAAAGGTTCGGCTACAATGAAGGCTTCAATTCGGCCTAAGCGCATAGCCTTTATCATATTCGGCGGCGCAATCACTTTTGCCTTCACATCTTTGAGAGAAATACCGCTATTTATTAAGTAGTGATTGAGTAAAGCCGTATGCGTGGCTTTTCTATCAGGAATGGCAATCGCTTTACCTTTTAAATCCGCCCCGGAATGAATAGGCAAGCCCGTTTTAACGGTAATGGCAGAACCATCGCGGTGTGCTAATAAAATGGTTTTAATATCAAGCCCTTGGTTAAATAAATCCATTGCTAATGGGGATAAGATCAAGGCTGCATCAATGACACCGGCTTTGAGGGCCCCTACCATTTCGCGCCAAGCTTTAAACATTTTAGGTTGAATTTCAACTTGTTCAAATGTGCATCTATCCTGACGATGTGAAACCAACAAAGTGAGATGATCAAGAATGGGCAAATAACCCACTTTTAATTGAAGTTTTGGGGCAGCATTGGCATAGCCTAAAAATATAAGCGTTCCAAACAGTATGATGAGGATAGATTTGATAATATTTTTCATAATCAGCAAACTCGAATTAACTCATAGTACAGCGGTTTTATAGCCTATTCAGATTATTCTTTTTTCACGCAAAGCCGCAAAGACGCAAAGCAACTTGGCACCTTTGCGCCTTTGCTCGAAGCGTGAGGATCAAAAAAACATCAGGTTGAGAAGTTATTAATGCGCCTCATCCCAATTATTGCCAACGCCGACATCAACCAACAACGGTACACGTAATTGTGCAACTTGCGTCATCGCGTCAACAATCGCCACCTGAGCCTCGTCTACACACGCTTCAGCGACTTCAAAAACCAATTCATCATGAACTTGCATCAGCATTTTCACCTCTAAACCGCTACGAGAAATCCATTCATCCACTTTCAGCATCGCCATTTTGATCAAATCGGCCGCTGTGCCCTGCATCGGCGCGTTAATCGCAGTACGTTCGGCATATTGCCGCCGCTGATGATTCGATGAATTAATTTCTGGAATCGACAAGCGTCGCCCAAATACCGTTTCCACATAACCTTGTTTTTTGGCTAATTCTCGCGTTTCCCCCATATACGTTTTGACACCAGGATAACGCGCAAAATAAGTCTCAATGTAACTTTGTGCCTGACGGCGTTCAATGCCTAATTGCTTTGCTAAACCAAAGGCTTGCATACCATAAATCAAGCCAAAGTTAACGGCCTTAGCACTACGACGTTGTTCTGAAGTCACCGCATCAAGCGGCACTTCAAACACTTCAGCAGCAATTTTTTTATGAATATCTTCCCCAGCAGCAAAGGCAGACAGTAATTTGTCATCTTCAGACAAATGCGCCATGATACGCAACTCAATTTGCGAATAATCTGCCGCTAATAAACGAAAACCTTTCGGCACAATAAACGCTTGCCGAATACGCCGCCCTTCCTCGCTACGAATCGGAATATTTTGGAGATTCGGATTAGTTGACGATAAACGCCCCGTGGCGGTAACCGCTTGTTGATAGGAAGTATGCACTCGCCCCGTCTTTGGATTGATTTCTTGAGGCAACGCATCAGTATAAGTCGATTTTAACTTGCTCAAGCTGCGGTATTCTAAAATCAACCGAGGTAAGGGATAATCAAGTGCCGCCAATTCTTCCAAAACCTCAACAGCCGTCGAAGGTTCTTTTTTAGGCGTTTTTTTCAATACCGGCAATTGAAGATCATTAAACAAAATGTTTTGTAATTGCTTAGGCGAATTGAGATTAAATTCATAGCCAACAAGGCTATAGGCTTCTTGTTCAAGAGCGTGCAAGCTTTTTTGCAAAGCCTCACTTTGTTCATGCAATAGCAAAGCATCAAGCATTACCCCATTGCGTTCCATACGCATTAACACGGGAATCAACGGCATTTCGATTTCAGTGAAAATCCGCTCACCCCCAGGGCGGGCTTGTACTTGAGCAAAGCATTTTTCATGCAATTGCAACGTCACATCAGCATCTTCACACGCATACGGCGCAGCCTGTTCTAAATCAACTTGATTAAAAGTCAATTGTTTTTTACCCGAACCTGCAATTTCTTTAAAAGTAATGGTTTGTAAACCAAGATATTGCAATGCCAATGAATCCATATCATGTCGCGTCGCTGTGCTATCCAGCACATAAGATTCCAACATCGTATCAAAGGCTATACCTTGCAACTCAATACCGTGATTAGCCAAAACATGTGCATCATATTTCAGATTGTGCCCACAAATCGGTTTATCAGGATTTTCTAATAAAGGTTTAAGCGCGGCTAAAACCTGATCACGCGACAATTGTTCAGGCACCCCCAAATAATCATGAGCTAACGGTATATAAGCTGCCTCTCCCGACTGCACCGCAAACGATACCCCAACAATTTCAGCTTGCAAATAATCTAAGCTCGTCGTTTCAGTATCAAAAGCAAAAAGCTCAGCCTCAGATAAGCGATTTAACCACAGATCAAAATCGGTTTGCGTCATAACCGTATGATACTGTTTTTTATGCCCTTTTCCATCGGCCTCTTCCACAGAGTCCAAATTTGAATCCACAAACGCTGAAGGCGTGAACAAATCACGCGGCAACGCCGCCAACTCGGTTTGAAACTCTAATTCAATATAAAGTTGACGTAACTGATTGATATTTTGCGGATTAAGGGTTAATTCCTGTGGCGTATATAATAAAGGCACATCACATTTAATCGTCAATAATTGCCGTGTCAGCGGAAAATGTGGCAAAGCCTCTTGTAAATTATCACCCACTTTACCTGTGAATTTCCAAGCATTTTTGATCACCCCATCTAAACTGCCATAATTCTTAAGCCATTTCACAGCCGTTTTAGGGCCCACTTTTTTAATCCCCGGTATATTATCAACATTATCACCAATCAAACTCAGATAATCCACGATTAACTCAGGGGGTATACCAAACTTACTGATCACCCCTTGCACATCTAAGCGTTGATTTCTCATTGTATTGAGCAGTGTAATAGCATTCGTCACTAATTGTGCAAAATCTTTATCAGCGCTAAAAATCAAGGTTCGTATACCGGCCGCTTCTGCTTGTTTAGCCAAGGTACCAATCACATCATCCGCTTCAACACCGTTTTCCATCAATAAAGGAAACCCCAAAGCTTGCACCATCTGATGTGTATGCTGAATTTGCATAGATAACGCCTTTGGCATAGGTTGCCGATTCGCTTTATAGTCAGGATATAAGTCATGGCGAAACGTTTTCCCTTTAACATCAAACACCACAGCGGCATAACGCGGCTGATAATCAGCCAACAAGGATTTAAGCATAGTCATCATGCCATACACCGCGCCCGTGGGCATGCCTTTAGAATTGCTCAAAGAAGACATCGCATGAAAAGCGCGATAGAAATAGTTAGAGCCATCAATTAAAATTAAATCATTATTAGTCATTGCTAATATTATCCAACAATTGAAAATGAAAAATTGTAAATTAGAAATGAAGAAATGACTAATTATTAATGATATAACCGCTGAAAAGTAAGTGAATAATGAGGTTAAAAGGCCTCAAAAAGCAGCACAGGGGGGAAGCACGACTGCCATCTAAAACGAACGGAAGATACCCTTGAGTTGATGAGACGGTAAAATCCGCAGTAGGTGGTTGATTACCTGATTGCTTGTTCGTGAAGAGTTGATCCATTTTGAGTACTGGGATTGCCATAAACAGAATAAGTCAGGCTACCTTCACTTTATCCATGATTACTCGCATCTATTGTTAGCTAAGGCGTATTGCTAGTGGCAGTCCAGTTGCATTGTGCAACAGTCTTTACCTTGAACTGATTTTTTTCCGCCTTTGAACTCTGAAACTGGTTTTTGGGGTTAAGACGATAATGACAAAAGGAAGGGGCGCTCAGTTTAATAACCCAAACGTCAGAACCGTAGCTTATGAAGCCCGATAACCCAGCAGCGCAAAACCGCCATCACGAGTTTGGATAATCAATTTCCAAAAAAGGGTGCGGATTTCTTGACTCTCAATCTTAATCAAGTTATCTTTACAAAGTGTAGACACATCGGTATGCCCCTACATTTATTTTGCGGCCCTCTTTTCGTTCCAAATTTATTTAAAATGATGGCTGTTGTTGGGTAGTCGCCCTGACAGGTTTTCAAAACCGTCATGTCTTCTCTTTTTTAAAAACTATATCACGAAGCTTTGTGAGATAAATCTGTTCGCCTAAAAAAGGTTTCAACCTTAGAAGTGGAATATGAAAAATTCGTTCTATGTGAAAATAACCGCTTTTTTTATTTTATTAACCGCCCTTCATACCGGTTTTGCCAATGAAATAAAAAATGCGAAAACGGCTTATTGCTTACGTTGCCATAGCATGGAAACATTGGCCTACCGTGATACTGTCACCGGTGAAATAGTCAATTTATATGTCAATTTCCAGCAATATCAACAATCCAACCATAAGCATTTGGAATGTATCGCTTGTCATACATCTGATTCTAGCAATTATCCACATCCTGACAGTGTTAAAGAAGAAAAACGCTATTGTCTGGATTGTCATAAAGAGGATTCAAAATTTATCCCTTACCAGTTTGCTGAAATTGAGCAGGCATTTAACAACAGTGTTCATGCTATAAAATCTCCACACCAGTTTACTTGTTTTTCTTGTCATGATCCGCATCAATTCAAAATTTCCCGTGTAGGAGAGAAAATCAGCGATATTATTCGTTACGATAATGAAATTTGCTTAAATTGCCATGCGTCACCGCTTCATACTCAGTTAAAAGGTTCTACTGAACTACTCATCAGCCACCAATGGTTGCCCAACTTAATGTTGCATTGGGAATCAGTACGTTGCGTAGAATGTCATACGCCGGCTACAGCGGGTTTTTCTCATAATATTTTGCCTGCAAAGCAGAGTGTCAAAAATTGTGTGTCATGTCATTCTAAAGAGGCGACTTTACTGACGAGCCTATATCAATATCGTTCCCAAGAAGATTTAGAAAAAACGGGCTGGTTTAACAAAGCGGTTTTTAATAAAGCTTATATTATCGGTATGAGCCGCAATGAGACTATAGATCGTTGGAGTTTGATTATATTGGGGTTAACCCTAGTCGGTTTGTTTGCTCATGGATTGGGGCGTGTTTTTACTCATAAGAGGAATAAGAAATGAAACCACTTTATTTATATCCTCTCTGGATACGTTTATGGCATTGGACTAATGTCTTGCTGTTTATTATTTTGATTATTTCCGGTGCGAGTTTACATTATGCGAGTGCGCGTGATTGGTTCGCTTTTGATACGGTAATGCTGGTTCATAATACGGCCGGTATTATGTTAACGATTGCTTGGCTGGTTTTTTTAATCGGAAATTTTGTCAGCGAGAATGGTAAACATTATCGGGTCAAATTTAAGGGGATGATAGCACGCCTAATTGAACAATCCTATTATTATGCTATCGGTATTTTTACCGGCGAACCTCATCCCTTCCACGTTTCAACAGAAATGAAGTTTAATACGTTGCAACAATTAAGCTATATTGGAGTCATGTATGGCTTAATGCCTGTTTTGATTATCAGTGGACTGTTGTTTTTGTTTCCGGCTTATTTGCCCGATCAATTTATGGGTATTGGCAGTATCTGGATAGTGGCTATGACTCATTTAGTGGTCGCTTACTTGCTGATTTTGTTCATGTTAACACATATCTACATCATTACCACCGGCGAAACGATTTTTAGTAATTTGCAGGCCATGTTAACCGGTTGGCATAAGGGTAAACGCTATGAGTAATAACCGCTTTTTCGCGAATAGAATGGGTAAAATCATCACTGTTTCAGTTATATTACTCATTTTAAGCGTGTTGTTTTATCAACTCCTCTATCCTGTCCTGTTTGAATCTTATACTGGCGTGGTGAATAGGGAACTCAGCTATGACAACAGTCAAAAACTCAGTGATACCGAGTTTAAAGCCTTGGCCTGTGAATTAACATATCAAGCGCGTTATGAAAAGGGGACTGAACTGATTACGGATAAAAAGAATGATTTTGCCTATCAGCTCAAAATGAACCGGTTAATGAATATGGCTTCTTGTCTCAGGGATCCGAAATTCAAACATATCAAATATTTTCGTGATGCGGGTATCCTCCAGTATGAAGGCCCAGAAACCTGTTTGCAATGCCATAAAACCATCAAGGTATATCATGCCGATGGTACAAACTCGACGGTGAACACCTTGGATGATGTTGTTAATTCCGTACATTTTAAGTTTCAAAGTGCCAGCGAAGGTTTTTCAACTTATGGTTATGATGGTCGTCAGGTGAATGCTGGCGATGGACATTCTATCCCGGTCGGTAAAATTAACCGTGCCTGTGGTATTCCAGGCAGTTTTTCTTGGACGGGCTGGGCCGAGTTAATCAAGTCCAAACCCTCCCACGCGGGTGACATTGAGATACGCAGTGAGGGGTGTGGACAGTGTCATATCGGTGGTAATTATCATCCCGCAACCGAAAAAATGATGCCCATGGGTGACGTGCCCAAAGAAGCGAAGCAAGGAATTGATTGCCTGATTTGTCACGCTGCCCAATATGACATGAATCAACGTTATGTTATTGAAGATGAGTATGGCCAGCGTTGGAACCAAGATCGTAGTCTGAAAGCGGCCTTGAGTGTTGCTAGGCCCACCAGCAAAAATTGTTTGAACTGCCATCAGCACAATATGGGGGGAGATGCTTATATACAGAATGTAGCGGCAAAATCATTGGGATATAAAAATAAGCGTTTATTACATAAAGGGGCTAAACGGGGTAATCCGTTCAGTCCTGAAGATGACGTACATGCGGCGGCTGGCTTGAATTGCATCGATTGTCATGTGCCTGAAGGGCATAAAATTCCCCGGGGCCGGTTAGGGGTTGATTTAGTTGCCAATGATTTACCGGGCAAAACGGTGTCCTGTGAAACCTGTCATACCGTAACGCCACATACCCAGTCTAAAAATCAAGCGATACTGAACGGACATATCGCTAAGTTAGCTTGTGAAACTTGCCATATTACTCGTTTGCAAGATAATAATGTTGTTTTAAGAGATTGGGTACATCCGACTTGGGATGAAGAAGAGGGTATTTACATGCCGACGGACATTTATTTATCGGGAAAAGTTGGCAAAGGTTTTCTCTTTTTATGGTTTAATGGCAATGGTACATTCTTAGCAAACGCTTTGGGTAATCATCCGAATCAGTCTGAAAGCTATAATCCATTGATTCAACAAATGGCGTTCATAGATGATGCTGAGGTGATTGCGGCAGTACGTGCTAAAGCCTTAGAGCTTAAAAAGACTTATGCCGATATTGATGTCGAAAAATATGTTGAAGCGGCTACGAAACCTTTAACTCAGCTTTCGCTAGCGATGCTGGAAAAACGTCGTCAAATGATTCAAGACAACCTGCGTCCGGTAATGAATCTGGGAAAAAGCAGAATCTATCCCTTTAAATTATTCAACGCCATGATGTATGAAGATATGGGAAATCAAGGGCCTTTTGGTGCGATGATTTTACCTTTCGACTATCCGACTTATTATGAAACGGGTAATACGATAGAATCGGTTAAAACGGCCCTTCAAAATCCCATAGTCAAACGTATGTATGAAACACCGTTTAAGTTATACATGATGGATGAATTTATGTCTTATTTCGGTATTTTGGAAGGTTGGAAAACCAATTATCCGCTGGTTGATGACAAATTGGTGAATGTTGAACCTCACTGGATGCGTCAGATGGGTACATTAATGGTCAACCACGGCATTGAAAAAACAGGGCGGCAATGCGATGAATGTCATACGACTAACGGGATTATGGATTTTGAATTATTAGGCTATTCACCACAGCGGGTTGATGAGTTAGAAAATTTGCCGGAAATAGGACAAGTGAAAAACTAAAAGTTAAAAGTCAGTTTGGGGTCAATGCCCCCTTCGTTTTCGAGGTTCAAGAACCTCGAAAGCCTGGGCGAACACGATCGGGCTGCCCTACCAAACCAGAGATATTCAGAGATTGTAGGGGGCGAACATCAGTGTTCGCCCTGCCTTAACTTATAATAAAGGATTGACTCGTTCAGGATTTAACCCATATTTACTTTAAACGAGAAACTGAGCTAAGGCACGACGTGTCATTTATGAACTTCAAAAAAACGGGCCCTTCGTGATTTTTCATTTAAATTTTCAGGCTAAAAACTCATCAAGGCCAGTGTTCAATATCAACTACTCTGAACGAATTAGAAAATAAATCCTTTCTTATATATAATCCTTGTCGTTCTCGGTTTTTGATCGCGTTAAAATAGAAATGCAGTTTGCCCACCACGAATCGCTTGGCCTTAAATCTCACTCAATATCAAGAATATCAATGAGTTGATAAATGAGGTGATCATTGCTCATTGATATCGGCCGGATATCCAATTTCTTCTAATAAATCCGCTATTTGTCCCCACTGGATAGGGGGATCATTCCATTCAATAGTCACCGTCTTGCTGTCTTTATCAGCCTTGACAGACGTGACACCTTCTATTTCGCCTACTTCTCGCTCAATGGTGCTAGTACAATGTCCACAATTAATATTATGGATATTAACCGTTTTAGTTGCCATTTCAATCAGTTCCTTTTAATTTACAGTCTTTTTAGTTTATCTCATTTTTAGATGTTAAGTACAACGACACTTCAAATAAACGGATCAATCTTGGGGAAAATGAAATTATCTGCGCTTAGCTTATGTTGATATTTTTCAAAAAAATATGTTTTTCAATGGGTTATAAAAATATAAACTTGATTGATAAATCGATAACTTATCATAAACTATCAACAGAAGCTTAATAATTCTCAATCGTCAATCTCCAAAAATGATGTGGATTTCTTGACTCTTGATTTTAATCAAGTTATCTTGCATCGACTTTATTTTGCAATCAGTTAAACCCAATCCATGAAAATAAGTAATAAAATTATTATATTAGTTGTCGCTGTTTTATTGGCGACTGAGGTGCAATCTCGCGAGATTGTCAGTATTATTGGTGTGGGCGACATCATGTTAGGGACGAATTACCCGTCAAAGCGGTATTTGCCTAGCAATCAAGGCAGAGATTTGATGAAAAATGTTGAGGATATTCTCAACAGTGCGGATGTCACTTTTGGCAATCTTGAGGGGACAATCCTTGATACTAAAGGCCCTGCGAGAAAAAATTGCAAAAAGTGTTATTCGTTTAGAATGCCTGAATATTTGGCGAATAACCTTGTCAGGGCCGGTTTTGATGTGCTGAGTATTGCCAATAATCACATTATGGATTTTGACAAAAAAGGCGTTGACAATACAATACGTGTTCTCAATAATAAAGGGATTTATGCAGCGGGTGTCAAGAGTCAAAAATCGGTGACTTTTAGCAAAGGAGGGGTGAGTTATGGCTTTGCGGCATTTGCCCCTAACATTGGCACGGTGCAACTCACTGACATTAAAGGGGCTGAAAAAATCGTCCGAAAATTGGCTCAAACCAGTGATATTGTTATTGTTTCATTTCATGGTGGCGCTGAAGGGGTAGCCAATCAGCATGTTAAAAAGCAGACTGAATATTTTTATGGTGAAAATCGGGGGAATGTTTACAATTTTGCTCATCGTGTCATTGATGCGGGTGCAGATATTGTCTTTGGACATGGGCCCCATGTGACGCGAGCGGTTGAGGTGTATAAAAATCGTTTTATTGCCTATAGCTTAGGCAACTTTTGTACTTATGGTCGTTTCAATTTGGAGGGTGCGACTGGTATTGCCCCAATTATTAAAGTTAATGTCACCCGAGACGGTGGTTTTGTGAATGCTAAAATTACCCCAATAAAGCAACGTTACGATAAAGGTGTTTTTTATGATCGCAAAAAAAGGGCGATCCGCAAAGTTCGCAAACTGACTAAAGCGGATGGGTTTCTTCATAACATTACCATTGATCGCGATGGTTTTATAAATAAATTGTAGGCTTCCTAAAACAGAATAGGTAGGAGTAATTTAACTGCTATTAAAAAATGGGACAAAGTTACCCATAATTGGACATTATGGGTAAGAACTAATGACAACAAAATTAGGATATTATTGTATGAAAGTTACTCGGATTATAAAAAGCAAAAACCTTAATCGTGGCAAATATAAACAATTGGAAGAGCAAGCCAAACAGTTAGGTCAAATTCGTTCTGATATTTGGCACGGTTATGGTTCAATAAAAGGTGTTTCTATCAAAAATGATAGGAAAATACGTGATTTATGGTTAAAAGAAAAGAGAAAATTCAAGGTTTCTGCAAATGCTTGGAAAGAAACTTTACGGGATAGTTTTGGTGACATTAAAGCTAATCGTTCCGCCGCAAAAGAAAAAGTTAGAAAAGTTATTTATAAACAGATTTCTAATGAGAAACAACGCGTTGATTTTTATAAGAAGCTGAAATATGATAATTGGACTTCTAATAATTATTTAAGACGTTTAATGCGTCAATATTGGAAGCATGGACGTAATCATACCAATAATCAAATTGTTGTTCGCTCTGATAATTATAAAACTTTTCAATTAGGTGGACACGCTTGGATCAAGATACCTGGCTTAGAAAGGGGCAAACGAATTGCAATTCCATTAAATACTTTAGTCGAGCCAAATGGTACTTTAAGATTGATCTTAAAAGAGGGGGAAGTTGAAGTTCATTACACCATAGACCTAGAAGAAACTCATTATTGTGGGACTGCCACGATTGGGGTAGATAAAGGTTATACTGAAGTTTTTGTGGATTCTGATGGTGAACATTATGGTGACGGATTAGGCAAAATACTGACTCATCATTCAGATAAGTTAAAGAAAAAATATCAAGCTAGAAACAAGCTTAGGGTGATTACGAATAAAAAACCTCATAAAAGACAAAATATTATCAAAAATAATTTAGGTAGACAAAAACTCAATCGCCAAAATCAGAAAGTCCAATCTCAAATAAAGGATACAATCTATCAAGCAACACATAAATTGGTTGATAAGGCTTCAGTCATTGCGGCTGAAGATTTAACTTCAGCAATTACTTCAAAAAAGTTTGGAAAAAATGTTACCAGAAGACTATCCGCCTGGACAAAAGGCGTGATAGCAAAAGCTTTAGACATGATTTCTCGCCGAAGAGGTTCTTCGGTCATTCTTGTCAATAGTGCGTACACTTCGCAAATGGATAGCCGTTACGGAATCCTTAAAGGAAAACGTAGCGGGGATTCATTTTACTGTTTCGATGGGGTGGTGTTACAAGCTGATGAGAATGCTGCGCAAAACGTTTTAGCAAGATTACACGATTCGGAGATTGATCGTTGGACTCCTTTTCAAAAAGTGAAATCCATCTTGTTAGAACGGACTGAGCGACTACGGTTGGGACTGCTCAACCAGGACTCTAGTTGCAGTTCCTGAAGAACTATCAACAGAGAGCGAATTACCTAAAAATGTCCAACTTTGTCTAACTTTTTAGGAGCAGAGGGGATTTGATTGGGATAATTGATGAACAGGTTCAGTGCCTATCGTTTGTCATATCAATCTGTTAGCCTTATCAGTCAATCTCAAGAATATCAATGTATTGATAATTGAGCTTGATATAAATTCCCCAAAAATAGATAAATCATTCATTTAGCGCCAACTGAATGAATGCTCTATTGGCACCCTTTTCAGTTATCAGTTATCAGTTATCAGTTATCAGTTATCACTGAATACATCAGTGTTCAATTTGAATTGTCGTTATTTCTACTTCGTTATATTGTAACAATATCATCATCTCATGCTTTTCGCTGCGACGCAAAGGCATGTTGATAACATGATTAAGCCAATCATAACTAATTGTTTAATTAATCAGCAGACTCTCTATAATAACTGATAACTGATAACTGATAACTGATAACTGATATGAACTTTGCTGTAAAGACAATGGATTACAAGCACAGAAATCGAACAAAATTGAATCCTCTTCTCAAATCAAAAAATAATCTGAAATGTGTGTTCAAACCACGTCGTTCTTTCAAAGATGTGATAGCACACTTATTGCCATGGCTGCGTTTTTCGGTTCAAGCCAAGCCGCCTTTTGAAATTAAAGGGCATAACTTTACTATTGAGTACGGTTTGTCTCCAAAACCACACTCTGCGCCTTCAGGATGGCGGTATCGGTTAAATTCTAAAATCGTGATGATAGTCACTCT
>Ga0316201_10000180_pt1 | contig 30427 bp, 19 predicted proteins | sample CS6wburrow_MG_FD_204516 | JGI IMG/M metagenome (GOLD analysis project Ga0316201, IMG submission 204516) | Coastal sediment microbial communities from Delaware Bay, Delaware, United States - CS-6 worm burrow | ecosystem: Environmental > Aquatic > Marine > Coastal > Sediment | place: USA...
GGCGCTAAGAATCTGAAACCCGAGATTTCCCGTGTACGCTCCGAGCTGGCAGAATTTATGAATGGCCCCTTCGCTGAGCGCTTGCGCCTGCCAACCAGTATCCTTGTACGCAGCATTTCCGGGCTTGTATCACAGCCAAAGCTTATCGATGAAGTCTGGCAGGACACCATCGATCTTTCCGAAGTGCATGTGCGTGGCAGTGCGATCACCAACGAGATTCGCAGAAGCACCCACCATGCCATGGGTAAACACACGCTGAAACTGGCGCGGGCATATCTGCAATGGCTGGAGAGCGGTGCCGCTGATTTCCCGGAACCGGAGCGTGAAATAGCCGGACCAGCGGACGAGGCTGCGCGTTCAAACCCGCTTGTATCCGAACTGGTGAAACGCATCGTTTCCAACCTCGAACAACTCCTGGGTAGCGCGCAAATTGCCAGGCGTCTCGGCGAGTGGCGTGATACCTACGCAAGTGAATTGCAACGCTGTGAGTCGACCAATACGCTGGAAGAGGAACTCGAATCGCTGGTAACCAAGGGTATCCATGCAAATAACCCGTGGGTCTACCAACACCGCCTGCGCAGCCTGATGAGCAAGCTTCGCGATGGTGACTGGACAGCAGAGGCACGCGAACCGTTCGAGTCGGCTCTGCAGCGATTACAGAACATCCGACCGGGAGACGAGTCTTTCACAGCAACAACGACAGAAGACGAAGCACGCAATGCAGTCAATACTTTCTGCTCGCGGATTCGCTATGATCACCAGGACGCCCTTTTCGCAGCCCTTGATGAACTGCTCGGGTTTTATTCCGGCGGTAACCAGTTTGATGCCTTCAAGCGCAGTTGCAGCCTTCGTCGTGAACTCGAACCCCTGGCCGGCAACGGTGTATTCACCAGCCAGCGTTACCTGTTACACCAGCTTGATTGCATCTTGGAGGAACTGGGGTTCTTCGCCCTCCGGCATGTCGCTTCTGACTACATGGAGAACGGCGTCAGGCTGGCGGAGTGTTTGTCTATCGTACACCTGTGCGCCGGTAACCTGGATCGCGACGGTCTGTTCTCACGCGAACTATGGGACCTGTCAGCTATGCTGGTTGTTCCTTCGCGCAGTTCATCCCAACTACTGGATGTACTGGAACAAATCCAACGCAACTACCATCGTCTTGTGCACCGTGTCAGCAATGCCTATGAAGTGATGGCCGAGCACCTGGGTTACGGCTCTGATGAAATGCGGGCGGTGCTTGCCAATTTCCAGCGAACCATGCATGACCTGAACAGCCTGGTACATTTTTCCGACCTGGCACGAACGTACTTGTCCGAAAGTGACCGTGACGACTCTGAACAGCAGTCGGGTTGCACGGGTGGGGATCCCTGGGATTTCGTTCACCTGTCACACACCAGCGATATAAGGCAGCGTGTCGAAGACCGGCAGGCCGTCAGCCTGCAGGGGCGTTATGGTGGTAAGGGCAGTGGCTTGATCTACATCGCATATCTTGGCATTCCCACCCGGGATGCCTTTATTATTCCGACCGCCCTGCCACGACGGGATCTACACAGGCGCGAGCAAAAAAAGTTCGAACGGGAAGTTTTGCAGCACCTTCGATTATTGGAAAATGACATAGAACGCAACGAGGGCCAGACCCTGAGCCTGGGCAACCCAGCAGCGCCATTGCTGCTCGCGGTTCGTGGCGGTTCGGTATTTTCCATGCCGGGTATGCTTGCAACCATGGTTTTTGTCGGTATCACCGATGCCATCGCCGAGGCCCTGGCGCGCGAGGACGAGTGGTATGCATGGGACGCGTACCGGCGCTTCCTGGTGTCTTTTTCAGCAGCAGTCTGGGACATCGACCTCGAGGCTCTTGACCTGGTTGAGAAAGCCAAGCGGCGTCACGGTGTTACACTCAAGACCGACCTGTCCGGCACCGCTATGCGTGAGGTGGTTGAAGACTCGAAGGAGGCCATACGCGAGGCAGGTCATGCCGATCAGCTCGAATTGATTCTCAACGATGCTGAACTCCAGCTGCATACTGCCGTGCGCGCGGTCCATGCATCATGGGACCGTGACCGGGCCAGGCAATATCGCGCCATCAAGCACCTGAGCGAAGGTTGGCACACGGCAGTCATCGTGCAGCAAATGGCTTCGGGCAACCGTATCAACAAACAGGAACTGAAACCCGGTATTGATGAAATGAGCATTTCCCTGACCGGTGTTATTCCCAATACCCGTATGAAAGCCACTGGCTTCCGGGAGTTCACAGGGGATATCAAATTCAGCGCCAGCGGTGACGACCTGGTTGGTGGTATCACGGCGGCAAAGTCTTTTGAACCGGTACAGCGCTTGCATAGCCTGGCACCCATGCTGGAACGAAAACTCAATCACGTCGGTGCACGCCTGAGGCGCTTCCTTGGATCGGACGCAGAGATAGAATTCACGGTCGACCGGGGCGTCCTGAGTGTACTTCAGGCACGCAGTGCGCAGGTGAATCACCGGTTTAGCCTAAGAACCTTCGACCAACCAGGAATTCCATCGGGACACGGGATTGGCATTAATGGCAGCGCTTTTCGTGGTTGGGTTGCCTTCAACGAGGACGATGTAAAACGCCTGACACGTGTTGCAGACAAAAGCAACAACGAAGCAGATGGTATTCTGCTGGTATTGGAAAACCCGGTTCCCGATGAAATCCCATTGATCCTTTCGGTTGATGGCTTGCTGGCGGCACGCGGTGGCTCGACCTCACACGCGGCGGTGTGCGTCCATGGTATTGAAGAAAAACAGTACGCTGCTGTGCTGGGTGTACCGGAGCTTCGGGTAAGCGCAGATAAAGCCATGTTAATCGGTGTCAATGGAGAAGTTGAACACACCATCCTTGCCGGCGATATACTGTCCATACACGGACAGACCGGTGATGTTTTTGCCGGTTCACGACCCATACTTGAAATAGACAAGACGGCTGAAGCGATCAAATAAACCTCTGATGGTTCGGGTAGAATATCTTTCAATAATAGCGGAGAAATGCTGTGAGCGATTTGACACCCATCCAGGTCCGGGTACTTGGCTGCCTGATGGAAAAGAAAGAGACCACACCCGATCAATACCCGTTGACCTTGAACGCCCTGCGCAATGCCTGCAACCAGAAAACCTCCCGTTACCCGGTGGTGGCTTACAGCGAGGGTGAGGTCGGCCATACGCTTCGTGAACTTGAAGCCCTGGACATGGTTCGCGAGGAATGGGGAGCACGGGTTCCGAAATACCAGCATCTCGCCAACAAGGCACTGAATCTGCACAGCCAGGGTATCGCCCTGATATGCACGCTGATGTTACGCGGTCCGCAAACCCTGGCCGAATTGAAAACCAATACGCACCGCTTGTTTGATTTCGACGACATTGACGATGTGCAGTTTGCACTTCAACACCTGATCGATCGCGAACCTTCATTGGTTGCGGCCCTGCCCCGCCAACCCGGCCAGAAAGAAGGCCGTTTCGCACATCTTTTAAGTGGCGAGCCGGTTATTCCTGTTGCCTCCAGACCAACGGCAGCACAAAGTTTTACACCGGACCTGGAGGCCAGGGTCGCCGAACTGGAAACGCAAATTGAAGACCTGCACAACAGGTTAAAAGCCATCGAAGGTGGTGTGGATCACTAAGCTCATTATCACCCTGGTATGGATAGGGGAATGGTCAGCAGGTCAATTCATTTATGTAATTAATTACATTATGTATGTTACTTATCTTATTGTATTATCTAAGATAATAAGAAATTACATGAACCCGACAACAGTTACTCTTGTGCGAAAGCCCCCCTTCCAGAAGGTTCACATCAATCTCACTGAGCGCAACGTTGAACAGGCTTGCCATACTTGATTTCAGTTTGTGCAATTCCTCCCTCTTAAAGCAAGTGTGGAACCAGGGCACGTCTTTCGGGAGGGTAATCCTCAAAGGAATCCTTGTACCAGCGGTGATGGGCTATTGCTCTTGGCACCAGGTTAGCCATGGTCCAGATGGCAAATACCCAACCGGCCAGGGACCATGTAGCGATGGCCCAACCGATCCACTGGATAATCTCACCAAGGTAATTCGGACAGGATACCCAGCGATAAGCCAGGCCATAGGGAACCTGGTAAGCACCCTTTTCGCCTTTTGCCTGGCTTAAGCGGGCCAACTGACGATCCGAAAGTTTATTCAGGGCCATTCCAGAAAAGAAAACCAGCAAGCCGATGATAAACTGCGGACTGCTGAGCCAAAGGTCGCTGTACTTGTCACTTTGAGAGGCAATTGACCAGGCATTCAGATAGCCATTGGTAATATTGAATATCAAGGCCATTACCAGGATCAGCCAGGGCATTTTTTTACCTGTTTTCAGGGTCCAGGGGTATACAAAAACCCTATGGCAATAGTGAAGCTGCCACATCATGAATAACGCAACCGTGGTGATATTCAACTCGGCGTAGAAAATCAGAATTCCACCGAATACCAATACGGCTGGAGATTCCATGACAAACCAGCCTATGCGGTTATCCAGCAGCGGCCCCCAGCCACGGCGGATATGTCTTCCATAGGGCGCCTTGATGAAAAACAGAACCGCAAACACCAGTGGTGCCAACGCCAGGGTGCCATAGGCAACCCAGTCAAACGACTGGTTCATATAGTATTCAAGTGTCATAACGGATTCAGCCTCCGGCGTTTTTCTTAGTGTATAGATTTTGCCCGGCATAAAATTCCAGCGCGTCCTCCATCGAGCGCCGGAAAGGACGTGGTCGATAACCCAGGTTTTGAGTCGCCTTTGCATGGCTCATTTGCTTGTTGGCACGCAGCGCGGCCAATGAATCGCGAGTATATATCGGGGGCTCGCCAAGCAAACGGGCCCAACCACTCATCAATGGTGCAGATAGCCCGGCCAGCCAGGTAGGGCAAACAAAACGGGGCGCTGCAACACCGGTCAGTTCTGCGATAGTAGCTGCCACCTGCGTCATGGCCAGGTAATACCCCGACAGAATATAGCGATCGTTATCAGTGCCCTTCTCCGCTGCTTCAACCGCTCCCCATGCCACATCGCGGACATCAACCCAGTTGAAACCACCTGAGACCGAAGCCGGCAAGCGTCCGTGTGCCATTTTGAGAATCGCCTGCCCGAACAATGATAGTTTGAAATCGTTCGGACCCAGTACCGCTGTGGGATAAATAATCCGCGTGTCCAGGTTTTTAGCGTTATTTTGTCTTACCAGTCTCTCGGCCTTCGCTTTTGAAAAGTCGTAATCGCCACCGTGACCGGTCCTTTCGCCTAGCAACGGATTATCCTCGGTCACCGCCTGATCCAACGGCTCAAGCTTGAGTGCGTGTATGCTTGAAAAATAGACCAGGGTTGAAATACCCTCGGACTGGCATGCCTGCAAAACATTGCGTGTGCCCTCGACATTGGTCAGTTCCAGCTTTTCATTCTCTCCCGTCTGAATCGAGATATAGGCGGCCAGGTGGTAAACCTGGTCAACCCCGCTGAACGCCCGGCGAAGGCTGTGGGGATCCAGTACATCTCCATCAACCCTGGTGACCTCAAGCCCTTCAAGTGCCTGGCTTGACTGCCTGATCAAAGTCACGACATCATACCCCCGCCGGATGAGTTCCCTTACGAGATTTGCGCCGATATGACCGGAAGCACCGGTAACCGCTACTTTTCTATTTCGCATATCAGTCATTACGCTTTATCCTGATGCGTTGGTCAAGTGACCTGCGTGAGTGGCTGCTTGAAGCCAGAAACCCGAAGTAATAATCTACGGCATCAGGCTTCATCACAGGCAATCGCCTCCAGGAAAATAGCACCATGCCGCTCAAGCTTGACCTGACCCACGCCATTAATCTCGAGAAACTCATCTTCATTTGAAGGCCGGTCACGGCTCATTTCAACCAGCGCGACATCGCCAAAAATCACGTAGGGTGGCACACCCTGCTCGGCGGCAAGTTGTTTACGTATTTCACGCAATGTTTCAAACAGCCGCAGATCATCTTCACTGAGATCCTCAACGGGACCTGACCTCTTTTTCTTCTTTTTGATCTTTTCCACCACCCGGGGCCGTGCCAGTTCCAGGGTTTCCTCAGCCCGTAACAAACCCAGGGCTCTTGGTGTCAGCTTGAGTACCGAAAAGGTCGCAATATCCTGGATGAGATAACCGCGATGGATTAACTGGCGCACGATCGACATCCATTCGACCGCACTATATTCCGGGCCGATGCCATAGGTTGTGAGCCGTTCGTGATCGAACTTGCGTATCCGCTCGTTATCCGCCCCGCGCAACACATCAACCACGTGTTTAACACCGAAGCTTTGCCCTACCCTGTAAACACAAGACAAGACCTTGCGGGCCGCCTCGGTGGCATCGTATTGCTCCGGCGGATCAAGGCAAATGTCACAGTTACCGCAGTCAGTATCCAGTTGCTCACCAAGGTAGCCTAATAGCACGCGCCGGCGGCAGGTCAGGCTTTCGGCGAAACCCACCATCGAGTTCAGTTTGTGTGAATCGATGCGACGTTGGTTGTCATTGCCATTCTGATCCAGGTGGTAACGTGCCGTGGCCACATCCTGGCTGCCGAACAACATCAGCGCATCCGCTGCCAGGCCGTCACGCCCGGCACGTCCGGTCTCCTGGTAATAACCTTCCATGTGCCGTGGCAGATCGTAATGAACCACAAAGCGAACATTCGGTTTATCGATACCCATACCAAAGGCTACCGTTGCAACCACGATCGACACATCATCACGGATGAAGCGTTCCTGCACATCCCGACGAGTTAGTGCTGAAAGTCCTGCGTGATAGGCCGCAGCAGAATGACCACGATCGTTCAGATGCCCGGCTATCTCCTCAACCCGCTTTCGCGACAGGGCGTAAACAATGCCGGAATTGCCTTCCTGACCACGAAGAAACCGAAGCAACTGGCTTTGTGGCCGGTGCTTTTCCAAAACGGTGTAACGGATATTCGGACGGTCGAAACTGGTGGTGAACAAACGGGCATTGTGCAGCCCCAGCACCTTGACAATATCATCACGTGTCTGGGGGTCGGCGGTCGCCGTCAGTGCAATGAACGGTACCTCGGGAAAGTATTGCCGCAACTCACCCAGGGCCGCATACTCCGGCCGAAAATCATGCCCCCACTGGGAAACACAATGGGCTTCATCAATGGCAATCAGCGCCAGTGGGATCTGCTCCAGGCTACGAATAAAATCGGGCCGCATCATGCGTTCGGGCGCAACATAGAGCAGGTCAAGTTCGCCGTTGTAAAGACGCGACAAGACCGACCTCGTCTCCCCGGCGTCCAGGTTGGAGTTATACATGGCGGCCCGGACGCCATTGGCCAGCAATGCATCCACCTGGTCTTTCATCAGTGAGATCAAAGGCGACACCACGATCGCCAAACCTGGCCGGTGCAGGGCCGGCAACTGGTAGCACAGCGATTTGCCACCACCCGTCGGCATCAGCACAAATGCGTCACCGCCGTTTAACACCTGCTCGACAATTTCCTGCTGAAAAGGCCGGAATTCGTGCAGGCCAAAAACCTGTTGGAGGGTATCGTGAATGGAATTCATGGAGTGATCAAATATCTCGAATGCTGATAGCTGTAACTGGGCATCAGTCATCATACATGTCCAAACGCTGTTCGACCCACCCAAATTTCATCTATTTTCATTGCATCAGCCTAAACAGCCTGAACGGTAAAAAATATCCGCAAACACCCCAGCCAGAGGTAGGAAAAAGCCCATTGGAATGCACAGCTGTCTCGCTTTAAGTGCTTCCCCTTCCTAATTTGAAGTCCTGAGCTGGAATGCTGAGTGCCGGGTCCTGATTGGAAACTTGTTGGTGCCTCGTCAGGGTAGCAGAGGCCATGGGCCAATGGTTTCTGATGGATGAACTACAGTCAGGCTGAAGCTGGGGTAGGGGTGTTGAGTACCGGGACCGTACGAGGCAGGAAGCCGAGTATCGAACGACACAGGATGTGCTTGAGTGAGTCCTGGTAGTCAATACCCCTACCACAGCGCCCCTCCCTGTGAAGGCAAAACCACACACCGGTGAAAGAACCTGCTTGAGCAGTGCATTGAAGGGCTATTGATCCTTGTCATTTATCCAGACAACAATCACCTGTAAGGTTGCCATATATCTTAGACACTCTGCCTGTAAAGTGGATTAAAATGAATACCGAACACGCGTATACAAAAAAAATACTGAATGCTTTTGAACAGATCAGCCAGGTTCCCCGGCCTTCCAAGAGAGAAGAAAAAATAGTCGCATGGCTACTGAACTGGGCGGCAGAAAACGGGCTGGAGGCGTGCTCTGACGAGGCACTCAATATCCTGATAGAGGTCCCCGCGTCACCCGGCTTTGAGAACTCGCAAACCCTGGTTCTGCAGGGCCATATGGACATGGTCTGCGAAAAGTCCAAGGGTTTCGAACACGATTTTGATGAAGACCCCATCGAACTCGTGTACACCGACGATGGCTGGCTCACGGCCAACCAGACAACACTGGGTGCCGACAACGGCATCGCGATCGCCATGGCCATGGTCGCTGCCACCGACAAAGATGTTGGGCACCCTCCCCTCGAGTTGCTTTTCACAACTGATGAAGAAACCGGTCTTACCGGCGCAACATCGCTAAAAGCCGGTTTCATAAAAGGCAAGCAGCTACTCAATATAGATTCCGAAGATGAAGGTGTCTTCACCGTCGGTTGCGCGGGTGGTGAGGATGCAAGTGTTGAACTGCCGTTTGCCACGGATGAAAACCTCCCCGGTTACAGTGCTTTCAGGCTGGTTGGTGGCGGTATGTCCGGTGGTCATTCGGGTGTCGATATCATCGAAGAGCGGGCCAATGCGATCAAATTGCTGTTCAGGGCAATTCATGTGCTGTCCAAGAAAACCGATGTGCGTATTTCATCGGTCAGCGGCGGAACTGCACGTAACGCCATTCCCCGCGATGCCGAGGCCATCCTGATGATTCCCGCAGACGACACGGATGCAGCCATATCCTGCATCGAACAACTGGAATCGAAACTCAAATCCGAGTACCGGAAAACAGACCCGAACCTGAGCTTCAAACTGAGCGCAGAAAACGGCGAGTTCAAGGCCGCGACTGCCGCAATCACGCGTACCGCGATCGACACTGTCTTTGCATACCCCGACGGCGTCGCGGCAATGTCAAAGGACATTGTTGGACTGGTAGAAACCTCCAACAACCTAGCCACCGTCAAACTGGAAGATGACAAACTCGTCATCCTCTCAAACCAGCGCAGCTCCAACATGGACAGCCTGGGTCTACTATGCGATCGCATTTTATCGGTAGCCCGCCTCGCGGGTGCAGAAGGTGAAACCAACGGTGGTTACCCATCATGGCAACCCAACATGGATTCCCAACTGCTGGCACGCTGCCTGGACGTCTACGAAAAGCGCTTTGGTAAAAAACCGGTGGTCGAGGCCATCCATGCCGGGCTTGAGTGCGGCATTATCGGCTCCAAGTACGATGGCATGGATATGATTTCATTCGGCCCCACCATAAAAAACCCCCATTGTCCCGATGAAAAGATTGAGATCGAATCCATCGGCAAGACCTGGGACTTCATGGTGGCCTTGTTTGAATCTTACAAATAGTCGGATTAAGAGGTCTGCAACCAGTCCAGCACGATCCGCGATAATTCCTCGCCACAATCCTCCTGGATAAAGTGGCCGCCACGGCGCAGGGTAAAATGCGGCTGACCCTGGCAACCGGGTATCAGTTTTTGTATCACGGGTGCCGCAGCCCCGGTGATCGGATCGCTGTCACCAAAAGCGCATAGCCAGGGGTTGTCGAAACGCATCAGTACTTTCCAGGCCTCACGGTTGGCCTGGCTTTCCGGGTTGTCGGGTGTGGTAGGTACCAATAATGGAAACTGCCTGGCCCCTTCCTTATACGACTCATCCGGGAACGGGGCATCATAGGCCGCCATTTCTTCCTCGGACAAACCGCTGACGGTACCCTTGTTGACGATCTGGCCGGTTGGGAAAACAGGTGTTTCCTGCGAGAACTTCTGCCATTGCATAAAAGCATCTCCGGCAGCGTGATCACCGGTCGGCAGCATGGTGTTGGTGGTTACAACCCGCGCAAATCGATGTGGATCATCAGCGACCAGGCGCATCCCGATCAGACCGCCCCAATCCTGGCAGATCAAAATTATGTTGCTTAGATCCTGGGCCCGAAGCCAGTCCTGCATCCAGGCGACATGACGGGCAAAATTGTAGTCGCCGCGTTCAGAGGGCTTATCGGATTTGCCAAACCCGGGCAGGTCGGGTGCCAGCACCCGGTATCCGGCCTTCACAAAAGGCGTCACCATTTTCCGGTACAGGAAACTCCATGAAGGCTCGCCATGCAACATCAGTACCACCTGTGCATCGGGTTCCCCCTCATCGACCGAGTGAATCCTGAGTTCCACCTGCTCCCAGCGGTCATTGATGGTCAGGTAATGGGGTTCGAACGGGTAATCCGGCAAATTCTCGAACCGGTCTTGTGGTGTGCGCAGTAGTTTCATCATTTGATTTCCTGAATTTTTAAAGCTCACCCTGCGTCCATGAACAGTGACTCAGGGTGAGATCCACATGAGCATGGCAAACAACAACAGACGGGGCAAAGCTTGCCAAAGCAAGTTCAACAAGTTATGACGTATAAATGAAAGTAATAACAATTACAACTACTACTATTTTCCTTACACTACTCAAGTCGTAATAAAAAACGGCCCCGATATGAGGCCGTTTTATTAAAAAGACCGAACCGGCTCAATCAATCCGGAATACGGCCCTGGCGTACCAGAAGCGTCCCGGTATCGGGTAAATTGTTCCATCAAAACTGTTCAGATCACATGAAGCACAAAATGGTGGATCTTCCTCGAACAGGTTGTCAACACCCAGCATGAAGCTCCACTGGCCCTGGCTTGAGAAATCAGGTGTCCACGTGGCGCTCAGGTTGGTAAACAGAGTGCTGTCAAGTTTGTTACCGTCCTGACCATCGGTACAAAAATCATCCCAAAGCTCAAAAGCCGCGACATTTCCGCCACACTGCTCATCCAGGCCATCGTAGTACTGAAAGCCAAGTCTTACCGTCCATGCGTGATAGAACCAATCGGTATTGAATTGGGTTTTATACTTGAGGAATGCACGCTCAGGTGAACCCAACTCAGTGCCTTCCCGGTCAATTTTCACATTACCGTCCGGGCCGGGAACGGTTTCCGTGTAATCGAACAGGTAGGTGCTAAGCCACTGGAAGCGGAATTGCCCGGCATTGCTTTTTGCGGTCATTAACTCGACTTTCCAGTCAAGACCGGAAGTATCGATACCGCCGATATTCTGCAATATGCCATCGACACGCAGGACAGCGCCGTTAACCGACCTTTGAACATTGTCACAGAAGAATGGATCCAGCGTATCAACACACTGGATCAGAACATCCTGTGCATCCGGCGGTTGAATGGCATTGTCGATCTGGATGTCGTAATAATTAAAATCAAACAGCAGACCATCAATACCACTCCAGTTGTCTGCTGCTGCTACGTCCCAGGTGAATCCGGCGGTAAAGGTGTCTGAAGTTTCAGGTGTCAGACCCACGTTGCCACCCGTTGTTACACTGATCTGCGGATTGGCCTGTTGGTAACCCGGCGGAACGCCAAGCGCGATGCAGTTAGCCTGGTCTTCAGGCTGGGCATTTGAACAGGGGTCGTTGATACTCGCATCAAAACGTGAACCGGTATTGAATAACTCACCAATATTGGGCGCCCGGAAACCCGTTGCGTAGTTGGCCCTCAAGGTCAGGCTTTCCATCGGTGCCCAAATGGCACCAAGGGCCCATACCGTATCACTGTCAAAAAGGTCATAATTCGAATAGCGGCCGGATGCGCTGATATCAAATTTTTCCCCTCCATCTCCGCGCCATATCGGGACAATAAACTCAGCGTAAAATTCGTCAACATCGAAGCCACCATCCGTTGGTTGTGCTGGAACACCGGCAGTGAATCCGCTTGAAACGATTGAATCAGGGGTGAAACTTCCGTCCTCTTTACGGTGCTCGTACCCCGCTGCCCAACCAATAGCCCCGGCACTGAAGCCGCCAAACTGGCCGGTCATATTAAACGTGTAGTCATTCAGTTTCTGGTTACTGACATCCTTTTGAACAAATGTCACGAAATCCAGCATTTCCTGGCTCATCGTGCCGGGCCCTACCCATGCAAATGGAACGCAACCGGGTACGGCCGCACAGGCATCGGCGGGTCCCAGCGCCAGGGAAATATTCTGCGCGTTGAAGGCACCGTGTTTGATTTGCGTAGCATCGTTTTCGGAAAATATCGCTGTTAAATCCCAATAGATATTATTGCCACCGGCTGAAAATGAACCATCAATACCCGCTGCAATGTAATAGGTATTAACTGTTTGTTCGAATATACGCGGTCCGGCTTCGATAGGCCTGCGACCGGTGAAAACCAGTGACTCCGGTCCCATATCAATACCAAAGGGATTGGTCGGGTGATCCGCCGGCCAGAGCAGGTTGTCCAGAATCGCACCCGAACCTGCATCTGGGCCAAAAAATAATGGCTCAGGTGCGGCCTGCGAGGTGGATTCCCGCCTGTTGTAACTGGCGGTCATTCTGAACATGACATTGTCGGTAATATCGTACTCGGCCTTGGCAAAAAAGCTGGTGCGTTTATTCGGTGTCAGCAGGTAATTGTAAGGTTGCCAGTTGAAACGGTCATCCAGTGTGAACCCCTGGAAATCGTCACAACCCGGTACGGATGATCCGCTGGCCCAACAGTTTGGGTCATAGAAAGGGTTTGACGAGTAAGTTGTAATACTCAGCGTCTGCCCTATGCGTGGGTCGGTGAAAACCAGGCGTCCTTCCGGGGTACCTGAACTCAGACCGTAGGGAAAACCCTGGATGGCATACTCGGAAATCTCCCTGTCACCCGCGAAGACTTCCTTTTGCTTGGTATAACTCACGTCCAGGAATAAGCGGGCACGGTCGGTTTCTGCGCCCCAACTGACGTCCACTTCACCGGACTCGCCATCGCCATCCTCGAATGAGCCATAGTAGGCCGATGCCTTGAAACCCTGGTAGTTATCCTGCGTGATGATGTTTACCACGCCGGCAATCGCATCCGAGCCATAAACGGTTGATGCGCCATCCAGGGAAATCTCGATCGACTTGACGGCATTGTTTGGAATGGTATTGATATCAACCGCGCCGGCAACACCGGAGGCAGATGAACCACGGATCCAGCGCCTGCCATCGACCAATACCAGGGTGCGTTTTGATCCCAGGTTTCGCAGATCAATTTCCGATGCACCTGCGCCGATTCCCGCACCATCCGGTGGAAAACCCAGGTTTCCCGAAGAGTTATTCAAGCGGTTAATGGCCGAACCCGTGACGGGTAGTTTCTGAAGAAAATCAGCTGCTGAGAGAGAACTGGTTAAATCCATATCTTCTTCGGTATGAAACTGTACAGGGGTGCGTGCGTCCAAAGGATTCTGCCGGATACGTGAACCGGTAATAATCACTTCTTCAAGCATAGTTTCCGCTTCAGCATCATCTACATCCTGTGCCATTAGCGGTGCGTTGATAGACAGGGTGGCAAACAACACTGAGTAGCAAAACCCATTCAATTTAAACATTGATCTTCTCCTTGTTTAACGTTTTTTTAACGTCTTTTATTAACCATAGGAGACGAAAACATAAAAAGCAAGCTAACAAGTTCGACGAACAGAATCACCTCGGTAAATTGACCACTGTGTCCGTAGTGCGAGTATCAACGGACCCAGTCCGTCGTAAACGCTACCTGGCTGGAAAACATCAATGACCTTGTTGTAATCCGGCCTAATGGCGCATGCAGAGCCGGTTGACACACTGCCTGATCACACCGGTAACACCAAACTTGAAATACAATAGACGGGAATTGGCGATTTCGGGGCAAAATTAAGTAGTGATCAAAATTTTTAGTCAAAGATGTTTTCAGCAACACCATGGAGTGACGGTGCAGCGACAACTGGGTGTAATTATTTTGCTAATGACCTGCTGGCATTCAATTGCGGTGGCAGTAACCGACGTCGACTTGAGGTCGGCCCGGGGAGGGCAACTTGTTGTTACTTTCTACCGTGGCAACCTTCGTGATGTTGGATTGACAGTTGATGGCGCCCGCCCGTTGAATTTTCAGCACGATATAACCACCATCACAATTTCGCAGAATAGCGAGCTCAGTTTTCATACCAACCAGGGGTATTTCAAGGAACTCGTGGGAGGTCAACTCCGCCTGGGTGCCGGTTTGACTATTTCTGCGGCAGGTCTGCAAATTGACAGTGCGCACTTGAACCTGGAGCCCCGGCTGCCCTCCCAGGCTACCCTGCAACTTGCGGGCGTGCTGGGTGAAGATTGGTTTTACCTGGATTACGGGCACTTTGAGCGTGATGGCCAGTGGCTCTTTGCGCGTTACCTTGATGTTCGCATAGGCCGTGATCTGGCGGACCGACTCGGGGATCCGGCACTATTTGGATTCATGGTGGGTTCCGCAATGCTGATGACACAGGTTAACCTGGCCAAGAATGCTGATTCAGAATCCGCCCCGGGCATCACGCCCTCATGCCCGGTATTGGGCCCCAACTGGCCTACCCTGCCTGACTTTGATGCTGACATTGCCATGTTGAAGTTGGAGAATGTCAACCAGGTGGCACGGGAATCCGGAAGGGTTGCCATCGCCCCATCAGCCTATTTTGAGAACATCGGTACAGCTGACGTGCCGTGGTTTGCACAGTTTGCCGACACCCGCAATGTCGATGCCTGTTGTGCCGACCAGGGTGATGGTGCTTGCGCGCCCTACGGAAATGACCAGGGTGGTATGCTGGTCTATCACCTGTATCGTTTTGTGGATGGGCGGCTGGAACAACTGGGCCAGTCGCAGGTCAAGCACGCCTTTAACTCGATCAATGCGGATACGCCCGGGGGCAGTGTCTCGTGTCGCGCAGCAAACCGTCCTGGCCGGGTTGTGCCATCAGGTTGCGAGGATTTGTACCAGGTCAGCTCTAATTCAGACCAGGCATTTCTTGGCCCGCGGGAAGAGATTATCGCCCATACCGGTATATGGCTGAGGGACGGATCAATTTGGGACCTCGACGGTCCGTTGAATGAACCGGACGGAAACTGCGATTATTTACCGGATCTTCAAGTCTTTGGTGGGCAGGTTCCGTGCCAGGCGCCGGCGTCAGATGCAATGGACCGGCGTTTAAGCGTACCTGAGTCCGAGCTTTCCACTCCGGGTGCGCGTTATTTTATCGAGGCCTGGTACCTGGTCCGGGATGATGTGAATATCTTCAACTCGATTGGCCGTAAGGAAATCATTCCCGCTTTTGGCAGTGGCTGGACATTTGCTGCTGCGGCCCCCTTTGAGCAGGGCCCGGTAATCAATGACTTTCTCGAGCTGCAGAATGCCACGACCAACAGCATGACCGACATCGTTGACAGCGGCGAAGGGTTTATACAAGTTTCATCAACGGTCTCAAAAATAGCCCCTGATCGCTGGCAGTACGATTTAACACTGATGAACTTTGATTTTGACCGGGCAATTGACGTTTTTGAGATTCCCGTCTCGCTAGCCGTTGAGGTAAGCGATGCAGAATTCTTCGATGGCGACCCGGATAGTGCAAACAACTGGGTGGCCACACTCCAGCCCGGATCATTGAAATTCCAGGGTTCAGAGTCCAGCAAGCTGAAATGGGGGTCCCTGGTGAGTTTTCGTTTTGTAGCAGACGAACCACCCAATGTCGCTACGGCTGCGCTTCATGTTGCAGACGCGGGTGAACCGGATAGCCTCGGCATCAACCTGTTGACCAGCAGCACGCTGTTGTTTGAAGATAGTTTCGAATGATTCCGGAGCATCGATCCGCTCAAAGGTACTGAGACACAGGCCTACTCGAAGGAATCTGCGAATATCCGCCAGATCATGGAAATCCGGTAGACCTTGCCGGCATTGCGATCCGCGATATACAAATTACCCTGTTCGTCCTCGCCAAAACTTGAGATACTGCTCAGGGTAGGTGCCGCCAGCGGCCACTCTGTTGATGACCATCCTGAATCACCTTCAATCGCCAGCCAGACCACATCCGAGCAGTAGTCTCCGTAGAAATAATAACCGTCAAACAGCGGATTAGGGCCACGATAAACATAACCACCAGTGACTGAACAATGGGGGTTGTGGGCGTACTCAATGATCGGGTCAGTCGGGCTTACACCAGTACAGACATTACCAAAGGCAAAATCATGCGCCCCCTCACGACAGGACCAGCCGTAATTTCGGCCGCCGGTGTCGGGGGGTTCAAAATCGATTTCCTCCCAGAGATTTTGACCGACGTCGCCGATATACATGTCTCCCGTAGCACGGTCGAAGCTGAAGCGCCATGGGTTGCGCAGACCGTAGGACCAGAGTTCATCACAACCCGCGCTGTCAGCAAATGGATTGGATGCGGGTATTCCGTAGTTCTGAACCAGGCCACATAAATCATCGCCCTCAACGGGTGCCCCGTCTACATCGATGCGTAGCATTTTGCCCTTCAGGCTGGTGATGTCCTGCGCGTGACCGTACACATCATTTGAGCCGCCTCCGTCACCCATCGCGATGTACAGGAAGCCATCGGGTCCGAAATGGAGATCACCACCATTGTGGTTACCCGCGTCTTGTGGGATTTCCAGTATTTTAGTTTCAGCAGTATCTGCAACATCCGGGTTCCCGGAAGATACCCGGTAACGGGCAACGGTTGTCAGATCATATCTAGGATCATCACCCGGGCCAGGATTGCGTGTGTAATTGACATAGAAATAGCCGTTGTTGGAATAGTCAGGATGAAAGGCCAGCCCCAACAAACCCTGTTCACTGGACGCGTTATCGACAACGTCGGTTAAATCCAGAAAGGGTGTAACGTTGACGACACCGTTTTTGACCACCTTGATACGACCGGCTTGCTCAAGCAAAAACACCCGGTCGCTACCGTCACCGGCGTGCATGACACCTACCGGTTGCTGCAGCGCGGTGGCGAATTCCTCGAGCGAAAGCAAGTCGAAATCCTGCGCGAAAACCAGCGAGGAAAAAATCGTCAGGATGACCAGTGGGAAACGTTTCATCTGCTCAAATGTACAAGAGCGCACCTGCCTGCACAACTACTCAATACCGTCCCTGAAGATCACGTCCGGGTCATTGAAATCCGCTTGCAATGGTGCGCCTGCAAAAATACCCAGTGGATTGTATTCTTCGGCCGTGAAACCGGGGAATATGTCGCCAAGTTTGTTGTTGTGTAAGCGTCTCAACAACATTTCACCAAATACACTTCGAAAATCTGTCGTTGCCCACACATCGGCACCCTGGAAGAGATAATCTTCATGCAAACCGAGCCAGTCACCATAGAATCTTCCACCATTGACGCCTCCACCAATGGCCAGGCAGTTATTACCCCAGCCATGATCGGTTCCGGCATCGGCGTTGTCAAAGACCCTTCGGCCAAACTCGCTATAAACAATCATGGTCGTGCGGTCGGCCCAACTGCCGCCACCGGGAGCGGGTATATCGAGATCCCTGAAAAATGCATTGATCGACGCGGAAAGGTCGCGGACGTTGTCAAAATACCCGCCATCGGGACCCTGGTTACCCTGGATATTGTGTGTATCCCAGCCACCGATGTCCGTTTGCGCGAGCCGGACACCCGTGCCCTCCTTGATCAACTGGGCAATAATTTTCAACTCTTCACCGAAACTGGTAAGCCTGCCAGGATTATCGAGACGTGCCGGATAGACCGCACCGTTGGCAGGTACATAGCCACTGAAGTCGATGGTTTCGATCAATGACATCGCTGCCAGCGCCTGGCTGCCGGCAATATCCAGCTCTCCATTTTCCACACCATACATCAGCTCCAGCGCTGCCTCCTGTTCCTCCTCGTAATAATGGGAGTCAAAATCAAAATTGGATGGGTACCTCATGGTCACTGCCGAGGGTTCCAGCAGGAATGAGTAGCGCACGGTAGATTCAGTCATGACCGCCGGCATCAGTATTTCAGGCGGAATATTGGTCGCAGTCTGCATATGCCGGGTTAGCCATCCCGTTGTTGTAAAACGATTTCCGGGCGTACCCAGTTCGGCATAACGCTCTGCTTCGAAGTGGCTGCGGTTGGCCCAGGGCAATCCTGTCGACTGAACGATGGCAAGTTTCTGCTGGTTCCACAGGTCTTTCAAAGGTGCCGCCGAGGAAATCAACCCCCAACCACCTGAAAGTGCCTCCAACTGGTTGCTGGGGATCATCGTACCATTGACACGCAATGCCTCGTAATACCCACGATCCGGATGACCGTCCATCGGGGTCAGGAAGCTCAGGCCATCGATACCGCCACGTTGAAATACGAAAACGAAAATATTGTCGCTGTAAGGGTCGTGTGCAAAGCTCAATGAAGGTCCCATTCCTGCGGCCACCATGGGTGCGGCCAGGGAACTCTTGAGGAAATCACGTCGTTTGATCAGGCTCATCTGGTGCTCTCCTTAGCGCCGCATGGCAGTTGGTGACATGACGATCAGTCCCACCGCAGCCATGATGATTCGTTGATAATAGCTGGTGCCCCCGGTATTTGCCGTGTCGATACCCGGGTCAAGCGGTAAATCTGCGCCAGCCACATTGGGGATACCTGTAATAAAATCGACAACTGTCTGTGCCTGTGCCAGTGGCAATGAATAGCCAAGCGCGCGTGTCATCCACATATTCACAATATTTTCAGGTGTGCGCTCGGCGACCACAGGAATTTCAGTATTGGTCTGTTCAGCCAGGTTGACTTCAGTGCTTTCCCTGAGTATTCGGGTGACCGTTCTCCAGGTCTGGATCAAAGGCCCGCTGCCTTGCCATTGCGACCGGTCATCCGGGAACCCGGTGGGCGCAGCATAATAAAAAGGAAAATGGCTGGTATCGTCCAGGCGAGAAACAAGGGTATTGCTGGGGCTGTGATCCAGGCGGATCGTAAAGTCCATATCCGCGGCCCGAAAAGCACCGATTAAAATTTCAACCGGCCGCTTGACCTTGAGCCCCCAGGTGGTTTTGAAATCTTCGGATTCCAGAACATGCCTGTAGACTTTTCGCAACTGTTCCGGGTCATCGCGGTTGTCATAAAACACATCTGCCGTGCTGCTAACCAGTGCTTCTGCAGGATCATCCGCAACCAGGCGTTTGCACAGCTTCCAGGCAATATACCTGGCCGTGCCATAGTGTCTTGCCAGGTAAGTGAGAATATCGGTCACATCCGATTCGCCACCACCTGGCCCGGCGATAGTGACATCCATCACCTCGATGTCGCCATCGGTAAAATTATAGTGTTGTTCGCTGCGGAACAGAAACTCACCGGTATCAGGGGCTTCGCTGCGACCGTCGGCCACACCCCAGCCGGTAAGGGCCTTGGCGAGTTGGAATACGTCAATTTCTGTATACCCGGCACGTTGCGATTTGCTGTTGGTACCAACGTCACCAGGATCAATTGCGCCATAGTAGTTTTCAACTGCACCTAGCGTATGCAGTTCCATTAATTCACGTGCATAGTTCTCATTGGGACGCGGCCAGGTGTTGGAGTAGTTGTCCAGGTAATACAGCATGCTTGAGGTGCGTGCATTTGCCAGCAACATGTCTTCAAACTTGCCAAACATATGGGCTCTAAGTTGCCGGTCGTATTCAGGCATCATGGCATAGGCTGGAAATTCACGACCATAGATATTGAAGTGATTGAACCAGAAATCGTAGAGTTTTTCGCGCAACTGCCACTTGCTGTAGGCGGCTCGTAACAGGGTGAGGCGCTCCATTTGCCAGACGGGCCTGAGCCGAACCTGGTAGTCATCATCACGACCATACTGCCAAAGCTCAGTGGCGGTTTTATCAATCATGTCATAGGCGAGCCCGGGATCTTTGAAAAGACTGGCGCGACCATTCAATTCCGTGTCAAGTAAATCGTCCGGATAAAGCTGTTCATCCAGCCACAGCCCCAACCTGGCATCGTCATCAAATCCAGGCAGGTTATTGAAGTCGCCTACCTCGCCTGGCCGTGGGCCATAACCCGCCTTATTCAGAATCCGTGCGGCAAAGGGCGGAAGCGAAGGTGCAACGCCTTCCGACTCCGCGTTCTGTGTAACCGGATACAGGGGTCTGAGTCCGGCGAATTTTGCGGGAACCAACCCGGCGGTCTTTTCCCCGGCATGAGTCAGTGAGGTAGAAAGCAGACCGGCCGCACCAAGAACACTTCCGGTACCCAATAGTTGTCTGCGTGAAAGTTTGCTTCTGGTATTGCTCACAAGATCGTTCCTCCTTGAACGTTTAACCCCCTATCTGCCACCTGAATCCGCATAAAGTTATTCAGCAGCGCTTGTATTTCAATATTACGAACAATAATATTTGTGATGTATAGCATAAATCGAACCGGGATTGCAGCCATACATCTGATTTAATTAAAAACTTAAACAAAGAAGGACCAGAACTTATGCAGGGACGAGGCATTACATGCGCCATGGTGGCGATCATTCTTTTTTTATTTTCGCATGAAAACCTCGAGGCAGACACTGCTGAGCTTTCAGCCGTGCAGGACACCACACTGTATGAAGATGCAACTGGACGGCTGGGGAACGGCTCCGGGCAATATTTGTTTGTCGGGCGGACCTGGGATCAAAATGGTATTGACGCACTACTCAGACGTGCACTGATAAAATTCGACCTTGGCAGTGTCCTCCCTGGCTCAACAATCAACACGGCAAGCTTCAGCTTCACCATCAACCAGGTACCCCCCGCTGCCACCAGCGCAACCATCAGCCTGCATACGATGACAGAAGACTGGGGTGAGGGTGCCTCGAACGCGCCGGGCCCCGAGGGCCGTGGTGCGACAGCACAGATTAATGACGCCACCTGGCTGCATCGTTTTTTCGATTACGAGGTTTGGAGCACAGCAGGTGGTGATTTTGCAAGCGTTGCCGTGGCCAGTGAACCGATATCCAGCTCACCTCAAAACGTGACATTCGCCAGCAATCCGCAATTGGTCGCAGCCGTTCAGGCATGGGTTGATAATCCTGCCTCCAACCATGGTTGGGCCCTGCTTGGCGATGAAGTGTTTCCCCAGAATGCGCGAAGGATTTTGAGCCGCGAACATGCAGGACCCGGAAATCCGCTTCTGACCGTGGACTTTACACCGGCACCTGTTGATATTCCCGCGGTTTCCATTCCTGCAATGACCACGACCGGTTTGCTGATATTGGTGCTTTTATTGCTCATCCTGAGCCGTCTTGTTCTGCGCCCGCGCCTGGCACGTGACGGTATAAAGGATCCTTGAGCATAGACGCGGTTCTGAAAATAAACAGCATGCCAGGTATTTTGCATTTATATGATATGGGTCACGAACTTTTTGGCTGGAAGCGTATCATTGGGCTCCAGCAACTAGGCCAGAGGTAGAACAGGATGAAATTCAAACCATGTAACGGTGAATGCACCGAAGAGGGTCTCTATTGTGATGGTTGCGGTCGCAGCCACCAGGAGATAGACGCGATGCGTCAACCGGTCGAGGAACTGGTCACACTTTTCAAGAAGATGAACTACGAAAATCTTGATGATTTCGCCAATGCCATTGCCGGCAGTGTCAAATACAAACTGGGTGCCGGGCATTAAGTGTTTCCGCCCCACTCCAGCGCCTCTCCGTCAGAAGGCGAGAACAGAAACTAATCGAAAACCCTGCCTGAGCCGTAAATTTTGAGCCGTAAATTTAAGTAGGACAGCAGTGTTTCTGCCCTGTTATTTTCAGACAAAGATTTGTGTTGCCCTGGTTCCTCAAATCTTGCTTATGGTGTTTCAAACCCGTCTTCAAATATAAGACTCGGAGGTTCTGCTCCATTACTGATCAGCACTCCCATAAAATTCTTGGAGTCATCTGTAATGGTAGCTGTATTGCGATACCAGTCAGCCTCCAGTAACCAAAACACACCCAGACCCTGCGGCCGTATCGCGAAGGAAACGATTGCGGTAGTAACCAGGCCGCCCAATTCGTCTACATCGGCTTCACCAGCGGCAATGGCTGCATTGTCACTCCCGCAGCCTGCTTCGGCGGCAGGTGTCGGATTAAGCCCGGCGTTATCCACCCAGAATTGGTTGAGCGGGTTGAGCTTGACGGAAGGCATTGCATTATTTCCACAAGGACCGTAGGAGATCGTATCAAGGTATCCCGTGCCATATATTTCGTTGTAAATCTCGTTTGTAATATATGCTGAAGATATTATTACACCACCAGCATCCAGATACGCCAGCCAGGCTCCACCATTGCCGACAACGGTTGAACCGATGTTTGTTACCAGCAGGGCCTGCGTATCCGCATCTGGAACACAGCCTGGGACCTCGTTGAATGGACCGGTCCCAAGATAAAGGTCCGCCCCCGATCTTGCAGATGTTCCACAATACATCAGGTCAGGTCTCAAAGACTGGGCCATTGATATCGAAGGAAAATTAAAAATCAGAATAACCGTGGAAAGCGTAAAAAGGATCCTTCCTTTCATTTCATTAACCCCTATCGTTTTAAGAAAACATAAAAAATTATTATTCGGCAATGGTAAACCTCACTCAAATCCCAGTCAATTCAAAATGAACTACGAAAGTCTTGAGATGCCGCTCTCGCGGTCGCCGTTGGCGCCAGGTCCATAAGGGTTGCAGAGTATTGCATTGTCTAAAGTTTCAACAAAAACACAAAAAAAGGGCCGTTGATACGGCCCTTTTTTGTCAGCTTGCGGGAATGCGATTTAAACTTTGATCCGTCGACGACCAAGATAGACAAAAGCGAGAACCAACAACAACAATCCCAGCGTGGACAGAGTCGGAATCGGCTGAGAGTCGCCAGCGCTGATACTGTAGGCGCCGCCACTGATCAGTGCACCCATAAAATTCTTTGAGGTATCAGTATAGGAACTTTCATTATCCTGCCAGTCTGCCTCCAAAAGCCAGAACACGCCTGAACCCTGTGGACGTATTGCGAAGGATACAAAAGGGGTCCCAACCAGTCCACCAAGTTCGGTTACTTCGGCCTCACCAGTGGCAATCGCTGAAAGATCCCAACCACATCCTTCCTGGCCGGCGGGTGTTTCAGTCAGACCGCTGTTGAGTTGCCAGAATGGATGGTCAGGACTGAGTTTTAATGAGGGCATCGTGTTGTCAGAACAGGATCCAAAATTCGTGCCCTGTCCGTATCCGGTACCATATATTTCGTTATACACATCATCGGTAATACTATATTCAGTAATAATCACACCACCGCTGTTCAAATAGGCCAGCCAGGCTGCCCCATTACCGCCAACGGTACCTGAGCGAGTAATCAGAAGAGCCTGTGTGTCAACACCCGGCACACACCCTGAGACCTCGTTAAATGGACCTATACCAAGGTAGAGATCTGAACCGAATCTGCTATTGCTTCCACAAAACAGCAGGTCAGGTTTCAAAACCTGGGCCATGGATATAGAGGGAAGGTTGAAAAGCATTGCGACAGCAAAAAGTGCGAATAGAAGTCTCTTGTTCATTTTATTCATCCGTAGTGGTTTAAAGATAAAAAAACAAAGTTGATTTTTATAATTTTTATTTGCGCGAGATTATCCCTCATAACGCAGGTAAATGCTAGGTTCCATTGAGAGCCAACTTGATTTAATTCCAAGCTTGCGCTTAAATCAGCCCGACCCGCAAAAAGGCAACACATGTTTCGCAACAAGCTGCCCGGCAAAGGCACCAACATATTCACGCTGATGTCAAAAATGGCCCATGACAATGGTGCCATCAACCTGGCACAGGGCTTTCCGGATTTTGATGGGCCGCTGGTACTGCGTGAACTTGTCGCATATCACATAGCCCGTGGACACAATCAGTACGCACCGCTGGCCGGTGTACCCCAATTATGCGAACAGATTGCAGCCAAGGTACGGGACCTCTATACCCGCGAGGTCGACCCGGATCGTGAAGTTGTCGTCACGCCCGGTGCCACCGAAGCAATATTCTGCGCAATCACGGCGGTGGTGCACCCCGGCGATGAGGTCATCGTGTTTGACCCGGCCTACGATACTTACGAGCCCGGTGTCACGCTCAATGGCGGCATAACAAAGCACATCAGTCTTCGCTACCCGGATTTTACTATCGACTGGCAACAGGTACGGGATACCATCACCGAACGCACCCGCCTGATCATACTCAACACCCCGCACAACCCGACCGGTACCATCTGGAGCGAGCGGGATATTCAGCATTTGCGGGAAGCCATCGACGACCGCGATATCCACATCATCTCGGACGAGGTCTACGAGCACATATGTTTTGATGAAAGACAGCACCATAGCCTGCTGTGTTACCCGGACCTTGCAGACCGGTCTTTCGTGATTTCTTCGTTTGGCAAAACCTACCACACCACGGGCTGGCGGATAGGTTATTGCATCGCACCGCAACCACTGATGGACGAATTCCTGCGTATACACCAATTCATTAATTTCAGCACCAGCACCCCGATGCAATACGCCATAGCGGATTTCCTCCGTGAACACCCGCAACATCATCTTGAACTGAGAAGTTTCTACCAGCAAAAGCGTGACCTGTTCCTGGAATTGATGGCCACATCACGGTTCAAGCTGGTTCCATCAACAGGCACTTACTTTCAACTTGCCGGATACAATGCGATCAGCGCCGAAATGGATATGGAATTCGCCGCCCGTCTGACCCGCGAACACAAGGTGGCGGCCATACCGGTATCCGTTTTCTATAAACAGGTACCGGATCAACATGTCATTCGTTTCTGTTTTGCCAAGCACGATGATACATTGCGTGCAGCCTGTAAAAGACTCGTGGAATTGTAATCTGAGTGCCAGACAATCTTTTTCATAATCTTGCGCTTACCTGTATTTCTTAATACAATTTGCCATTCGATGTCTTTGAGCTTGCGAAATCGCCTGCATATGCGTACTCTTTGTTATTGGAATCCAGGTAACGGTCGCCCATTGCTCTATGGATGGAACAAACAAGACGTTTACAAAACCCATTAAGAGGTATTGAATGCGTCTTTCAGGAGACTGAACATCATGAAAAGTGAAAGCAGCAACGTACTCGGTATGAAAAGTGAAAGTAGCAACGTACTCGGTCACCTGATTGAGGTCACCGGCGATTATTTCGTTGCCCGGCTGACATCGGACCTGGAAGGTCTGTTTTCCGACAAGATGATCGGCATGGATAAGGTCCGGGTCGGCCAGGTCGGATCCTACCTGATGGTCAGACAGTCCCACACCAAGATACTGAGTATGGTCGAAAGCATGTGGTCAGAGACCACGGCAGATGGCCGCGAGATCAACAAGATTCGTCTTTCACCACTCGGTGAGTTCGATAGTAATGGCAACTTCGACCGCGGCATCCACCACTACCCAACGGCTGGTGCGGAGCTGCACATGGTTTCCAGTTGGAACCTGGAGCGGATATTTTCCGATTTCAGCGAAGTGTTCTATAAAGTTGGCAAGCTGAGTTCATTTGAATCTATCGATGTTTATCTCGACGCCTCAAACTTTTTCGGTCGGCATGCCGCTATCCTCGGTCAGACCGGTTCCGGTAAATCCTGGACAGTGACCAGCCTGATACAGTCAGCTTTGCGCTATATGCCCAATGCACACGTCATCATCATGGATATGCACGGTGAGTACGGCGTCAAGAGAACCGATTCGCTTGTGTCTTCTCCATTTCCAAGCAATAAAGTGCGCTGCATGGACGCCCTTGAACTTGAAATACCCTACTGGTTGCTGACCTACTCGGACCTTGCCGACTTAATTATCAACCCGGAAGATGTTAACGCCTCGCTACAGCTTGCCTTTTTACGTACCGCGCTGGGCGAGTTGAGGATAGAAGCGAATAAGAGTGAAAGCCTGGGTCACATCACTGTCGATTCACCGGTTTATTTTTCGCTGCAAGAGTTGCGGGACAAATTCGAACTGGCCAACCAGGAAACCGAGGATTTTGGGCGCGTCAAGGGTGCAACCTACGGAAGGTTCAATCAACTCCTGGTGCGCCTGGACAGCATGATGAATGACACCCGTTATGACTTCATGCTCAAACCGGTCATGCGCACATCCACCGCTACACTGGTGGATCTGATGCGTGATTTTGTCGGTCTGGGTGAACCAAAAGCTAATGTGACCGTACTGAACCTCAGCGCCATACCCTACGACGTAGCGCCCATGGTGACGGCCTTGATAGGCCGCCTGGCCTTTGAATTCAATTTCTGGAATCCGAAGTGCCTGGAATTCCCCATCTGGCTGGTATGTGAAGAGGCGCAGCAATACATTCCGCGCAATGATGACTCGCGATACAAGGAAGCACGCCGTACCTTCGAACATATCTCCAAGGCCGGACGCAAATACGGTGTCGGTCTGTGTATAGTCAGCCAGCGACCTCACGAGGTTTCGGAAACGGTACTGGCCCAGTGCGGTACATTTTTGTGCTTGCGTATTGCCAACCCCGATGATCAGGAATACCTGCGCGATATGGTACCGGATTCGGCCCGTGGCACGTTTTCAGCCATTACCTCGCTAGGCCGCGGTGAACTGGTTGCGATGGGCTCGGCAGTTCCAATGCCGGTGCGTTTTCAGATGAATCTGCCCAATCCCCCGCCGAACTCACAGGATGTCAACTTCGCCGAGAAATGGAGCAAGGGTGGCGAAGAGATCGATGTCGCACTACTGGTCAGTAACTGGCATAAACAAATCCGCTAGTTCTATTGGGACCCAAAAAATAAACAGCTAGCTGAATCCTCCCAACGCGACGGTGATCGCCTGACCACTGACACCGCTTGATTCCTCAGAAGCCAGAAAAGCAATCATCTCGGCCACTTCACGCGAAGTGGCTACCCGGCCGGGTGCATAGAGTGCGGCACGCTGTTGCCAGACCTCTTCGACAGTAATGCCGCTTGCCATAGCTTCGGCACGGGCGGAACGTTCAGCCATTTCCGTACGCACCCATCCCGGCAGCACCGCGTTAGATGTCACGTCAAAGGCACCGGCGTCCCGTGCCACTGAACGCATCAGGCCAATTAGACCAAGCTTGGAACAGTTATAAGCCGAGCCTGCATGCTCGGCAACCTGCGCCGCAGTCGAACTGGTATACACCACGCGTCCGTAACGGCGTTTTACCATGCTTTTCACTATCAATCGTGAAAGATGAAACGGGCCGTCCAGGTTGATACGCATGGTTTCGTCCCAGGTCGCCGTTTCCTGTTCCCATATCACTCTTTCATGAGCAGAGCCAATACCGTGATTGCAGACAAAGATTTCAACCGGGCCCAGCCGTGTTTCAGTTTCAGCGACTGCCCTTTCGCAACCGTCGACCGTACCCAGGTCTGCCACGCTGTATTCAAAACCGGTTTTGAGCAATTCTTTTTCGCTACGCGCAACAGCCATAACCGATGCACCCCGGTTTGCCAGCAGTGCGGCGGTTTCACGTCCGATTCCACGACCGGCACCCGTAACCAACGCAACTCTTCCCTCTACTCCTGCCATGAACCTGTCCTCGACATAAGGACAGGTATTATAATGATTTTCGCCAATGCAAAATTAATTGACAAATATCAAGTTGCTGCAGTAATTCATGCCCTACTATGCAACCCGAATCATCCGATATTAGAATGTACATCTTCACTGAGAAGACGAAGGGTTTTTATTTTCAATTTCTCGGGTACTGGGAGTAAGTAGAATTGGACAGGCCAGCTAGCAATAATGTGACAGTCAACGAGGTCCCTGAGCATACGGTTGAGATCATCACCAACTCGGGTGAAGGTGCTCAAAAGTGTGCGCAGATTTTTGGTCAGACCTGCGCCAAGATGGGTAACGGTGTCTGGACGGTAGAAATCATTCCGGCCGAAATCGAGCCTCCGCACCATACGGTTACCAGTACCTCGGGTAACATCATCCGTTTTGGGACTGAAAAAATTACCAACTGGGGCGACCAGTCAAAATTGGCTATCGCATTCAATGACCAGGTATGCCTTTCCCGTCACCGGCTTAACTCATTTGATGACGATTGCATTATCCTCCAGGAAAGCGCCTGGGAAAACCACGAAGACCCGGCCATCCGAAAAATGTATGCGGAAGCCATGGAAGAGATGTCTTCGAAGAATTATCGCTTTATCCAGGTTCCTATCGAGGAAGAAACCCTCAAGGTCGTAGACAATCCGCAACATGGTAAAAACATGTTCGCACTGGGCATGCTTGCAGAGATCTACCAACGTGATCTTTCCATCATTGAAAAGCAGATTGCGCATATCTTCCACAAAAAGCCGCCCAAGGTCACAGAGCTTAATGTCCAGCTTGTAAAAAATGGAATGGCCTGGGCACGTGAAAACCTGGATTTCCAGTTTGCTATTGAAACCATACCTGCCAAAGAAACCCGCGTCGTGATGAACGGCAACCAGGCCTGTGCGTTGGGTGCTGTCGCTGCCGGTATGGAAATGTGTGCAATGTACCCGATTACACCGGCAACCTCGGTTTCACATGAACTTGCGTCCATTATTGAATATTATGGCGGTATCGTTCACCAGGCAGAAGACGAAATAGCTGCCGCCGGCGTGGCACTGGGCGCCTCCTATGGTGGCAAAGTGGCACTGACGGTAACATCCGGTCCAGGTATGGCTCTGAAGACCGAGTTTCTGGGCCTCGCCATCATGACCGAGATACCCCTGGTTGTTCTGGATGTCCAGCGTGGCGGGCCATCAACGGGTCTGCCTACCAAGGTGGAGCAATCCGATCTGTTGTCCTCGATCTTCGGTCAGCACGGTGACGCACCACGTGTTGTGATAGCACCACGGTCAATCGAAGAGTGCTTTCATGCGATGGTGACCGCACGCCGTATCGCCGAGACATTCCGCTGTGTTGTGATCATCCTGACAGATGCAAACCTGGCAACAGGTGTTCAACAGTTCACCAAACCGGAGTTCGATATACGCTGGCAACAGGAGCCGGTTGATTTTTCACCGGTACCCGAAGGCTTACGCCCATACGACTGGGACCTGGAAACCGGTTTGTCCAGACGTATCGTTCCCGGAACGCCAGGTGGCGCACACACGGTCACGGGTCTGGCGCATGATGAGTTCAGCAATGTTTCCTACCACCCGGACAGTAATGAGCTCGGTTGTAAAATGCGTAGCCGGAAACTGGCCGTGTTCCAATCCACGCTGATGCCACCTGAAATACATGGAGACCAGGAAGGTGATCTGTTGGTGGTTGGCTGGGGCTCAACCCAGGGTGCCATCGAAGAAGCCGTTGACCGTGCCCGCGCAGAAGGTCACAAGTTTTCAACCTGTCAATTGACATTCATGTCACCACTGGAGCCGGGACTGAAAGATATCTTTAGTCGCTTCAAGAAGGTCATGACCGTAGAGATCAACTACTCCGATACCGTAGGCGACCCCTACATCACCGAAGAAACACGTCGCTATGGCCAGCTTGCCTGGTTGTTACGTGCCCATACACTGGTTGATATCGATTGTTGGACAAGTTGTCCAGGGCAACCACTCCGGCCAAATGACATCTATAATTCCATTATTGCGAAAAGTGTGAAAGGAGCGTCCAAATGAGCAGTATTCCAATTTCCCTGCTGGAACTTGAAGACGACGCCTCGTCATGCCTGGTGGCAGACGACTATCAAAAAAAGGAAGGCAAATGGTGTGCAGGTTGCGGTGACTTCGGCGCCTTGAATGCAGTCAAACGCCTGCTGGCAAAAGAACAACTGAAACCGGAAAAAATGGCGTTTGTCTCAGGCATCGGTTGCTCAAGCCGCTTCCCTCATTATGTCAATTCTTACGGCTTCCACGGTATTCATGGGCGTGCCCTGCCGATCGCAACGGGACTCAAACTGGCACGGCCGGAGCTGGATGTTTTTGTTGTCATGGGTGACGGTGATTGCACCTCTATCGGTGCCGGTCACTGGATTCATGCTATCCGCTATAACACCAACATGACCGTGTTATTGCTCGATAACAACATCTATGGTCTGACCAAGAATCAAACCTCACCAACTACACCACAAGGTCATGCATCGATGACTTCACCGCGCGGTGCAGTGCTGCCGCCGTTGGATCCACTGCAGGCAACGCTGGGTGTGTCGAATGCATCATTCGTTGCCCAGACAGCTGACTGGGTGCCGGCACACCTCTATGCCACGCTGGAAGCGGCTTATGCACACAACGGATTTTCCTTTGTCCGCATCCTGCAGCGTTGCCCGAAATTCACCGCGGATGTGTTTGCCGAAAACGTCAAAAACCCGGATCTGACCGAATTGCTGGTACATGAAAATGGTGTCAATGCACCAGGTCTGGACAAACTTTTTAAAGCAACACGTGTCCATGACCCTA
>Ga0316201_10000181_pt1 | contig 30423 bp, 28 predicted proteins | sample CS6wburrow_MG_FD_204516 | JGI IMG/M metagenome (GOLD analysis project Ga0316201, IMG submission 204516) | Coastal sediment microbial communities from Delaware Bay, Delaware, United States - CS-6 worm burrow | ecosystem: Environmental > Aquatic > Marine > Coastal > Sediment | place: USA...
TTGATCGTGTCCGTACGCCAGCGCTCCTCGCCCGTAGCGGCATCGATGGCTACCAGGTAGCCGTCCAGCGTGCCGACGAACACGCTGTCACCCCAGACGGCAACACCTCGATTGACGACGTCGCAACACGCGTATTGCCCCCAGGACTTGGGCACATGTGGGTCGTAGCGCCAGAGTTCTTCGCCGGTTGCAGCATCAAGTGCGTAAACAATGCTCCAGGAGCCGGTGACATACATACGCCCATCGACCACGATGGGCGTTGCCTCCATGCCGCGCCGGGTTGGCACATCGAAATACCAGGCGAGTCCAAGATCGGCCACGTTGGCCTGGTTAATACCATCGAGCGGGCTGAATCGCTGCTCGTCGTAGGTACGTCCGTGCGACAGCCAGTTGGCGCCATCGCCTGCGGCTGCGAGCAATCGTTCGCCATTGATATTGGTGACTTCAGGAGCGCCTGAGTCGGCGGCTTCAGCCTTTTCGTCATACGCGTCTTGCGATTTCCCGCAACCCGCTGCGAGCGCTACAACGAGCAGTGCTACTACCAGGCTTTTCCAAGGCATTGCTGTATCCCTTCAGTGGCTAGTGGCAAGGGCAACAATGTAACATCCGTCGCGCTCCATGTCGGCAGATCAGGTGAAACGACTGGACCGCAAGCCTCTGGCGAGTCCGGCCACGACGATTTCGCTGCCAGCGATCCACCTAACGGGATCTAGCTTGCCCCTGTCCCGATCTCATCGTCATCCCCGCCAGTTTCACTGAGTTGAGCGGCAAGCGCCTCCCACGTTGTAACGGGCATCTCACAATGCGTCCCCAGGCAACGATAGGCGACGGTTTCGCCGTCGATTGCCGCGCGTTCCGCGAGCGCGCCGGGAAGGTCTGGCGCGGCGCTGTCGATCGCAAAGACGAGCCGTCGCGGCGCATACAGTTTGGCGGCCGCGTCACGCCATCCTGCGATTTTCTCCGCCGGTCCGCGGATCACGATGATCTCCGGGTGATGCAGGTATTCCTCGAGCGCAGTGATCAGGCTGACATGGCCGTGCGGGTATTCGCTGATCGCTTGCCAGCCAGCCCGCAGGGTTTTCTCCGCCGCCGCAAGGTAGCGCGTTTCGCCGAGCAGAAAGCCAAGGCGCTGCAGCGCGAATGCGGCGATTCCATTACCGGACGGTACGGCTTCGTCGGCGAGCGGTTTGGGTCGGTGAATCAGCGTTTCGTGATCGTCGGCCGTGAAATAGAACCCGCCGTCCCTGGGGTCCTCAAAGTGCCTCAATAGAAGCTCGGCAATGTTTACCGCAAAACCGAGGTGTGCCGAATTCCAGCGCGCCTGCAATAGCTCCAGCAGCGCGTCGAGGAGGAAGGCATGGTCGTCGAGATAGGCGGGGAAGCGTGTTTCGCCATCTTTGTGGCTGGCGAACAGGCGGCCGTCGACCAACATGCTTGAGCGGAGAAAATCCGTCGCACGCGCAGCGGCATCGATGAGCTCTGTACGCTGCAGTGCCTGGCCGGCAATCGCGCAGCCACGAATCGCAAGCGCGTTCCAGGAGGTCAGCTGTTTCTCATCCCTTTCGGGAGGTACACGCTGCAGCCGTTGCGCGAGAAGCGTCGCTTTCGCGGCGTCGATCTTCTGCTTTACGTCCCGTTCTTTGAGGCCGCTTGCCGACGCAATATCGCTGATCGACTCGTGCACGGTCAGGTGCCACTGTCCCTCGAAGTTGGCGTTCTGGTTAAGGCCAAATCGTCGGGCGAATACCTCGTAGTCGTCGCCCAGCAGTTCGCGAACCTGCTCAGGACGCCACAGGTAGTAGGTCCCCTCGTGACCCTCCGAGTCGGCATCACGCGTCGCAAAAAAGCCGCCATTATCGGCCTGCATATCGGCGAGCATCCAGTCGACAGTTGCGTTCGCGGCGTCCGCGAAGCGCTCGTCGCCGGTGGCCAGCGCAGCCTGGGCATAGAGTGCGAGCAACGGGCCGTTGTCATACAGCATTTTCTCGAAGTGCGGGATTTGCCAGTAGCGATCGACCGAGTAGCGGCAAAAACCCCCGCCGACGTGATCGAAAATACCGCCGTCGGCCATGCGCGTGAGCGTCAACGTTGCCATGAAGAGCGCCTCGACATCTGGCTCGGCGTCGTTGGCTGTGGCACGCCAGTGGCGCAGCAGGCGATCGATCGTCGTCGGGTGCGGAAATTTCGGTGCCGAACCGAAGCCACCGTATTCCCTGTCGAAGGTCTGCTCGAAGCTCGTGCGCACTGTCGCAAGCGGCGTCGCATCGAGCACGCTGTCGACGCCGGCACTTGCCGGATCAAGCTTCGCGAATACGTCGACAAGTCTTGCACTCTGCGAGCGGACTTCGTCGCGCTTTTCGGCGTAGTACTGTGCAATATTCTGCAGTAACTCGCTGAAGGCCGGCATGCCGTAACGCGGCTCGTTCGGGAAATAGGTGCCTCCGAAGAAAGGGCGCTGATCGTCGCCGTCGAGGAACATCGTGAGCGGCCAGCCACCGCCGCGCTGCGTCAGCAACTGGTGCGCGGTCTGGTAAATCTTGTCGACGTCCGGGCGTTCCTCACGATCTACCTTGATATTGACGAACAAGTCATTCATCAATTTCGCGGTCGCCTCGTCTTCGAAGGACTCGTGCGCCATAACGTGACACCAGTGACACGCGGAATAGCCGATCGAAAGCAGGACTGGCTTGCCCGTATCACGCGCCAGCTGAAATGCCTCATCGCCCCATGGATACCAGTGCACCGGGTTGTCCGCATGTTGCTGAAGGTAGGGGCTGGATTCCTGTTGCAGGCGATTTGTCATGGTTTCCCCGGGGCAGCGCCCCTATGACGCAATGCAGAAACTGACTATGATACCCGTCTTGTGCCAACGCTGAGCCAGAATTGATGCTGACATATCCAGAGATCGACCCGGTCATATTTTCAATCGGGTTTCTCAAGATCCGCTGGTACGGATTGATGTATGTCATCGGTTTCCTGTTCGCCTGGTGGCTGGCGAGGCGCCGTTGCGCGCGGGCTGATTCACCGATTAATGCGCAGCAGGTTGACGATCTGATCTTCTACGGAATGCTCGGTGTCATTATCGGCGGACGGCTGGGCTATGCGCTGGTTTACGGCTGGAGCCAGCTGATTAGCGATCCACTCTACCTGTTCAAGATCACAGAGGGTGGCATGTCCTTCCACGGCGGCCTTGCCGGCGTGATGACGGCGATGTGGTTGTATGGACGCAAGCTCGGTCACTCGATCTGGCGCATGACGGATTTTGTCGCGCCGGTTGCGCCGCTTGGACTCGGCTTCGGCCGCATCGGCAATTTCATCAATGGTGAATTGTGGGGTAAACCCACGGATGTGCCATGGGGCTTTCTCGTGAATGGCCAGGTGCTGCATCCGTCGCAGCTCTACGAGGCGCTGCTCGAGGGCTTCCTGCTGTTCGCGATCCTGTGGATCTACACGGCCAAACCGCGACCGTACCTCGCCGCGTCCGGCCTGTTTCTGTTGCTTTACGGTGGATTCCGCTTCTTCATTGAGTTCTATCGTGTGCCCGACGCGCAGCCCGGCTACCTGGCATGGGGCTGGGTTACCATGGGCCAGGTACTTAGCCTGCCGATGATAATTGTGGGCGCCATCCTGTTGATAATGGCCTATCGTTCGGCCAGTACCGTGGAGGCAAAGGCCTGATATGCAGCAATACCTGGATATGATGCAACTGGTTCGTGACACGGGCGCGCGCAAGGAAGATCGCACCGGTACCGGGACGCTGAGCGTTTTCGGGCATCAGATGCGCTTCAATCTGAATGACGGCTTTCCTCTGGTTACGACGAAAAGACTGCACCTGCGCTCAATCATCCATGAGCTATTGTGGTTTCTGAGCGGCGATAGCAACATTGGCTACCTGAAAGACAACGGCGTTTCGATCTGGGACGGCTGGGCTGATGAGAACGGCGAGCTCGGCCCGGTTTACGGCGTGCAGTGGCGCAGCTGGCCAACGCCGGATGGCGGCAATGTCGACCAGATCTCGCAAATCATGCAGCAGCTTCGTGAAGATCCGGACTCCCGCCGCATCATCGTCAACGCATGGAACGTCGGCGAGATCGACAATATGGCGCTGCCCCCATGCCACTGCCTGTTCCAGTTCTATGTTGCCGACGGCAAGCTGTCGTGCCAGCTGTATCAACGCAGCTGCGATATCTTCCTTGGTGTGCCGTTCAATATTGCCTCTTACGCGCTACTGACGCACATGCTTGCGCAGCAGGCGGATCTCGGCGTCGGCGATTTCATCTGGACAGGAGGCGACTGTCACCTGTACCTGAATCACCTGGAGCAGGCGAACGAGCAGCTCGGACGTGAACCTTTGCCGTTGCCGCGGCTGGCCATCAAGCGCCGGCCGAAGAGTATCTTCGATTACAAGTTCGAGGACTTCGAGATTCTGAACTACGAGTCGCATCCGCACATCAAAGCCGCGGTAGCGATCTAGTGTCTGCACAAATGGCGTTGGCAGACTCTGGTCTGTGACATGATCAGCATTATCGTCGCCGCGTCGACGAACAACGCAATTGGTAAACAGGGCGAGCTGCCCTGGAAAATCTCCGATGATCTGAAACGCTTCAAAGCGCTGACCCTTGGCAAGCCGATTGTCATGGGACGGCGCACCTACGAGTCTATCGGACGTCCGTTGCCGGGCCGCCAGAACATCGTCATAACCCGACAGGCCGGATTCGATGCGCAAGGATGTGATGTTGTCGCATCTCCGCAAGAGGCGCTGCGTGTCGCAAGCAGTGCGGGCGAGATCTTCGTAATTGGGGGCAGCGAAATCTATGCGTTGTTCCTGCCGAAGGCACATCGACTACACCTGACTCGTGTACACACGCACATCGATGGCGATGCGTTTTTTCCCGATATTGATGAACAGATTTGGCAGCTCGTCGATGCCGAGGCCCATGTCGCTAGCGATGTAAACCAGTTTCCGTTCGAGTTCAGGACCTACGAGCGGAAAGATCGTTCCTGATCGAGTCGACGGCGGGCAGCCGGGTCGTCACCGCGGCTATCGCAGCATCGATGTCTACATCCTCGATACGTTCGGCGGACGCCGTGAATTCTTCTAGCAGCGCCTTCTGTACTTCACCACGTTGCTGCGCCATAAGATAAGGGATATCGGCGTGGAACATGACCATCGAGTAACGTGGAATAAAGTGTTCCGGCAGTCGTTTCTCGAGTTCGAATGCCAGCGTCTTGCGTAATGCAAACTTGGGATCGCGGACGGTATCGCGCATCTCTATGTAGTTATCCAGCGCCATATCGGCGATCGCATTCGCATTCGCGAGTTGCTCTGCCTCGAAACGAGCGAACACGGTCGGCCAGTCGTCCCTGTGCTGGGCAATGATCTTGTCGAGCAGGACGCAATCTTCGAAAGCGAGGTTCATGCCCTGGCCGTGAAACGGCACTATCGCGTGCGCCGCGTCTCCCAGTAGCAGGACGTTGCCGCGATCATGCCAGTGCCTGCAGCGCACCGTACCCAGTTCGCCGAGCGGATGGTTGAGCATTTCGTCACAGAGATTCGGTATGAGTGCAGCTGCATCAGGAAAGTACTCTTCGAAAAACGCGACAACCGACTGCGGGTTGGTCAGTGATTCGAAACTGATGTCTCCCTGGTTGGGAAGAAACAGCGTCAACGTGAAATCGCCACCGGGATTCGGCAGCGCGATCAGCATGAAGCCGCCGCGCGGCCAGATGTGCAATGCGTCAGATGCCAGCTGATACTCGCCGCCAGGCCCTGCCGGAATCGACAGCTCCTTGTAACCGTGGCGCAGCAGCGTTTCTATGCCACCAAAAGTATCGGACCCGTCAAACGAACGGCGTATTTTTGAGCCCGCGCCGTCGGCGGCAAACAGCGGCTCGGCTTCAACCTGGTACAACGTGCCGGTTTTCTCGTCGCGTACATGTACGATGCGATCCGGCGCATCGTAGCCGATTGCGTTTTGTTCGAAATTCAGCGCAAGGTTCGTTGTTTCGCTGGCCACGCCAAGCAGAACCTGGTTGAGGCCGAGTCGCGTTATCGAATAGATTTCTTCGTCGGCTTGCTGCCCGTACGGATGAAACTCGCTACGGCCGTCCTGCTGGTGCACCATGCGACCGCGCATCGGTACCATCAATGGCCTGATGAGCGAATCGATGCCGACTTGCTGAAGTGCGTTCAGGCCCCGTGCTGCGAGTGCCAGGTTAATCGACCGCCCGGCCTCGGCGTCCTGTATGCGCGGGTCTTTGAAGCGCTCGTAGACCTCGACATTGAAGCCATGGCGCGCCAGCATGATGGCGATCAGTGTGCCGCATTGTCCGGCACCAATTATGTTCACGGTTGGGCTAGTCATGAGGCCTGAGACGGCAGCGCTTCAGCCAGCCGCTCAGCGAAATCGAAAACATCGACAAAACTGTTATACAACGGGGCCGGCGCAACCCGGATCACATCCGGGTTTCGCCAGTCACCTGTCACGTTAAGTTCGCACAGTCGATCGAATAGCGCCCGCGCATCGATCGAGCTGTCGTTCACCTTCAGCGAGAGCTGACAGCCGCGCGCCGCTTCTGGCGTAATACTGCCAATTCGGTCGCCAAAGCGCGTTTTGATAAGCCAGTCGAGGTAGCCGGTGAGTGCCCGCGACTTGTCGCGCAGACGATCCATGCCTGCTTCCTCAAACAGCTGCAACGATGCGATGACCGGCGCGAGCGCGAGGATAGGCGGATTGCTCATCTGCCATGCCGCTGCACCCTCAGCTGCATCGAAATCCGGCCGCATCTGGAATCGTGTGCTCTCCCGGTTGCCCCACCACCCGTGCAGGAATTCGTCGGGGGAGCGGTGCTTCTCATGTACGAAAGCGCCCGCGACCGCGCCCGGTCCGCTGTTGAGGTACTTGTAAGTGCACCAGGCGGCGAAGTCCGGCGCCCAATCATGCAGGGCTAACTCCACGTTGCCGATCGCATGTGCGAGATCGAGGCCGACCCTGCAATCGTAGCGGCGCCCCAATTCGCAGATTGCCTGCATATCAAGAACCTGTCCCGTGTAGTACTGCACGCCGGGCAGCAACAACAATGCGACAGAGCCACCCTCGCGCTGCAGCATTTTGTCGAGTTCCTCGATGCGCAGGTGCATCTCCCCAGGCGGCGGCTGCCATTCGAGCAGGTCCACCGCCGGATCGTAGCCGTGCACGCGTATCTGGGAAGCAGCGGCGTACTGGTCGGACGGAAAAGCACCAGACTCGATGATTATCTTCCGTCGCTGCGGCGTCGGCCGGTAGAAGCTCGCCATCATCAGGTGCAGATTCACCGTCAGTGTGTTCATTGCGATGACTTCGCTTTCGCGAGATCCGGTCAATGCGGCAAATCCCGGCGTGGCGTGCTGATGATAATTGATCCACGGCCGCTCGGAATGAAAGTGACCGTCGACGGCATAGTTATGCCAGTTTTCCAGTTCATTGCGTACGAACTCGACAGCGGTCCTGGGCTGTAAACCCAGGGAGTTGCCGCAAAAATAGACCGGCGTGCGGCCGTTCTTGTCACGCGGGAAATTGAACTCCCCGCGAAACCGCGCAAGCGGGTCTTCCTGGTCCAGCGATTGCGCGAAAGCGCGCGTGTCCTCGTACATCATTCGTCGCCGTCCGGTCTGGGCATGACTGTGCCGCATTCGTCGCAGCGTCGGTTCGCCTCAGAGGCATAGAATCGATCGAAGATTGCCGGCAATTGCGCCACGATGTCGTCGACGTAGACAGTCTCCTCGTACAGCTTGTTATTGCAGTTATCGCAAAACCACAGAAAGCCATCGAGTTCATGCGCGAGGCGCTTTCGTTCCACAACCAGGCCCACGGAACCTGCGAATCGCTGCGGCGAGTGGGGTACACGCGGCGGCAGCAGCAACATTTCGCCCTCGGCAATCTTGATGTCACGCCGCTCAGCGTCATCGACGATTCGCAACAGCATTTCGCCTTCAATCTGGTAGAAGAGCTCTGGCCCTTCGTCGACGTGATAGTCCGTTCGTGAATTCGGTCCGCCGACGATCATCACGATAAAGTCGTCCTCGTCAAAGACCTGTTGGTTGCAGACCGGCGGCCGCAGTTGCTCGCGGTGCCTGTCGATCCAGTCCGCCAGATTGAAGGCTACCAGCGACTTCACCGGCCCTGACCTTCAACCTGTACGACGCGCGGCAGCCGCTTGTCCAGTCGCACCGCCGTAAGCTGCCGGCCCCAGACGCAGCCAGTATCAAGGCTAAGCAGATTCGGAAGCACGATAAGACCCAGGGCCGACCAATGACCGAAAACGATCCGCGTACTGCCCCACGCGGGTTTCGATGCCTCGTACCAGGGCAGCTCTCCCTTGCGGGCACGCCAGGGGGAGCCGCTGAAACTGAGATCGAGATGCCAATCCTTGCGCAGCATGCGCATGCGAGTCAGGCAGTTGATTATGAATCGCAGTCGCTTGTAGCCAGTAAGATTGCCCGACCAGGCGTTCGGCGTGTTGCCGTACATCTTTCCGAGTAGAGTGGGATAGTCGTATTGCTGCAGGGCTTCTTCGACTTCGGCCGCGCGCGCCAGCGTCTTGCTGATACTCCAGGCCGGATGTGTGCCTGCATGCACGAGCAGCGTGTCGAGTTTCTTGTCGTAATGCGCAAGTGGCTGGTGGCGCAGCCAGTCACAGAGCTCCGCGACATCCGGCGCATTGAGGAGTTTCTGCAACGTTCCAAAGCGTTTTCCGAAGCGCACGACGCCTGCTTCCAGCGCAAGGAGGTGCAGGTCGTGATTGCCAAGAACGGTAACGACAGAGTCCCCCAGTGACTTCACGTAGCGCAGCGTCTTAAGCGACTTTGGACCACGATTGACGAGGTCCCCGGTGAGCCACAGCGTGTCTTGCGAAGGGTCGAATCGAATCGCATCCAACAGCCGGCGAAACGGGTCATAGCAACCCTGAATATCACCAATTGCGTAGACCGCCATCAGATTTCCGATTAGTGCAGCAAGCCGGGCACAGCCAGCGTGAACGGCGCGATCGGCGCGTCAAAGCTCGTGCCGTCAGGGCCAACCATGCGATACAGGCCCTGCATGGCACCGACCGGGGTTTCAATGACCGCGCCACTCGAATACCGAAAGCGCTCGCCCGGTTCCAGGTGAGGCTGCTCACCGACGACACCGTCGCCACTGACTTCCTGCACCTTGCCATTGGCGTCGGTAATCACCCAATGGCGACTCATCAACTTGGCCGCGACGTCACCATCGTTGCAGATCGTTATGGTGTAGGCGAAAACGTAGCGGTCTGCATCGGGCTCCGACTGCTCGTCGACATAATTGGTTGCGACCTGAATTCGAATATCGCGTGCATTTTCGTCCATAGCGATATTCTAGCGTAAGCGCATTAAGGGTTGTGCGCTGATTTCTGACGAAGGTGATTGGCAAGCGCGACGTACTGGGCGATGCTGATTTGCTCGGGGCGGAGCCCGCCATCGATGCCGGCGGCCTGCAAATCGCTAGCATCGGCCAGCGCCTTGAGCGAGTTGCGCACCGTCTTGCGGCGCTGCATGAACGCTGTCGCAACGAGTGTGGAGAGGCCTGCTTCATCGTCGATCGTATAGGTGCCCGGGGGTAACGGATCGAGGCGGACCACCGCAGATGTCACTGCCGGCGGCGGCTCGAATGCCTGTCGGTCGACGTCAAACAGGGACTCGATATGCAGATGGCATCCGAGCATGATGCCCAGGCGACCGTAAGCCTTGCTGCCCGGTGACGCGGCCATGCGCTGGACAACCTCCTTCTGCAACATGAAATGCATGTCGAGAATTCGATCGCGGAAATTCATGAGGTGGAACAATAGCGGTGTTGAAATATTGTAGGGCAGGTTGCCAACGACACGCAGTTGCTGGCCGAGACTCGCGAAGTCAAACGTCAACGCATCGGCTTCGTGGATCGTGACCGCGTTATTGTCGGCATAGCGCTTGCGCAGCATTTCAGCGAGGTCACGATCGAGTTCGATGGCGTGCACGTGGCCAGCCTGGCGGGCAAGCAGGTCGGTAATTGCGCCTTGCCCAGGGCCGATCTCGACAATGACGTCCTGCGCCGCTGGGTGAACGTGACGGACGATGGCGTCGATAACGCCGGGGTCCGTCAGGAAGTGCTGCCCGAAGCGCTTTCGGGCTCGATGACCGGCCATCAGCAACTAACCATTGCACGTGCGAGTTTGACAGCTGCCATCAGGCTGCCGGTGTCGGCCTTGCCGGTACCAGCGATATCGAAGGCGGTTCCGTGATCCACCGATGTGCGAATGATCGGCAGACCCAGCGTGACGTTTACCGCGTGTCCGAATCCCGCGTACTTGAGGACCGGCAGGCCCTGGTCGTGATACATGGCAAGCACAGCGTCCTTATGGCCAGCAGCAGGTGTAAAGGCCGTATCGGCTGGCACAGGTCCGCGTACGTTTAGGCCTTTCTGGGCGAGCTCTGCGACGGTCGGTGCGATGATGTCACCGTCTTCCTTACCAAGGTGGCCACCCTCGCCGGCGTGCGGGTTTAGCCCGCAAACAACAATCTCCGGATGCTGGATACCGAATTTGCTCCGCAGGTCACTATCGATGATCTCGAGGATGCTGGTCAACCGCTGCCTTGTAATCTGGGCGGGAACTGCGCTAAGCGGCATGTGTGTCGTGGCAAGTGCGACACGCAGCTGGTCGGCGACGAGCAGCATTACCGGTAGCGGGGCGCCTGTCAGTTCGGCGAGTAGTTCGGTGTGTCCGGAAAACGCGATGCCCGCATCGGCAATGACACTCTTGGCCAGCGGCGCGGTCACAAGCGCGGAAAACTCACCGCGCAGGCAGCCGCTTACGGCACGTTCGAGTCCGTCGATCAGCGTCTGTGCGTTTGCGGGATCCGGTTTGCCCGGGGTTACGGGTGCAGGAAAAGGTGTATCAATGATCTGCAGCTGCCCGCTCAACAAACGCTTGTCGCCAATAACGACGACATCAGCCGCGTAGGGCGAGTCAGCGAGCGCGTTACACAGCTCAGGTCCGATGCCGGCCGGTTCGCCCGCCGTTAGCACCAGCGGTCTTGGCGGGCCTGCCACTAGATACGTGAGTCGACGAATGCCTCATCGCGAAGGCGTTGTATCCACAGCAACGATTCGTCCGCCATCTTGCTATTGCGAATCCTCGAATCGCAGTTTTGTCGCTTGAGGTCTTCGGTGTTGTCGTAGACACGACGTTCAAGAACCTCGAGGACGTGCCACCCAAACTGGCTGCGGAACGGCTCGCTAATGACGCCAGTTTCCAGCGACTCGACCACGGTCTCGAACTCCGGAACAAAGGTGCCCGGGCCGGCCCAGCCAAGGTCGCCACCAAGGTTGGCGCTACCAGGATCGTCGGACAGGAGTTTCGCTTGTTCGCCGAAGTCCTCTCCGGCGCGAATTTTGGCCAACGCCTCGTCAAGGCGCTGTTTTGCGGTTTCATCGTCGATGATTTCGTTCGGCGTCACCAGGATATGCCGGACCTTGACCTGGTTGATCTGGCTGGCCTCAACAGCGCTGCGCAGCTTGTCGACCTTGACGATATGGAAATTGTTGCCGCGTCGAAATGGCTCGGATACGTCACCCGCCGCAAGACCTGGCAGAACGTCAGCAAAAATTGTCGGCACGCTCTGACCGGCCATCTCGCCGAGGGATCCACCCTCGAGCGCGGTTGGCCCCTTCGAATAGCGTGCGGCGAGTTCACGAAAATCGGCGCCGTCCTGCAGTCGCTCGTAGATATCCCTGGCGAGCGCTTCAGCGTCGCCGGCCTCGTTGCCAACGCCGGAAGAACCGATTGGCAACAGGATGTGTGACAGTTCCCAGTCCGAGTTCACAACGACATTCGTTTCCAGATCGATAATGCACTGCTCGATCTCCCGATCGGATACGTTGATACTTTGCGCGACCTCTATGCGACGCAATTGCTCGACCGTAATCTCGTCACGCAGGCCGCGCCGAAAATCAGCATAGTCGATGCCATCGGCGGCAAGAAGTCTGGGCATATCTTCGAAGCGAGCGCCGCTTTGCTGGGCGATGCGGTTTATCGAGTCGTTCAGCATCGCATCAGAAACGACCAGGCCAATTCGTTGTGCACGCTGCAATTGTATTTCGTTCACGATCAGGCGCTCGAGTACCTGCTCCTCAAGTACACCCGCCGGAGGTAGCTGCATACCCTGTTCCGCAGCGCGTTTCTTGATGGTGTCCAGTTGCTCATTGAACTGGCTCTTCAGAACGACTCCCTCGTTCACAATAGCTGCCACGCCATCGAGAAACTCGCCGGTCTCGGAGAGTTCGTCGGCGGCCGCCACAGGCGCTGCCACCAATGCGACAACTGCGCATAAGGTGTTGAATTTGTTCACTAATATTTACCGGAGATCTGCAGAATAACCAAGAATACCACGTTCGAGCAATTTGTCAGCTGCCGTGCCAACGCTCGTCATACCCTTTAATACCAGTTGCAGACCGAAGGATGAGTCACGAGTTCCGTCGCGCGTCGAAATATACCGTCGCGACACCAGCCGAAGCCCCCAGCAGCAACTCTCATACTCGAGGCCGAAGAACTGCTCCAGCACCTCCTCATCACGGAACGAAAAGTTGTACCGACCTACAAAGTTCCATTGCGTGCTAACCGGCCATGACCAGGACAGGTCGCCCTGCTCAAGAGAGTCGCGCCGGAATCGATAGGCGAGATTGAGGATCTTCTTGCTGGCCGGCCGGTACTGCAGTCGAGCCTCGGATTGCGTGGTGCCGTCGTCGCCCGTGCCCCATTGGTGCCCGAAGTCGAAGTTCATGTTTTCCCAGAGAAGAAAGCCCAGTTCGGCAATGTAATCCGAGGTCTCAAAAGTTGATGCGCTTGCGCCCGGCAATACGACCTCGCGGTCGCCGAAGTAACGGGTCTGACCGACTGTTGCCGTCATTAGCTCGCGGCCCGACGACAGGTCGAGCACGCGCGACGTGACACCTATGCTGATCTGTTCGGTGTCGCCGATACGATCGATGCCGAGGAAACGATTCTCGCGATACAGCTGGACCAGGTTGATGTCCGGCGTGATGGTGTCGAAGACGGGCAGGCCGCTCTGATCACGAAAGGGTATGTTGACGTAGAGCAGCCGTGGCTCGATGGTTTGTACGCGTCCGCTGCCATTCAGAGTGCGCTCGAGAATCATGCCTGTATCGAGGCTCGCGATGGGCACGGTGCGCGTCGGATCAGTTTCTGCCCCGGGCAGGGTATCGCTAAGTTGGTAGCGAGTATGGTCGAGTGAAACGGCTGGCGTTATGAACCAGCCGGGCCTCGTTATCGGAAGCTCGACAGACGGCGATGCATTCACGCGCCAGCCGGTAACGCCGACATCCCGGGCAAAGTTAACGATTTCGCCTTCGACGCCAAATCGCAAGAAGCGTACGGGCCAGGAGCCCCTCGCCAACAGCTGCGGAACGCGACGATACGGTTCATCGGTCGGGAGAATGGCGTCGTCGATCGTCTGGTAATCCTGGATTCGGCCCAGCAATGAAAAGCGGTCTGTGTAGTAATCGAAGCGAACGCTGCGGTCGAGGTGCGTGATGCTCGAGACGCTCAGGCTGCCGCCCAGGTCTTCGAAGTACTGGCTGTCGGAAACTTCCCGGAAAGCTATCTGGTTGCGCCAGCCGGAGTCGAATAGTGTGCGGTGATCGAAGCGTGCCTGGTAGCGCGATTCGTCGAGAATGCTGTCATTCGGCATGTAAGCGGCAGTCAGGATGCCATCATTGCGCGGCGTCAGGTACCGGAACTGCGTCTCGAGCTGAAAGCCACGACTCGTCAATAGCCTCGGTGTGATCGTGGCATCGTAGTTCGGCGCGATGTTCCAGTAGTAGGGCACGCGGATTTCATTGCCGCTACGCCCGGCGCTACCAACCTCCGGCGTTAACAAGCCGGACTTCCGCGCATCGCTGAGCGGGAAGGAAATGTACGGTGCGTAGAGGACGGGCACGCCCTTGAATTGCAGCTTGATCCCTTTTGCAGTGCCAACACCTGAGGCGGTATCGAGATTGATGGACCTGCCGCTGAGTAACCAGTCCTCCGAATCTGGCGGGCATGTTGTGTATTCCACCCCCTGAAGGATCAGCATACCGTCCTGATTTATCTCGAGCGCTTCAGCGCCGCCGCGGGCATCGCTGCTCCCTAGCGAGAATTCTGCGCCCTCGAAACGAATCCTGCCGCTTAGATAGGCAAATTCCGCCGAGTCACTATGTATCTGGGTGCCGGCATCTTCGTAACGAACATCACCATCGAGGAGGATGGCTTTGAGCTCAGGATCGTAGCGTGCCGACTCTGCGCCTGCTAGCTTGTCGTCTTTGCGGAGTAGCACGCCACCGCTCAACGTCGCGGTTGGTGGTGGACCGACCTCCGCCTCAACCTGCCCGGCCTCGAAGACGATGGTGTCGGGATTGCCTGGGTCAAACAGGTCCTGGGCCGGGCCGTCTGCGAGTGGGGAGCCGATCGACGTGCGGCAGGCGCGCGGCTCCGCACCATAGGCGCCGGCGGCAGCCAGTAAGCAATAGGCGATAAGCAGTTGTTTCGCAGACAAGGCGGCTGTCAATTCAGGTTTAGGCCAAAGCGTTAAGGGCCGGGATGTTATCAGGCATTACTATTTGTTACCTTCGCATAGTTTTTCAGGTCCTTCAACGCGTTACGGAGAGCACACATCAATACCCCGGAAGCCGCACCCGACTCCAGGCTCGTCAGAATGCAGGGCTGGATAGAAGGTATCGATGCGATCGCCGACGGTACGCTGGCGCCGGCGTCGGACGATGCCAGCTTCCGCCGCTACTTTCGGTTGCAGACCGGTGACGCCAGCTACATTGTCATGGATGCACCGCCGGAGAAAGAAGATTGCCTGCCGTTTATTCGAGTGGCCGGTTACCTCGAGTCGATGCAGCTGAATGCGCCCCGGATTATCGAAGCCAATCTTGACGAAGGCTTCCTGCTCCTCAGTGACCTCGGCAGCAAACCTTACCTCGATGCACTGCTGGAAACCCCGGACGATGCCGAACGCCTTTACGAAGATGCGATTTCTGCTCTGCTGCTGATGCAGCGCCGTGGCGGTGCGTTCCAGGCATCTCTGCCACCGTACGGTATTGCGCGTCTGCACTCCGAGCTCTCACTGTTTCACGACTGGCTCTGTGGAACTCACCTTGGCTTGTCGTTCAATGACGAGGAAGAGGCAGCGTGGCAGGCCTGTTGTGACGTGCTGGTCAAGAATGCACTGGACCAGCCGCAGGTTTTCGTTCACCGCGACTATCATTCGCGCAACCTGATGGTTATGGCCGAGAACAACCCGGGCATCCTGGATTTTCAGGATGCGGTCGAGGGCCCCTTGACCTATGACATCGTTTCTCTGCTGAAGGACTGTTACGTCCGCTGGCCGGCAGAGCAGGTGAGACAGTGGGCGCTGTCGTTCTATGGCGGGCTTGCTCAGGCCATGCGCGCGCAGGTCGACGAACGCACATTCTGCCGGTATTTCGAATTGATGGGCGTCCAGCGACACGTCAAGGCAGCGGGAATCTTTGCGCGACTGAATCATCGAGACGGCAAATCCGCCTACCTGCTTGATGTGCCAAGGACGCTTGCGTACATCGTCGAAGTCGGATCGAACTACCCCGAGCTTAAGTTCCTGCGCCGCCTTGTTGAAGAAAAGGTATTGCCGGCAATGGCCGCATCATCATGAGGGCAATGGTTCTTGCCGCCGGTCGCGGCGAACGCTTGCGACCGCTTACCGATACCGTACCCAAGTGTCTTGTCGAGGTTCGCGGCGAGAGTCTGCTGGAACGTCATCTCCAATCGCTGCAAGACGCCGGCATAAAGAATGTCGTTATCAATCTTGGCTGGCTTGGCGACAAGATCGTGGAGCGGGTCGGCTCGGGAGCGGGTTACGGCCTGGAGGTTGTTTACAGCGAAGAGGGTGACAACGTCCTCGAAACCGGCGGCGGTATTCACCGGGCATTGTCGTTTCTCGGTGACGATCCTTTCCTGGTTATAAATGCCGACATTTTCACTGACATGCCGGTGCCGGAGCCAAGACTCGGGCCAGGTACTTCGGGTCACCTCGTATTGGTCCCCAAGCCGGCCTACCGGGAGCATGGCGATTTCGATCTCTGCGACGACCGCGTTCGAAACGCGGACGATGCCGCGCTGACCTTCAGTGGCGTCGCAATCTACCGGCCTGAGTTCTTCGCCGGCTGTGAGCCGGGGCGATTTCCGCTGGCACCACTGCTACGCGAGGCGGCGGAGGCCGAACAGCTAAGCGGTTCATTGTACGAAGGTCTCTGGGAAGATGTAGGCACGCAGGAGCGCCTGAACAAGCTCAACCGGCCGTGAAGTTCGCGGCAAGCGGCAGTTCGTCGTCCCCTGCAATGACTTGCGCATTGTCGAAGCCCAGGTGGTGCAGGAAATGCGGCAACAGCTGCGGCCACACGGCATCGAGTCGACCGCCACCGCCCAGCCGTTTCAGGTCGGTCATCTTGAGGTCAGCATAGCCGCAGGGGTTGATGCGTGAAAACGGCTCAAGGTCGATATCAACATTGAGCGCCATACCGTGGAAACTGCAGCCACGACGAATGCGCAGGCCAACGCTGGCGAGCTTGTCGCCCGCTACATAAACACCCGGCGCGTCGGCGCGGCTTGCCGCCTGGATGTCGTTGTCTGCCGCAAGGTCGACGACACTCTGTTCCAGCGCGGTCACCAGCGTACGTACGCCCATGCCGATGCGCCGCAGGTCGAGCAACGGGTACACCATCAGCTGCCCAGGCCCGTGAAACGTGACTTGACCGCCACGGTCGATTTGCACGACCGGGATCTCACCGGGCGTCAACAAGTGCTCTTTGCTGGCGTTGAGCCCCATCGTAAACACGGGCGGGTGCTCGGTGAACCAGATTTCATCGCGCGTGCTTTCGCTGCGCGTGTCGGTGAACGCCTGCATCGCGTGCCAGAGCGGCACGTAATCCTGCCGCCCAAGGAAGCGAACGACGATTGCCGCGTCTTTGTGCTTGCTCACAGCGCCATCAGGACGTCATCGTGAGCGCTTGCATCGCGGTAGATGTCGTCGAGCTGCTCCTGGCTGGCTGCGGTAATGGTTATCGTGATCGAGACGAAAGAGCCGTTGCGACTGACGGCAGCCTGTACCGCTTCGTCCACAACCGGACCCGCATGCTTTTCGACCAGCTCGCGGGCCAATAGACGAAACTCCGGCGTGTCCCGACCCATCATCTTGATCGGGAATTCGCAGGGAAACTGCAGCGCGGATTCCTCGGGCATGGCTATTCGAACCAGAGGCTGACGCTGTCGCGCGCACGTTGCCAGAGCGATCCGACGGGACTGTCATCCAATGCGCGCAGCGGTGTACTCAGGAGTTCCTGTTCGCCAAATCGAACCTTGAGTTCCGCGACGGGCTGCCCGGCCGCGATCGGTGCCTCGATGATGGTCGGAATATCGAGCGTCGATTCGAGCTCATCATAGGTACCACGACGGACTGTTATATACAGATCTTCCAGAACACCAAGCCGCGAGTTCTCATTAGCGGATTTCCACACGCGCGTACTGGTTATTTCCTCGCCGGCCTTGAAAAGAAGGCGGGTCTCGAAAAAACGAAAACCGTAGTTGAGCAACGCCTGGCTACCATCTGTCCGGGCCTTGGTGCTCGAGGTGCCCATAACGGCTGAAATAACCCGCATGTCGTCACGCTTGGCGGAGGCAACCAGGCAATATCCGGCGTCATCGGTGTGGCCGGTCTTGAGGCCATCTACGGAATCGTCGCGCCACAGCAGTGAATTGCGATTGTTCTGTTTGATGCCGTTGTAGGTAAATTCTCTCATCGAATGCCAACGGCCGTAGTACTCGGGAAACTCGTCCACGAGCGCTCGTGCGAGCGTTGTGAGATCCCTGGCGGTCGTTACATGGCCTTTGGCCGGCAATCCGGTCGCGTTTATAAAGTGGCTGGAAAGCATGCCCAGCTTTGCGGCGTACTGATTCATGACTTCCGCGAAGACGCTTTCCGTGCCAGCGATGTGTTCTGCCAGCGCCACGCTGGCGTCATTGCCGGACTGCACGATCATGCCGGCGACGAGATCCTCAATCGATACGCGTGTGCCGACTTCGATGAACATCCTCGAACCCTGTGTCCGCCAGGCCTTTTCGCTGACTGTGACTTCGTCTGAGAGTTGGATCTGGCCCTGCTTCAAGGCGGCGAATACGACGTAGGTTGTCATGAGCTTGGTCAGGCTGGCGGGCGCCAGCGCCGTATCCGGGTTCAGCGAAGCCAGTTCATGTCCTGTGCGGGCATCAATAACGAGGTAACTCTTGGCGCCAATAATCGGCGGTGCCGGTGCAGGCATGGGTTCAGCAGATTGGGCAGCCGCCGCGAGAATCAGGAACAGTAGTGCGAGCGCGCGAGTCAGACTTTGGGTCATGAGGCCTCTTTGGGGTCGGGTAACGGATTTGGGCGCGTATTGTACGCGGCTATTTGCCACTCATCTAATCTGATACGGCGTCGCTGGGTCTTTGATCTCAGTCTGCGATCAGGTACGGGTCCAGGATGCCCAGGTTTTCCAGTTCCTCGACGAGAATATCGTACTGCAGGACGTCGGCGACCGGTCCTATGCGCACGCGTAGCAGTGCAGGGCTGCCAGATCGGTCTTCATGGATGAATGCGTTTTCGATACCGGCCGCAGCCAGCATGTTGAGGCGACGTTCAGCGTTGCTGCGGTCGCCAAAAGCGCCAACCTGAACAAAAATCTGGTGTTCAGCAACGGGTTCGACCGGCTCGGAACTCGCTACCCGAGCGCTCGATGTGGACGGTTGTGACACCAGCGGTGGCGCCTGGGCCGGTTGCGGCGGACTTGAAGTGCGGGTCGGGCGGTCGCCGCTGGGTGCATCCAGATCAATTGCGGTGACCTCCACGAGGCTGGTGCCGTCGCGAATCATGTCGAGTTTCATGGCTGCCGAATACGACAAGTCGATGATGCGGTTGTGTACAAAGGGGCCACGGTCATTGACACGCACGACAATGCTCTTGTCGTTTCGCAGGTTGCGAACGCGAACATAGCTGGGCAAAGGCAGCGTCTTGTGCGCGGCTGTCATCGCATGCATATCGTAGACCTCACGGTTCGACGTGAGATTGCCGTGAAATTTCTTGCCATACCAGGAAGCGACTCCGCGTTCGCGGTAACCGAGACTGCTCGGCATGACGGTGTAACGTTTGCCAAATACTTCGTAAACCGGACCATTACCGTATTTGCTGCGTGCTTCTCGGCGCGGTATCGCGTCATCCGGAAGATCCGGGGCCCGAGTGCTGCCGGCCGGCGGGCCGTCGCCTCGAATGCCGCCACCGTGGCACGCGGCAAACAGTGTGAGTGACAGCAATAGCAGTGCTAGCCTAGCCCGCATCGGCGCTAACCTTCTTTCCGATTTCCTGCCCTAACTGAAAGGCGGCCAGCGCATACATCACGCTGCGATTGTATTTGGTAATAACGAAGAAGTTGTGAAAACCGACCCAGTGTTCGGTGCCGTCCGCGCCTTTGTAGGTCAGAAGCTCCGCAGTGCTGTCAGCGCAAAGCCCGGTCGAAAACACGACCCCTTTCTTGCTCAGTGACTCGATCGTGTCGCCTGCTTTCAGCGTGTTGGCTGGCTCAGGGACGGCGCCTTTCCATTGCCCATTGAGTGTTGCCCGGGCGGTGACTTCTTCTGACGCGCGCCAGCCGTGCTCAAGGAAGTAGTTGGCGACGCTCCCTGCTACATCGGCCCAGTTGTTCCAGATGTCGCGCTTGCCGTCGCCGGTGGCGTCTACCGCGTAGGCTCGAAAACTCGACGGCATGAACTGCGGGCGGCCCATGGCCCCGGCGTAGGAACCCATCGGCTGGGTTGCATCCAGTTCTTCTTCGCGAGCAAGAATAAGGAACTGCACGAGTTCGTTGCGAAAGAACTTGGCGCGTCTTGGATACTCGAAAGCCAGTGTTGCCAAAGCGTCAAGGACACGGTCCTTGCCCGTGATGCGGCCGAAATAAGTCTCAACGCCAATAATCCCGACGATCATCTCTATTGAGACGCCGGTCTCCCTGTTAATACGCTCCAGCATTGCACGGTTCTCTTGCCAGAAATCCGTGCCGGCCTTGATGCGTTCTTTCGTAATAAAGATTTTGCGATATTCGCCCCAGGTCAATGTGCGTTCGGCGGGCGTCGATATTTTCTTGATGATCGACTGCTTGATCTCGGCCTGCCCCAGGACTTCGCGCAGGCCATCACGATCGAAATCGTGCGTGCTGACCATTTCATCAATGAAAGCGGCGACTTCCGGACTATCGACGTCGACAGGGGTGCTGCCTTCTACGGCCCTGGCACAGGATGTGGAAGCGAGCAGCAGAAAGGCAACGATCAGTATTCGATTTTTCATTAATGTGGCAACAACTTCCGGTGAGAGTGAATCGACATGAGAATACCGAATCCAGCCATGAGGGTCACCATCGACGTTCCGCCGAAGCTGACCAGAGGCAGTGGCACGCCAACGACCGGCACGAGACCGGTGACCATAGCCGTGTTGACGAAAACATAAACGAGGAATGTCAGGCTGATCGCGCCCGCCAGTAGCCGAGAAAACGTGTCGTGCGCCTGCACGGCAATATAAAGACCGCGGCCGATCACGAACATGTAGAGAACCAGCAGCGACAGCACACCGAGTAATCCGAACTCCTCGCCGAGCACCGCGAATATAAAATCGGTATCCCGTTCCGGCAGGAATTCGAGATGTGCCTGTGAGCCGTTTGTCCAGCCCTTGCCAAAGAGACCACCGGAGCCGATCGCAATTTTTGATTGAATGATGTTGTAGCCAGCGCCCAGCGGGTCGCTATCCGGGTTGAGCAGGGTGAGCACGCGCTGTTTCTGATAGTCCTGCATGAAATTCCACAGCAGCAGTGCGCCGGGAATAGCCAGCACGCCCATGCCGAGCATGAACCGAAAAGACAGGCCCGCAAGAATGACCGCAATAATGCCGGACGCCGCGATCAATAGTGCAGTGCCGAGATCCGGCTGGCGAGCGATCATGATCGTTGGTACGACGATCAAAATGGCGATGAGCGAGAGCTGTGACAGTTTCGGCGGCATCTGCCGATCGTGCAGGTACCAGGCCACCATCATTGGCACACCGAGTTTCATGGCTTCAGAGGGTTGAAAGCGGATACCGATATTGAGCCAGCGCCGTGCACCCTGCCCAACCTCGCCGCTAATAAGGACCATCACGAGCAAAATAATGCCGGCGATATAGCCCCACGGCGTCCAGCGGCGCAGGAAATCGGGTGGCAATTGCGCGACAACGAGCATTGCTACGAAGGCGACGCCAAGACGAACCGCCTGGTTGACCAGCAGTCGATTGCTCTCGCCTACCGCGCTGTACAACACGAACAGGCCGAATCCGCAGATAAGCAGCAGGCCGCCCAGTAGCGGACCGTCGATGTGCAGTCGGCGCATGAGTTCGGCGAAGGCCGAAAGAGGCGCTGCCTTCGAGGTCATGAAGCGCGTGGTTTCACTCAGCCGCATTGTCACCGTACCCCAGGTATTCATCCATAATGGCTTTTGCGACAGGTGCCGCAACGCCGCTGCCACTGCTGCCATTTTCTACGATTACCGCGACGGCAATGCGCGGGTTGTCCAGCGGTGCGAAACTGACAAATAGTGCGTGGTCGCGCTGCCGCTCGAGCAGCTCCTCCTCGTCGTATTCTTCGTCTTGCGCGATCGAAATCACCTGGGCGGTGCCGCTCTTCCCGGCCATCTGGTAGGGCGCCCCGACGCCAACCGCCCTGGCTGTGCCCCGTGGCCCCTGCATCACGTCGTGCATCGCCTCGATCACGTTATCCCAATAGAATGAATTACTGATTTCAACATCCGCTAATCGTTCCGGCGATACGACCGTGCGTTCTCCGCTAAGCTGGTCCTCGATTGCGGCAACCATGTGCGGGCGGTAGTGAACGCCGCGAGTCGCCAGCGTCGCCGTGGCAACGGCAAGTTGCAGCGGCGTCGCAAGCATGTAGCCCTGGCCGATAGAGGCGATAACCGTTTCTCCGTTATACCAGCGCTTGTCGTCACGATTTCTGAACGCAGCTTGTTTCCAGGCTCGAGACGGCACGAGTCCTGCTCTTTCGCCAATGACATCAAGGCCGGTTTTTCGGCCCAGGCCGAACCGGTCAAGATAGTCATGCATGTGGTCGATGCCTAGTTCCTGGCTGACCTCATAGAAATAGACATCGCAAGATTGCGCAATGGCGTCGTGGAGGTCTACCGGCCCGTGCCCCTCCGGCTTCCAGTCGCGATAGCGATGCGTGGTATCGGGCAGCATGAAATAGCCCATGCAAACTGATTTCCGCGTCAGGTTGGTCGCGCCTGTCTCCAGGGCGGCCAGTGCCAGCATGGGTTTAATCGTTGACCCTGGCGGATACGTGCCAACCACTGCGCGATTAAACAGCGGCAGATCGGGGTTGTTCTGCAGCTCTCCGTATTGCGCAATACTCATACCGACGGCAAACAGGTTGGGATCAAACGACGGCGCACTGACGAGCGCGAGTATTTCTCCGCTCTGCGGGTCCAGTGCCACCACGGCGCCGCGCCGACCCTCCATTAATCGCGTCGCGGTCTTTTGCAGATCGAGATCGATACTGAGATACACGTTCAATCCCGGCGTAGGCGACTCGTCGATCGGCAGAGAGTCCAGCAGGTCGCTGGAGTCCCCCGGTATTTGTCGTCCACGGGCGTTGGTTATCCGGTGACGATAGCCAGCCGCGCCGTGAAGGCTCGATTCGAAGCTGTTTTCCACGCCGGTCTTGCCGGTGTGCGAGGTGCCGGCATAACGCGCAGCGTCGAGCGCTTTAAGATCCTCGGTGCTAAGTGCGCCAACATAGCCAACGGCATGCGCGACCGCGTAACCGTCCGGGTAATGGCGAACCAGTCGGGGCTGGAAGTCGACGCCCGGAAAGCGAGGTCGCTGAATTGCGAAGTTGGCAATTTCTTCTTCTGTCAGCCGGAACTTCAGTGTTACCGGTCGGAAACGGGGGCCGCTACGGCTGAGTTCCTTGATTCGCTCAATATCCTCCGCTTCGATAAGGTTGATTGCGGCGAGCCGCTGCAGCGTGTCGTCGAGGTCCGATACCTCCTCCGGAATAAGCTCCAGCTGGTAGGCCGGAAGGTTCTCGGCAACGACCCGTCCTTTGCGATCAAAAATGAGGCCGCGGATAGGTGCCACCGGTTCGATCCGCACCCGGTTACCTTGCGCCTTTTCCGCAAATAATTCGTGATCGAAGACCTGCAGCTGCACTAGTCGGGCAATCACGACGCCGATCAGCAAGGTGGCGATAACCACGGATATCAAAATGCGTTGGACAAAAAGCCGGCGCTCGGAGTGGTGATCCTTGATCGGAGACAGCAAGCTCATGACAGTCGTACAGATCGAGTTTGCGACTTAGACAGGGTGCTAACCTCCCGCTCGGGCACGATATCGGACTCCGGACAGGAATATGAACAGCAACGGCCAGATGACAGTGCCCGAGACAATCGGGGCCCAGTAGTTGATCGACAAGGACGACACGCCGGCGACGCCGTTAATCCAGAACAGCAGGAACTGATAGAGCGCCAGCAGGGCAAATACGGTTGCCGTCAGCTGCAATACGGGGAAGACACGCATCAACAGGTGAAACCTAACCGTAATGAACACAATGACGCATAACGCCAGCGCGTGTTGGCCGAGCAACGTACCGTAGGAGACGTCGAGCACGATACCGATGATCCATGCGCTGCCCACGCTCCAGGTGCGCGGCAGCTGCATCGCCCAGAAGATTGCGAGTAGTGTCAGCCAGTCCGGGCGAAATGGCGCGAGCCAGCCTGGCAAAGGCATGATGGACAACATCAGGCCAACAACCAGGGTGCCAATAACCGGCAGGCGCCGAGAAGCCCGTTCCCTACTCATCGTCCACCTCCGGGGAAGTCGGTTCGTCCTCATCCGTGACGGATGGTGCAGACCAGATCAGCATGACTTCGCGTACCTGGTCCAGGGCTGCGGAGGGCTTGGCGTTTACGTCGGCAAAAGACTCCTGCGGGATTCGTGTCACCGTGTCCACAACCGCCACCGGGTAGCCGGCCGGGAATGCGCCGCCCAGACCTGACGTTACCAGCAGATCGCCGGCACGTATGTCAGCGTTGTTAGGCAGGAAGGGCAGGTCGAGTCGATCAATCTCGCCGGTGCCCACGGCAATGGTGCGCAGGCCATTGCGATTGACCTCCACGGGCAGCGCGTGATCGGTATCGCTGATCAGCACAGCCTGCGACGTCATAAGACCGGTCTTTATCACCTGGCCGACGACACCATCTGCGCTGACGATTGCCTGACCATCATAGGCGCCGTCCCGACTGCCGATATCGATGACGAGGCTGTGCTCATACGGGTTGGCATCGACCGCCATGATTTCGGCAACCCGGATTTCGTCTCTTACCTTACTGCGCGCATCAAGCAATGCGCGTAGCCGCGCATTCTCGGCTTCGAGTGCTGTAAGTCTTTGCAGCCGTGCATTGGTGAGGAGGCGTTCCGCCTTGAGCCTGCCAAGCTCACGTTCGAGGTCGTTTCGGGATGTGGTCGATTCCCCGAGCCAGTCCCAGAAGCGGAAAGGCGCATCGACGATGAGCTGGATCGGGTAAACCGCAACACCGATACCGTTGCGTACGGTATCCAGGTGATTCTCGCGATGATCGAAGTACATCAAGAGGATACTGATCAGGACGAGCACCAGTGTGCGCGTCCCCAACGCCGGGATCCTCGCTGGATTGCTACTGTTTCTCCGGGAATCGACCATCGCTTAGAGAAGGCCAGCCATCAGTCGACCCGGCGGTCGCTCACTCCAGGCCAAATACAGAGGGACCGTGCTCGTCCATGAGTTCGATAACACGGCCGCCGCCGCGGGCGACGCAGGTGAGTGGATCGTCGGCTATGACGACAGGCAGCCCGGTCTCCTCCATCAGGAGCTTGTCCAGATCGCGCAGCATGGCACCACCGCCGGTCAGGACGATACCGCGTTCTGCGACGTCTGCGCCGAGTTCCGGTGGCGTTTGCTCCAGCGCTTCCTTAACGGCGCCGACTATGCCTTGCAGGGGCTCCTGCAGCGCTTCGAGAATCTCGTTGCTGTTGAGCGTGAAGCTACGTGGCACGCCTTCGGACAGATTACGGCCCTTGACCGAAATCTCCAGAACCTCCTGCCCGGGGAACGCGGAGCCAATCTCATGCTTGATACGTTCGGCCGTCGCCTCGCCAATCAGAATTCCGTAGTTCCGTCGCACATAGTTGGTGATGGCTTCGTCGAAGCGATCGCCGCCAATTCTGACAGACGCGGCATACACGATGCCGTTCAGTGAAATCACGGCGACCTCGGAGGTGCCGCCGCCAATATCCAGCACCATCGAGCCACGCGCCTCGTGGACCGGCATGCCGGCGCCGATTGCGGCGGCCATTGGCTCATCAATAAGGTAGACCTTGCGAGCGCCGGCACCCTCGGCAGACTCCCGAATTGCACGTCGCTCGACCTGCGTAGAGCCGTACGGGACGCAAATCAGGACCCGCGGGCTGGGTCGAAAGTAGCGAGATTGATGCGCCTTACGTATGAAATGCTGCAGCATCTTCTCGGTGACGGTGAAGTCCGCAATCACGCCATCTTTCAGAGGGCGAATGGCCGTGATATTGCCCGGTGTGCGGCCCAGCATGTTCTTCGCTTCCATGCCGACTGCCTCGACGACACGGCCGCCCCGCCCGGAATCCTCGCGAATCGCCACTACGGACGGTTCATCGAGCACGATGCCGTGGCCCCGCGAGTAAATCAGGGTGTTTGCTGTGCCAAGGTCGATGGACAGGTCATTGGAAAAATAACCCAGAATATTCTTGAACATGTCGGGGCGGAGTCTCGCAGCAGGATTAACGGGGTAATCTAACAATGCGCAGGACATTGCACAAGGCGCCGTGTATTATTGCGTCCCCGCCGAAAAGCGGCGGTTCTTGCAACCCTCAGGCTCAACATTCAACGTCGGAAATAACCCGTGTCCCTTAGTAAAGATCAGGTCAAGCGCATCGCGATGCTGGCGCGGCTCGAACTCACCGAAGCGGAGTACGCCGAAAGCGTCAAAAAGCTCAACAGTATCGTGGATTTCGTCGATCAGCTGTCGCAGGCGGATACTCGCGATGTGGTGCCGATGGCCCACCCGCTACATGCAACCCAGCGGCTTCGCGCCGACGACGTCACTGAGACGGATGACCGCGATTATTTTCAGAAGAACGCGGCAACGGTCTCAGACGGCCTGTATCTCGTCCCCAAAGTGATCGAATGAGCAGTGGCGGCGAACAACTGTACGCGCAGTCTATGGCTGAGCTTGCGGCCGGGCTTGAGCAGGGCGACTTCACGTCGGTCGAGCTGGCCGAATCGCTGTTGGCCCGAATTGGCGAGGCGGATGCGAAGCTCAATGCTTTCATAACGGTTACCGTGGACGAAGCACTGGCGGCGGCCGCGAACGCCGACAAGGCGAGGGCGGCGGGCAAGGCTGGCCCGCTCAACGGTCTGCCAATCATTCACAAGGACATCTTTTGTACGCGCGGCGTCAAGACAACCTGCGGCTCCCGGATGCTGGATAATTTCGTTGCTCCCTACGACGCTACGGTAGTTGCGAAGCTCGCCGCGGCTGGCGCCGTCGTTCTCGGCAAGTCGAACATGGATGAGTTCGCGATGGGCTCGTCCAACGAAACGAGCTATTTCGGTCCCGTGCGCAATCCGTGGAACCTGGAATACTCGCCGGGAGGATCGTCCGGCGGCTCGTCCGCAGCCGTTGCTGCGCGCCTCGCGCCGGCAGCGACAGGCACAGATACGGGCGGATCCATTCGCCAGCCAGCAGCGCTGACAGGCACAGTCGGTATCAAGCCTACTTACGGCCGCGTTTCTCGCTACGGTATGATCGCGTTTGCCTCGAGTCTCGACCAGGCAGGCGTCATTACGCGCACGGCGGAGGACGCAGCACGCATGCTGGGCGTCATGGCTGGCTTCGACGAACGCGATTCCACTTCTATCGATCACCCGGTCCCGGACTACCTTGGCGGCATCAGCCAGTCTATCGAGGGTCTGCGTGTCGGCATCGTCCGCCAGCACTTCGACGATGGTCTCGATCCGAAGTGTGGCGAGCGTGTAAAAGAAGCGATCGCAACGCTGGAGTCGCTGGGCGCAACGACGGTCGAAGTCGATATGCCGAATATCGACCTCTCCGTACCGACGTACTACGTTGTTGCACCGGCCGAGTGTTCCTCCAACCTCTCGCGTTTCGACGGTGTGCGGTTTGGCCATCGGGCCGAGGACGCCGACGACCTGCTGGAGCTCTACTGTCGTAGTCGTGGCGAGGGATTTGGCGACGAGGTCAAGCGCCGCATCATGACCGGCACCTACGTGCTGTCGGCTGGTTATTACGATGCCTATTATTTGAAAGCGCAGCAGGTGCGCCACCTGATTGCCGACGATTTCAAGAAGGCCTTCGCGGATGTCGACGTTATCGCCGGTCCGACGTCACCGACGCCGGCATTCAGGCTGGGCGACAAGATCGACGACCCGATCACCATGTATCTGAACGACATCTACACCATTGGTGCGAACCTCGCCGGCCTGCCAGGCATCTCGGTGCCTTGCGGCTTCGTCGATGACCTGCCGGTCGGTCTGCACCTGGTAGCCGCGCATTTCGCAGAAGAGACGCTGTTGCGTTGCGCATACCAGTACCAGCAGCACACCGACTGGCACAAAGCCTGCCCCGAGGATTACCAGTAATGGCTGCCGCCTATTGGGAAGTGGTGATTGGTCTCGAGATCCACGCGCAGCTGGCAACCCGCTCGAAGATCTTTTCGGGTGCATCGACGGCTTACGGTGCGGAGCCGAACACACAGGCCTGCCTCGTCGATCTTGGCTACCCGGGTGTGCTTCCCGTGCTGAATGAAGAAGTGGTGCACATGGCCACGATGTTCGGGCTTGCGGTCAACGCAACGGTTGCGCCACGTTCGGTGTTTGCACGCAAGAACTATTTTTATCCGGACCTTCCGAAGGGCTACCAGATCAGCCAGTTTGAGTTGCCGATTGTCGAGCATGGCGAGTTGCACATAGTTGATGCTGACGGCAACGAGAAACGCATCGGCATTACGCGCGCACACCTCGAGGAAGACGCGGGCAAGTCAATTCATGAAGGACTCGATCGCTACTCCGGCATCGACCTGAATCGTGCCGGCACGCCGCTACTCGAAATCGTTTCCGAGCCTGACCTGAGTTCGGCGAAAGAGGCTGTGGCTTACATGCGTAAGATCCACACCATCGTTCGCTACCTGGGCATCTCGGACGGCAATATGCAGGAAGGATCGTTTCGCTGTGATGCCAATGTGTCCGTACGGCCGCAGGGTCAGGAAGCCTTGGGCACCCGCGCAGAGATCAAGAACCTGAACTCGTTTCGTTTTGTCGAGCGCGCTATCAATTTCGAAATCGAACGGCAGATCGAACTGATCGAAGACGGCGGCGAAGTTGTGCAGGAAACGCGCCTTTACGATTCGGATAAAGACGAGACGCGGTCAATGCGTTCCAAGGAAGAATCGCATGACTATCGCTACTTCCCTGATCCCGACTTGTTGCCCGTTGAGATTAGCGCGGAGTATATCGAGACTGTTCGGCAGCAGCTGCCGGAGCTGCCGGACGCCAAGCAGCAGCGCTTCGTCGAGCAGTATGATCTGAAACCGGACGACGCGGCTCTTCTGACAGCGTCGCGCGCTATCGCGGACTTTTTCGAGGAAGCGGCAGCTGCTACCGAGGCCAAGCCACAGCTGGTGGCCAACTGGGTCATCGGTGATCTGTCTGGCGCACTAAACCGTGATGGCCTCGAAATCGGTGACAGCAAGGTATCGGCGGTGGCGCTGGCCGGCATGCTGACGCGCATTCATGACAACACGATCTCCGGAAAAATCGCCAAGCAGGTATTCGAGGCGATGTGGGACGGCGAGGGCGACGCGGATGCTGTCATCGAGTCAAAAGGCCTGAAACAGATAACCGACAATTCAGCCATCGAAGCGGCTGTCGATGCGGTAATTGCCGCGAACCCTGGTCAGGTCTCGGAATACAAGGCTGGCAAGGACAAGCTCATCGGTTTCTTCGTTGGCCAGGTGATGAAGGCAACGAAAGGCCAGGCCAACCCCGGGCAGGTCAACCAGGTCCTGAAAGACAAACTCAGCGACTAGTGTCCTGTTTGACTATTCTGCATAATGTCAGCGTGTAGCAGAATACGTGTGGCAAGACGTGTTCTGCCGGCGATGGCCAGGTCCTTGCCCAAGAACGCAACGCAGCCACACGTATTTTGCGACGCGCCCTGCGGGAGCCGTCCACTGCAGCAACCTCGTCATTGCGTCACTTACCAAGGTCTCGACATTGGCTGCGCAATGCGCCTCGTGGCTGCTGCAGTGGACGGCTCTGACATCATGCAGAATAGTCAAACAGGACACTTGCATGTCAGCTGACACGGTCATTCCTTTCGGTTTCGAGAAGCTGCCGGTGCGCGGGGCTCTTATCCATCTGTCGCAGTCCTGGCAGCGCATGCTTCGTGATCATGCATACAGTACATTGATTACGGAAACGCTCGGGCATGCGGCTGCGGCTACTGGTTTGATCGCTCAAAGCCTGAAGTTTGACGGCGTAATAACGCTGCAGATCCAGAGTCGCGGCGATCTGCGCATGCTGGTGATGCAGAGTACGAGTGAGCTCGAGTTGCGTGGCATGGCCTCGACAAGTCCCGACAGCGCTGCACAGACTTTCGGCGACCTCATCGAAGAGGGCCACTGCGCGGTAACGGTAGACAACGGCCAGCGGCCCTACCAGGGCATTGTCGATATCGGTGACACATCACTTGCGGCTAGCCTCGAACACTACTTCTCGCGTTCCGTGCAGGTGCCGAGCCATATCGCGCTTGTAGCGAACGAAGAGGTAGCGGGCGGCGTCTTGTTGCAACAGGTTCCGGGCAACCCGATCGACAGCGACGACTGGAATCGCCTGCACTATCTGACGCAGACGCTTAGCACCCGTGATTTAGAGGGCGACGCGGGAATTTCATTGATCGGCAAGCTGTTTGCCGAGGACGATGTTCGAGTCTACGAACCAGGTGACGTGCAGTTTCGCTGTCGCTGCTCGCAGTCCAGGACCGAGAATGTCCTGAAGATGCTTGGTGAGCAGGAAGCGCGCGAGACCCTGGCTGCAGAGGGTGCCATCGAGGTTACCTGCGAGTACTGCGGGAGCGAACGCACATTCGACGCGGTTGATGTCGAACGCCTGTTCACGGATAACGTGGTCGAGG
>Ga0316201_10000182_pt1 | contig 30405 bp, 34 predicted proteins | sample CS6wburrow_MG_FD_204516 | JGI IMG/M metagenome (GOLD analysis project Ga0316201, IMG submission 204516) | Coastal sediment microbial communities from Delaware Bay, Delaware, United States - CS-6 worm burrow | ecosystem: Environmental > Aquatic > Marine > Coastal > Sediment | place: USA...
TCTTAGGCACATCATGATAGTCGGGACTGCCGATGAAGGAGCCGTCACGCATCTACAAGCGACCCGGCGCGGAAGACGACGACACGGGTCAGGTCTATTACGCGACACCCGTGCTTTATGCGGGACTGGATATTCGCGGCAACACGCTGTAGGCCGGCAGGCCTCGTGCGGCGGGCTTTAGTCGTCGACTTTTTCGGCTGGCTCCCCGCCGAGCCAGGCCAATGCTTCAGGCTCGCCAAAAAAAATCCGGATCTGCTTGCCACGCTGCACCGCAACCGTCTCCAGGTAAAGCATATCTCTTGGCGTATTTCTGCTGACCAACAGCGCAACCCGTATCGATGCTGGCCATGAATCGCCGAAATCGAGGATATCGAACAGATCAGGAGACGTTTCCTGTTCGCGAACATCGACGAGCAAGATACCTGTACCGTTGGCTTGATGAAGCTGTAGCAGCTCGGTTTTCGCTTTTAACCAATCATCGATCCGGTCGCGCCCCCAAGCCCGGACGCCCATCATGTCTCGGTCTGCATCGTAAGTGACTTCGTAACCCATAATGAACAATTCCGCGATCGACCGCGGTAACTCCTATCTACCCGCCGTTGAGCCAGGCGAGGGATTCTTCCTCGCTAAAGAAAGCTCGTATTTTCTTGCCGCGTTGCATGGCAACAGTCTCCAGGAACAAGACGTCATCCGGTGTCGTTGTGCTGACCAACAGCGCTACTCTTATTCCCGTCGGCCACGTGTCACCAAAATCGAAGATGTCGAACAGGGGCGCAGATGACTTTTGCTCGCGAACGTCCACGAGCAAGGAACTGACACCATGAGCCTCATGCAGCTTGATGACCTCAAGTCTTTGCGCTTGCATATCGCTGATCGAATCGTGCCCCCATACGCGTACACGCATCAATTGGCTGTCTGCATCATAGGTGAGTTCTTCACTCATGATCGTTCACACCGGTTCCGTTCCAGCCCCAGGCTTTTTTAACGTTCCAGAAATGCCCTGCCAAGCTCACACGTAATGTGTAACATTAGGAAACTCGCTAGAGCTTGGCTGCGAGCGCAATCGCTCTTCGCCGCATCCGCGGTGGTAATCGAGTATCTGGCTCACCCGCTATTAGCCCGGTAAACAGTATGCCCACAGGGTTTGCGCCGATAACCCTGGCAGTCATCTTCAATTGCTTCGCCGATCCAAAAAACCAGCGCCCCATGAAGCCCGGGGCGGCTGACGAAGAAACCAAGATCGCTTTTTTCTTCGGCAATTTCGCTTTGCGGAACTTGGGCGCTGGTGCGCCCCATGGCCAATAGGCGTAGACGATCAGCCGCTCCATGAAGCGTTTGAAGATAGCCGTAACAGAATCGAAATTCGTCGGCGCGGCAAGGATATAAGCGTCTGCCCGCTCGATCTTCTCAATCACGCCGCGCATGCCATCGCCGTGCACACATCGGCCCGGTGCATCGCCGGGCTCCTGAGTACAAGCTCGGCAATTAAGACAGAATTCGATTGGATAGTCGCGAAGTTGGATCGTCTCGACCTCTGCACCAGATTGGCGCAGCGCATCGGCCGCTGCCTCTATTGCCTGGTCGGTAATGCCGTCGTCGCGGTAGGAGCCGTTAATCGACAGGACTCGCCTGGCCTGAGTCATCATTGACCTCCTCAGCAGTTTATCTGCTCAGCAGGGCAACGATAGCACCAGGGCACCAGGCGATAAGTAGCGATTTTCCGAATAGCCGCTTCGCTAAGCGACAGGCTATTCAGCGTCGGCGCTTGCCTGGGGCTCGTCAGAAAACATCCACTCTTCGATGGGCGACGTCGGGTAGCGCGTAAAACCGATAAAAGCGAGACCCAGCCCGACAGCGCACCAGGGCGGTGCCAGCTGCACGACATAGACGGGCCAATGGCTGCGGTTGCTCGTCCAACGAATCAGGACTTGTCGAGCTTCGAGAACTTCGAGCCTTCCAGCGTCAGGTTGTACATCAGACCCTTGGAACCAAAGATAAAACCAACGACAGGGTCGCGGACATTATTGCTGTCAATGGTCTTCCCGGCACCGATATCGATCAACGCAACGGAGCCATCGACGCCGACCTTCCAGCCTTCCGAATTGCGAAACTTGTCCAATGACTCACGTGTCATGAATGCGATGACAATCGACTTTGCCTGGGCACCAAGTTGCAAACCGATAGAACCGCTCGTGGTGCGATAGTAGGCGACGGTCGAGCCACCAACGCGCAGTACACCCTCGCCTGTTTCGGCGCCAACACCAATACCCACTTTGATTACTCTCGGAAAAACGAGATATCCGGCCGCCTGGCTGAGGAACACGTCGGCACCGTCTATCTGTTCACCGAAAACCTGCAATGCCTTGTCAGATTCGCGATTCAATTTGTCCGCTGACGCGGCCAACACAGAAGTCGCGAAAACCATCGCCAAAGCGACAGTCAATAAACGAGATATGCGCTTGTATTTCATCATCACATGAGTTCCTTAGCAGAGGGGCTGTCTGTAGCAATTTCGCCAGCCGTGCTTTAAATCTGGATAGCAATAGTAACGTAATAGCCGGCGCAAAGCCTAAACCCGGCTGCCTGAATGGCTACTGAATGTCACAGCGTCGCGGCACCACTGGAGGCCGCAGACAGGAACGCTTCAAGCATGCCGCGCAACGTACTTCGCAGACGGTCGGCATTCCCGGGGTCGAACGCCCGCGTCGCCTCGTTCATGTAGCTGCGCTGGGCGATCTCCAGCTGCAAGGCATGGACGCCGCTGTCGGGATCCCCGTAATGGCGGGTGATGTAGCCGCCTTTGAAACGCGCGTCGACAACGCTGCTATAAGGGCTGGCTGCGGCAGCCACAATAACAGCGGCCGCAATGTCGCGCGCACAGCTAGCGCCGTCGTTGCTGCCAATATTCAGCTCGGGCAACTCGCCGTCGAATAACCGTGGCACAGCGCTGGGAATCGAGTGTGCGTCCCAGAGCAGTGCGTAGCCGTGTTGCTCGCGAAGTGCCGCCAGCGTGGCCGTGACCTGCTCATGATAGGGGTCCCAGAAAGTGCGGACGCGCCGCGCCCTTTCCTCTTCACCGACGCCTCCGGTCTTGTAGATCGCGTCACCGGAAAACGTCTCTTCCGGACAGAGTCCGGTGACCAGCTGCCCCGCGTACAGCACATCATCGGCGGCCGATCGATTGAGATCGACGACGTAGCGCGAGTGGTTTGCAACCTGTATTGACGCGCCGAGATCGCGGGCGAAATCGTAAAGCTCCGCAACGTGCCAGTCTGTATCCGGCAGAGCGAGACCAGCGTCGGTCATTCTCGCACGCATCTCTTCCGGCACATGGCAGCCGTCGTGCGGCACACTGATAAGCAACGGCAGCGTCCCCGTAACTGTGCTGCATACTTCGATCATGTCGACAGGCTTGGCAGTATCGGGCGGGCATACTGGCAGTACACGCCATCGTCGATCGTCGCCGCCACGCGGCGAATGTCTGACGACAAGGATCGGTCCTCGACATAAGGTGGTGAAATCTCCCGAAGCGCCGCGATGACGCTTTCGATCGACGGCGAGCTCGTCTGTGGATGGTGAAAGTCGATTCCTTGCGCCGCCGCCAGGAGTTCGATCGCGACAATGTCTGCGACGTTATCGAGCATCGTGTGTAATCGGCGCGCAGCGAACGTGGCCATGCTGACATGGTCTTCCTGGTTTGCCGATGTCGGGATACTATCGACGCTCGCCGGATGGGCGTGTGATTTGTTTTCACTCGCGAGCGCAGCGGCCGTCACCTGGGCCATCATGAAGCCACTATTGAGTCCGACCTCGGCCACCAGGAACGGCGGCAAGCCGCTCAGGTGCGAATCTATCAGCAGCGCTATGCGCCGTTCGGCGAGTGCCCCGATTTCTGCGATAGCCAGCGCCAGGTAATCGGCGGCCAGCGCCACGGGCTCGGCGTGGAAGTTACCGCCCGACAGCACGGCCTTGGAATCAACGAACACCAGGGGATTGTCGGTAACCGCGTTCGACTCCTTCTCCAGCACAGAGCTGACGTGGCGCAGCACGTCGAGGCAGGCACCAACGACCTGCGGCTGACAACGAATCGAATACGGATCCTGCACGCGCTCGCATTCGACATGTGATGCACGGATATCGCTGCCCTGCATCAATTCGCGAAGCACGGCGGCTACGGCGATCTGCCCGTCGTGACCGCGCACGCTCTGGATGCGCTCGTCGAACGGCGTATCGCTGCCTTTGATCGCATCGGCAGTCATCGCGCCGGCCATCAAGGAAGCTGAAAGGACGTTCTCAGTGCGAAATACGGCAGCGAGAGCGAGTGCCGTCGACGCCTGCGTACCGTTTAACAGCGCAAGGCCTTCTTTAGGCGCGAGCCGAACCGGTTCGATACCCGCTGCCTGCAGAGCGATCGGTGCCGGTACCAGGTTGCCATTCACGCGCACTTCGCCGATCCCTATCAGCGCACCAGCCATGTGCGCCAGCGGCGCCAGGTCGCCGGACGCGCCGACGGAGCCACGTGACGGTATGCGCGGGTAGATATTGTTGTTGACCAGCGCACACAGCGCCTCAACTAATTCGAGTCGTACACCGGAATACCCCTCGGCCAACGCGACAACCTTCATCAGCATGATCAGGCGCACGATTTCGTCGTCGAGATCCTCGCCCACGCCGACGGCATGTGAGCGCACCAGGTTTTCCTGCAAATGCGCCAGCTCGTCGTTGCTGATACGCACCTGCGCTAGCTGGCCAAAGCCGGTGTTCACGCCATAAACGGTATCGCCGTGCGCAACGACTTCGTCGATCAGCTCGTTCGCCTCGGCGATGCGTCGCTGCGCGTTACTGCCCAACGCTAGTTCTACCGGCCCCTCCCAGGCTTCGCGCAAGACAGCAAGAGTGATGGCCTGGTTGTCGATGACCAGCTTCATGATGAAGCTCCCGTATCGATCATCGGAAGATTGAGGCCGTTCTGCTTCGCACAATCAATTGCAATTTCGTAACCAGCATCCGCATGCCGCATGACGCCGGTTGCCGGATCATTCCACAGCACACGCGCAATACGCCTGTCCGCATCGGCGCTGCCGTCGCAGACGATGACGAGTCCGGCATGCTGCGAGTAGCCCATACCGACGCCACCGCCGTGATGCAGGGATACCCACGTTGCGCCGCTTGCCGTACTCAACAATGCATTCAGCATGGCCCAGTCTGAAACCGCATCGCTGCCATCCTTCATGGCCTCGGTTTCACGGTTCGGGCTGGCGACCGAGCCGCTGTCCAGATGGTCGCGGCCGATAACAACGGGCGCCTTCAGTTCGCCATTGCGAACCATCTCGTTGAAAGCCAGGCCGAGCCGATCCCTCTGCCCGAGCCCCACCCAACAGATGCGTGCTGGAAGACCCTGGAAATGAATGCGCTCCCGCGCTGCATCCAGCCAGTTGTGCAGGTGACTATCGTCGGGAATCAGCTCTTTCACCTTGGCATCGGTCTTGTAGATATCTTCGGGGTCGCCTGACAGTGCCGCCCACCGGAATGGCCCGATGCCGCGGCAGAACAATGGCCGTACATAGGCCGGTACGAATCCGGGAAAATCGAACGCGTTTTTGACACCTTCGTCGAACGCCACCTGGCGTATGTTGTTGCCGTAGTCGAATGTCGGAATTCCCTGCGCCTGGAAATCAAGCATGGCCTGTACATGCACGGCCATCGATTTGGATGCGGCGGCTACAACGGCATCCGGGTCGCTTTCGCGTTTTTCGTACCACTCTGGCACCGACCAGCCGATTGGCAGATAGCCATTCGCCGGATCGTGGGCCGACGTCTGGTCCGTTACGGCGTCAGGGCGAATACCTTGTTTCACCATCTCGGGCAGGACCTCGGCCGCATTGCCCAGCAGGCCAACAGAGACCGGCTTACCGTCGCGCAGAGACCTGTCAATGATCGACATTGCCTCTTCCAGCGTCTCGGCTCGCGTATCGAGGTAACCCGTTTCAATCCGCATATCAATGCGATCGGACTGGCACTCGACGGCCAGCATCGTCGCGCCGGCCATCGTCGCGGCGAGCGGCTGCGCTCCGCCCATGCCGCCGAGACCGGCGGTGAGTATCCACCGCCCGAGCAAGTCGCCGCCGTAGTGCTGCCGGCCCATCTCGGCGAAAGTCTCGTAGGTTCCCTGCACGATCCCCTGGCTGCCAATGTAAATCCACGAGCCCGCCGTCATCTGGCCGTACATCATCAGACCCTTCCGATCCAGCTCGCGGAAGTGCTGCCAGTTCGCCCATGCGGGTACCAGGTTGGAGTTCGCTATCAAGACGCGAGGCGCGTCTGTATGCGTCTTGAACACGCCGACAGGCTTGCCGGACTGCACAAGCAAGGTCTCGTCGTCTGCAAGCGCCTTGAGTTCGGTGACGATCGCGTCGAAACAGTCCCAGTTGCGCGCCGCCTTGCCGATGCCGCCGTAGACAACCAGGTCTTGCGGCCGTTCGGCCACTTCCGGATCCAGGTTGTTCATCAACATCCGGAGCGGTGCCTCGGTGAGCCAGCTCTTGGCCTCGAGCGTCGTGCCCGTGGCTGCCTTGATGATTCTCTTCATTGCCGTAGTTCCTCCAGCTGCACGACATCCGTCGATGTCGTACGCGTAATACCCGGTGGTGTGTAGTGGCCGGCCAGCTCGTAACGGCTACCTGGATGATGCAAGCGCGCAAAGGTGACGGGGCGACTGTCCGACCAGGTGCGGCGGATCACAATAAGGCTCGCCTCCCGGTCGCCGATCTGAAGGTGCTTCTGTACCGCACGGTTTGGCAGACCGGCCCGCACGATCTGCTCGGCCTCCTGCAGCGGCGCCTTTGATGTCAGGTACGCGCTTGGCGTTACCACTTCGAAATCCTGCGCGAGGCAATCAGGAGCAAAGCTCGCAAGCACGTGACGGTCCTCGAGTTGAATTGGAACTTCATTTTCGAAGTGCACCAGCAGCAAATGGAAAACATCGGTGCCTTGTGCCACATGCAGCGCCTTTGCGACCTCACCCCGCGCATGCTGCAGCGACTGTCGAATTACGCGACTTGAATGAGAATGACCGCGCAACCCGATCTCGTCGGCAATGTTGTGCACCTCCAACAAGTGCGACTGCGAGCGAAAGTCCGATACAAAGGTTCCGCGACCCGCGACACGATCAACGTAGCCCTCGTCATTCAATTCACGCAGGGCACGATTCGCCGTCATCCGCGAGACGCTCATTGCTTCGACAAGTTCATTCTCCGACGGCACGCGATCGCTGGGTTTGAGTTCGCCCGACGAAATGCGCTCGATGATCAGGTCCTTCAGCTGCTGGTAGCGCGGTTTCGCCACGTTCATTGCATTTCTCCCAACCTGGCCATCGTCTCTGCGAAGTCGTCGCGCGCTTGCTGCCTGCACACATGACTTGCGTCGATTACCCGCCAGTCACCGTTCACCATGACGCGCTCGACCGGCAGCGGGTAGCCGGAGAAAACCAACGCGTCCAATCGGGATTCGTCATCGTGACCGGCGAGCATCGGATCGTCATCACTCAAGACGACCAGGTCAGCGGGTGCCCCTTGCCCCAGCCCTGTCGTTTTCTGCCCGCTTGCCAGTGTGCCGCCCTCGAGGGCGCGGCCAAACAGTTCGCGGCCGACATGGCTGTCTCGCAGCGAGACGATATTGCGCGTTCGCGTCGCCAGGCGCTGGCCGTATTCGAGCCAGCGCAGCTCTTCAAACGGGTTGATTGAAATGTGGCTGTCCGATCCGATAGCGATGCGACCCCCTGCCTGCAAGAAATCGTGCAACGGAAAGAGTCCGTCCCCAAGGTTCGCCTCGGTACTCGGACACAACGCGACAACCGCGCCGGTCTTCGCAAGTTCGGCTGTTTCGTCAAAATCCATGTGCGTGGCATGCACCAGGCACCAGTTTTCTGTGACCTCGAAGTTTTCCAGCAGCCAACGGACCGGTCGACGACCGTAAGCGGACATGCATTGGTCAACCTCGCGCTGCTGCTCGGCGATATGCAGGTGCACAGGGATCTGTCGGTCTCTCGCCACGTCTGCAATGTCGAGCAAGGACTCGCGGCTAACCGCCCGCAGGCTGTGAGCACCAATGCCGATGCTGATCAGGTCGCTGTTATGCGTCTCAGCCCGCAACTGGTGCCCCAGAAACTCATCCAGCGTCATCGCGAAGTTGCGTTGGTCATCAACGGGTTCTGGGTTATCAAAACCCGCGCGTTCGTACAGCACGGGAACGTAAGTGAGGCGGATTCCGCTATCGGCGGCCGCCGCAATGAGCGCTTCCAACATCGCGTCCTGCTTGCCCGGCTCGCGGGGGTCACGGTGCAGGTAGTGGAACTCGGCGACCGACGTATAGCCGCTCGCCAGCATTTCGCAATACACCTGGCGCGCTATGGCCGTCAGCGCCGCCGCATCGACGCATCCAGCGAGTTCGTACATGCGCTCTCGCCATGTCCAGAAGCTGTCATGTCCGGCCGGCGAGCGCTGCTCGGTGTGGCCGGCAAGCGCGCGCTGGAAAGCATGGCTATGGGCATTGCACAAGCCCGGTATCACGCAGCCGACACGGGTGTCTTCCGGCTGCGGAGTTGTGTCCGCCTCTATCGCATGCAGACGGCCTTTGGCGATGGTGAAAAGGACATCATCCCGCCAGCCCTCCGGGAGTAACGCTTTGGTGGCAAACACACGGTTCATAGCAGTCTCACAAGGTTGTATATACAGGCTAGTACATGGTAATTTCGAATGCAATTTCCCGGAGACACACATGGCCAATTGGGACCTGCTGCTGACCGATGCGAATATCGCGACACTGGCCGTCGACGCACCTAAATACGGCGAGATTGCCGACGGGGCGATGGCCATTGCAGACGGCTCGATCGCCTGGGTCGGACCGCAGTCGGAACTGCCGTCCGCAACGGCCACGACGGTACGATCATTGTCGGGCCGGTGGCTTACTCCGGCACTTATCGACTGTCATACACACCTGGTATTTGCCGGCAGCCGCGCCGATGAGTTTGAACAACGCCTGGAGGGCGTCAGCTACGAGCAGATCGCCAGGTCCGGAGGCGGCATCTTGTCGACAGTTCGAGCGACGCGTGCCGCAACGCCTGACGAGCTGTTTGAGACGGCATTGCCACGCATCCAGGCGCTGCTCGCGGAGGGCGTCGCCACGATAGAGATAAAGTCCGGTTACGGGCTGGATGTCGAGAGCGAGCTGAAGATGCTGGAGGTGGCGAGGCGCCTCGGTGAGTCCACGGACATGACCATTCGCTCGACGCTGCTGGCGGCGCATACGGTGCCGCCGGAATACAGTGGCAATGCCGACGGTTACATCGATCTTGTCTGTGAGGAATTGCTGCCTGTTGTCGCAGAACGAGGGCTCGCAGATGCCGTGGATGCCTATTGCGAGAGCATCGCGTTCAGCGCGCCACAGATTGCGAGGTTGTTCCGCAAAGCCCGTGACTTGCGCTTGCCAGTCAAGCTGCATGCCGATCAGCTCAGCGACGGCGGCGGCGCTGAACTTGCGGCCTATTTCGACGCGTTGTCCGCGGACCACCTGGAATATACGTCGGCATCCGGCGTCAAGGCCCTGGCGAATTCGGGAGCCGTTGCCGTACTCTTGCCCGGCGCTTACCTTTCGCTTGCAGAAACGCAGCCGCCGCCGATTGAGGCTCTTCGCGAGAGCCGCGTGCCGATGGCCGTCGCAAGTGATTGTAATCCTGGAACCGCGCCCATCTGCTCGCTACGCACTGCCATGATGCTCGCGAGCCGGCTGTTCCACATGACGCCCCTGGAATGCTTATCCGGCGTAACCCGAGAGGCGGCCCGCGCGCTTGGACTGTCTGCGGATCGTGGCACCCTGGAAGTGGGCAAGCGGGCCGACATTGCAATCTGGGATATTGATCATCCGCGCGACCTGACCTACTGGACAGGCACGCCGCAGTTGAGCGAGTTATTGCTGGCAGATCACAACTAGGGCGCGCAGACTACAAGCCCTTGAAAGCCACACGCCCCCACTCCCGCAGCTTCGTGCTGACCCTGGGCCTGCTCACTGCCACGGCAGCGCTGACTGTCGACATGAGTTTGCCGGCGATCCCATCGATGGTCGACGCACTGCAGTCGACGCTGACGCGCGGCCAACAGATCGTCGGTATCTTTATGTTCGGGATGGCCGTCGGCCAGATACCGGCGGGGCTGTTCTCGGACCGCCTGGGCAGGATGCCAACCTTGTACGCGGGCATGGGACTCTTTGCGGTTGCGGCCACCGTTGCTGCCGCCGCCGGCGATATGGAGTGGCTGCTCGCGGCGCGTTTCGTTCAGGGCATCGGCGCCGCCTCGGCCGTAGTCCTGTCGAGGGCTATCGTTCGCGATATCGCGTCAGGACGCCAGGCCGCACACCTGATGTCTTTATTGACGATGATTTTTACGGCCGCACCGGTCATCGCACCAACGTTTGGTGCCATTCTGGTCGCGCAATGGGGCTGGCGAGCCCCGTTCATAGCTATCGCCGTGTGCGGCTACCTGATGCTCATTGGCATTCGCATAAACCTGGTTGAGACGCATACGCCGGTTGTCACCGGACATCCCGTACGCCAGCTAGCCACCAGTTTCCGCGAGTTCTTCGCGCATCGTCAGAGCGTGTTTGGCCTGCTCCTGTTGATACTGCAACCGGCCGGCTTCCTGTCGATCATCGCCGTCTCCGCTGCACTGACTGTTGAAATATACGGCTACTCCGTCGAAGCATACGGCCTGATCTTCGCCTGTGCGGGGCTGTCAATCCTCGCAGGATCATTGCTCAACCGCGTGCTCGTGATGCACTTCGATCAGCTGCAGTTGATCGTGCTGGGTATTGCGCTGATGTTTGCGGCCAGCGCTCAGCTCGCGATCATCGCATGGCTCGACAGCGCGCCGTTCTGGTGGTTATGGTCGTCGGTCTGCCTGTTCATGTTTACGGTCGCCATCCTGATGTCCAACGCGATGGTGGTCGCGCTCGACCCATTGCCCAGGATAGCCGGCGTGGCCTCGTCTATTGTCGGGACGCTGCAGAATCTCGCGGGTGCCGGCGGCGCATTGCTTGCGGCCATGATCTACGACGGCACAGTACGCAACGCCGTCCTTATTATGGCGGGCGCCGGGTTACTCACTTCACTGATTTTCCTGCTGCGGCCGCTTATTGCTCCGGGGCCGTTCGTGCATCACCCCGAAGAACTGGCGCGCGACTAGGCAGAGACTTATCGGCAGACAGAAGGCAGGTTGCTGTCGTCGATGGCGCCGCCACTCGCACAGGTCCAGGTAACGCTGCCATTGGAATCCGCACCGGTCAGAGTGACGCTTTGGCCGTTGATCTGGTGGTGAGCGCGGTTGCCATACTGGATCTGGATCACGTTGTTGGTCACAGCAACCTGTGCCGTGTAATCGCCGACAATCTCGTTTGCGGCGGCAAGACCGGCCACCGAGTTATTCGTCGGCCAGTTGCCGGTATTCATGAAGTAATCGCTGACGGCGACTTTGGCGCCGCTCGAGAGGTTGATGCCTTCGGTAACCTGGGTGCGAATCGAGTAGCTCTGGTACATCGGAATCGCAATGGCTGCCAGGATGCCGATAATGGCAACGACAATCATGAGCTCGATCAGAGTAAAGCCAGATTGATGCTTGTTCACAGAATGTCCTTGGTCCTGCAACGAGGCTCTCGCCGGGTTCCGGCCATCCGCAACACAGGCAGAAGACCCTAGTCGCAACTGTATCCAATTTGCGACACCCTCGCGCCCCACCACATCCCAATGAAAACTGTGAACTCTGTCGCAGATTACGTTAACTCGCCGAGCTGTCAGCCATAGCGCGCCCCCTTGGCGTCCGGGATAGCCTGGACGAACGCACCCTGCCGACACCCGCCAATCGCGGGTCGACTCGCAAGCCCGACGCTGCGCCTACGCCGCTTTCTTGCGCGTTACTTTTTTCTTCGCCGCCTTCTTCCTGGCCGTTTTCTTCTTTGCGACCTTCTTCTTCGTCACTTTCTTCTTCGCAGTTTTTTTCCTGGCGACTTTCTTCTTTGCAGTCTTCTTCTTGGCGGCTTTTTTCTTAGCGACTTTCTTCTTGGCGACTTTTTTCTTGGCAGCCTTCTTTCTCGGCTTCTTCTTGCTCGATAACTGCCGCCGGACTTTTTGCAGTGCCTTGTCTATGTGCAGTGCGTGTGACAGATGGTCACGCGCACTGGCAAGATCATCCATCACCGGTGCGAGATCCTTGCGCAGTTGAACTGCATCGTCCTTCGCACCACTGAGCATTTTCTCCAGGCCGCGTATCTGTTTCCTGAGCTCACGCTTGGCCTTCGCCGCCGTAGTATTCGCCAGCCGCTCGGTCTTCTTTTGCAGTTGGGTCCTTGCTCGCTTGGCACGTGCGTTAGCGCGGCTGATTTCTGTGCGAAGTTTCTTTCGCCGCCGGTCCAGTTCCCGCGTTGCACGTTTGGCCGTCGTCAAGAATTCCTTCTTGGTGCGTTCCAGGGTCTTTTCCAGGTCACTTAGTTCTTTGCTCATGGTCGTGCCTCCGCTCATTTGGTGTCGCGTTCACAGATCTACAATAACAGGGATTGGGTTGCCACTGTACTTTACAAGACCCTCTCGACAGACTTCAGGGCAGCTTTGACAGCACCTCGGATAATCCCTTGCGTGACTGGGCCGGCGTCAGCTTCGGGTAGCCAAACCAGATCAGGCCAACAATGAACGCGTCGGACGGATCGACGTCGATAATGTCGAACAACCTGTCGTCGCGCGTAATGTCGCCCGTGGTCCACTTCGACCCGACGCCGGCCTTCCACAGGTAGAGCATGAAATTCTGCACGGCGGCACTGCAGGCTGCATAGTCTTCTCGCTCGCGCAGTTCGTCATCGCTGCGCTGACAGGTGACGATCAGCCACCCCGGTTTCTCGGTCCAGCTGTCGCGCTTGTGCCGGCCAAGCTCTTCGCCTTTCTTTGCTGTCACCATTTGCTGGCACAGGTCCAGGATCTTCTGCACCGTATCCTTGCCCGGCAATATAAAGCGCCAGGGCTCGGTAACATGATGGTTAGGCGCCCAGGTGGCCGCCTCAATTGCCTCACGGACAAGCTCACCAGGCACGGGCGTTTGCAGAAACAGACTCACGGTCCGCCGACCGCGCAATACTTCGGCGAATTCTCTGAGTTCCTGGGTCTCGTAACTGGGTGCCTTCTTCATCAGGCTCGCTCTGGCAATGCGTTTGACGGCAGGGCGCCGCGGTCATCCGTGCGAATGTCGGCCAGGAAGACGCCACAAGCTCCAATGGACGTGTGTCGCGCATCACAAATCAGGACTTCGTTCATTGCACTACTTGATGCCAACGGTCATGCGTCGCAGAACGTCATTCTTCGCAATGAAGTGATTATACAAGGCGCCGAGCACATGAATAACAACCAGCACGGCGACCACGATCCAGGCGAATTCGTGCACCCCCTCCCAAAGCTCGTGGTTCTCGCGGTTTTCGGCAACCGGTAACGGTACTGAAAACAATCCGAAGAATGGCAACGCCTTGCCCCCGGTCGCCACAACCAGGCCTCCCGACAGCAGCTGCACGAATACGGCAGCGTAAAGCCCCCAATGCACCACCGAGGCAGAAACGCGCTGCCAGGCCTGCATACCTTGCGGGTGCGCCGGCACGTCGTTTACAAGGCGCCATACGATTCGGACCGTCATAAGGAAGAACACTGCCATTGCTATCGACCCATGGATAAAGCGAATATCCGTTTTCTCCTGACCCCGCTCGAGACCAGCCTGCTCAAGACCGAGGAAGATCAGGGCGAACAGCCCAATGGCCACCAGCCAATGCAGTGCCTTCGCCAATACGCCGTACTCGATGCTCGAATTCCTGATCGTCATTCCGCTGTTTTCTCTTCTGCCGATTCGTCAGACTCGGAATTGCCGCTGCGTTCGTAGGCGCGACCGAGAAATATCCCCGCCGCGGCCCAAACCGCGGCGACAGCCGCCGCGAAAGTGGCGATACCAGCCAGGCCGAAACCGAGCGTCGCCGTCAATGCCGTATACAACCAGGCGGTCAGGACGTCACCCCCTCGGTAGACTACGATATCTATCACAGGTTTCGCCTTGAAACGCGTATCCGCATCGACCGCTGTGAACAGCATCTCGCGCCCCGGCCGGGTGATCGCGTAATTGCCGGCGCGCCGCGTAATTTGCAGTCCGACCAGCACGGCGAGCACGGGACTCAGCGCCACAACAAGCCAGCCGCCGACCATCATTATTGGAATCAGTGCGAGGGTCGCGGACATGCCTACGCGCGTAGCCAGGCGACCCGTCGCAAACAATGCGGTGATAAGCGCCAGTGAATTCACGGCAAGGTCAATGCCACCCCAGATCTGTGTACGAACCTCGCGATCGAAACCAGCCATCATCTTTCGCAGTTCGAAGTAGATGAAAGTATTCATCACCACGTACAGCAGGATAAAAAGCCCGATCCCAAGCAGGTACGGATTGCTGACGAAGTTGCTGAATCCGGAAAACGGATTGCCGGCCAGTTTCTCGTCGCCGGACAGGTCAGCCGATACGTCCTGATTGCCAAGCTGGCTGCCGCGCAATTGCTCAAGCTTCCAGATCAGCGGTATCGGGATCAGCAGCAGGAATGCGGCGATCAGCAGCAGGTTAAGGGTGCCAATATTGTCGGCAAAAAACGTAGGAATGGAGGGGCCGACAATGGCACCTGCGCTCGCACCCATGGCGATGATGCTGAACAGACGTTTCGCCTGGTCCTTGTTGTAGAGACCCGACATGAAGGTCCAGAACACCGACAGGTGGTACAAGCTGAAGACGCTGAGCCAGACGTAGTAAGCCCGATTGACAAGGTCGTTGTCACCGAGCATCGAACCGGCAACGTAGAAGCCGATGAAGGTCGCCGCGAAAAACGTGTAGACGCTGGGCACGATGATACGAAAGCGCACGCGTGAGATCACCGCCCCGTAAATGCTGACAGCGATAAGACTGAAGACGAACGTCGAGGTCCAGAGCCAGCTCAGTTGCTGGTCGGTCCAGTCGGACGACAAGGCATCACGGACCGGGCGCAGGATGAAATAGGCGGTCATCAGCACGAACACGAACAGGAAAGACAGCAATGTTGCTGTCGTTTCATGCGGCTCTACCTTGGTTGCAGCCTGGACCAGGCGCCCGATGGCGCTGTTATTACGCGGCTCGCTCACGGGGTCGGGCCCATCAATCCAAACCGAGTTCGAAGCCGGCTTCGAGCTCCTGGCGGGAATAGGCGCGGAAAGCGATCATCGTTTCCGTTTCAACGATGCCTTCCTGCAGACGCATCTTGTCGCTGATAACGTCCGCGAGATCCTCGTTCCTGGTGACCCTGACGATAGCAACGAGATCGAAACGCCCCGCCACCGAAAAGACCTCGGAAACGCCCTGCATTTCCGCAATTTTCTCCGCCAGGTCAGGAATGCGGTTGGTTTCCGCCTTAATCAAGACGATCGCTGTAACCATGGGTAGCTCCGTGCCTTTGTCGTGAGCACGAAGACTACCATTAGCGAGCGCAACTCTGCACGAGGCCGGCGCTCTAATTCGCCGGGCGGATTTCCCTGGCCGCCGCCAGCAGTTCATCAGCCGACAAGCGAATCTTGTAGTCGGGGTTTGCGTAAGCGTATTCGATGATGCCTTCCCTGTTGATCGCAAAAACAGCCGGTACCGGCAGTACACCATGACGCTCCATCGACGACCGCTCGATGTCATCCCCACGCTCGACACGACGCTGCATCGTGCGATCCGACGCCTTGAAAGCAATGCCTAGCGCAATTGCCGCCTGGGCATTGGCATCAGAAAGCAGTGTGTAACCAAGACCCTCAATATCCTTCTGCGTCTCGCGGCTCAGACTGTCCAACAGCAACTCTGAACGATCGCCGCTCAGGAACAGAACATCGATATCCATGTCCTTGATGGCCGGTATCGCGTGGCGAAGTTCCGACAGGTGCATATTGCAGAACGGACACCAGCCGCCACGAAACGAGACCAGAATTGCTGGCCGTTCGAGTGCCCTGGGATCGAAGTCAAAGCGCTCGTTGTCGACTGTTTCGACAGAGAAACGAGGCGCAGGGTCACCTACCGTCAGTGGTTTGATATCCGCCGCTGTCTCAGCAACGGGAACGTCCGCATGGCCGTAGCGAACGGACGTGCTGGTGAACAGGCTCAAAGCCAGGGTCAGCGCCAACGCGGTTAGCACCAGCGTACGTGTGGTCAGTTGATTCATGGGTGGAACTCCAATCTGTTACATCAAAGGACCGCACGGTAAGCAAAATTATTACGGCGAGGTCCGGGCGAGCGCTCACGGCGTTATCTCCGCTCGAGCAATTCCCTGCGCCACCGAAACAGGCAGAACGTCTCAGGGAAAGATTGATATTCTGCCTGGCATGTCCTCAGGGACTCAGAGCTCATCCAGACATCCAGGGGGAGTCAATCAATGCTGCAGAAATTCTCACGCTATTCACTGACATTTGGACCGACGCCGATCGAACACTTGAGTCGCCTCTCGAGGCATCTGGGTGACGAGGTGCAGTTGTTCGCCAAGCGTGAGGACTGCAATTCAGGTCTCGCCTTTGGCGGCAACAAGCTGCGCAAACTCGAGTACATCGTGCCCGACGCCATAGCCTCCGGCGCCGATACCCTGGTCAGCATCGGCGGCGTGCAGTCAAATCACACTCGCCAGGTTGCAGCCGTCGCCGCGAAGATCGGCATGAAATGCCGTCTCGTCCAGGAGAGCTGGGTGCCATTTCAGGACGCTGTTTACGACCGGGTTGGCAATATCCTGATGAGTCGAGTCATGGGCGCGGAAATCCAGCTTGTTGATGAAGGTTTCGATATTGGCATCCGCGACAGCTGGGAGCGCGCCATCCAGGACGTCAAGGATCGGGGTGGCAAGCCCTATGCGATTCCGGCCGGTGCATCGGTCCACAAATTTGGCGGACTCGGCTTTGTCGGCTTTGCTGAAGAGGTGCGCCTGCAAGAAGCCGACATGGGCATAACGTTCGACTACATCGTGGTTTGCACGGTTACAGGTTCGACGCACGCAGGTATGGTCGTCGGCTTCGCGAAAGACGGTCGCGCCGACAAGGTGATCGGGATTGATGCGTCATGCACGCCGGAGCAAACCAAGGCCCAGGTGCTGGATATCGCCCAGAAGACCGCCGAGCTCGTGGAGCTGGGCCGGGAAATCACCATCGATGATGTTGTTCTGAATGAGGACTACGCGTACCCGGTTTACGGCGTGCCGTCCGAGGAGACCAACGACGCGATTCGTCTGTGCGCCCGAATGGAAGGGATGATGACCGACCCGGTCTACGAAGGAAAATCCATGCAGGGCATGATCGATCTCGTCCGCAAAGGCTTCTTCCCGGCCGGTTCGAAGGTGCTCTATGCACATCTCGGCGGTGTACCCGCGATAAATGGTTATAGCTATGTCTACAGAAACGGATAGCTGGCGTCTACGGTATACTGCGGCTCGATAGCTGGTTTGTGAACAAGGTTGCTGCGTGAATTCGAAAGAACTTGTCGAGACCTACATCAATGCATGGAATCAGCGCGACGTTGCTGGCCTTCTGGAGCTGATGTACGCCGGTGCTGCCTATTACGATGCGTTCTGGATGGAAACGTGCGTGGGCAGCGACCTCGCACAGTACTTTCAGGATGCTATGGACGAAGAGCCTTTCTGGTACGTCCAGGTTGGAGAGGTAATAGAAACAAAGAATGGCGTGGTATTCCGCTATAGCGCCCATGATCCTGACGCCTCGAAGATTGGCGAGCCGTTACATTACGGCGCCGAAATACTCAATGTCGTCGATGGTAAAATACTGACGATAACTGACATGTATTGCAGCTCTAATCCAGACGATCTGTTGGAAGTAGCCAAGTTGGCTGCTAGACGCCATGGCCTCACGACGCATGTCAATTCTGGTCTGGGAGCCCTAAAGAAAGCTCGTATTAGAGCTGGTTTGTCGCGCAGCGTGGACGAAGACAAAGTCCACCTTGATCCGGAGCTTACGATAGCTCAACTTGCAGATGCCGTCGGCTGTACCCTGGATCAACTACGCATCGTGATTAAGAACGAATTCGGGGCTGGTATTGCTGACTTTCTTGACATACGAAGAGTCGAGACTGCGAAGGAGTTACTGGAGAACAATCCTGACGACCCGGACATCATAGACAAAGCCTCGCGGTCGGCCGGATTCAGTTCTGTGCGACAGTTCAGAACCAAGTTTGCCGACGTCATCGGCGTTACGCCGACGGTTTTTTGTTTGAAGCAAAAAGACAAAAAACTCACTCGAAAAAAACCGAACTTACACTGATCACTGGGACTTTTTCGATTCTCGGGGGCGTTCAGCACGGCCTTTGGGAGCTGTGGGGCGTCGCGAATATTGGGCCAAGCCTCACATCGCTTTTTCAAGCAGGTCGTTGCCGCGAATATTGGTGACTCCGCGGCAACGTGCTTTGGCGCGATACATCGCCTGATCTGCCTCCCGCAACAAGCCGGTAAGGGTGCTCGCATTGGTCGGGTAGAGCGCCAGACCGATACTGGCGGCACATTGCAGTGATCGATCGGCGACGATATAGGGCGCCTCGAGTCCTTTCGTCAGGCGTACAGCCAGATGGTGTGCGACGTCGGCATCAACGTCAGGAACAAGAGCCACGAATTCGTCACCGCCGGGGCGGCCAATAATGTCGCAGGATCGAAGACCACTTCTAAGGCGTTCAGCCGCTATTCTAAGCAGCTCGTCGCCGACCTCATGACCATACCGGTCATTAATCTGCTTGAAGTCATTGAGGTCGATAAACAACAGCGCACCCGTTGCATCATCATCACTGGCGCTAAGCCGTTCGGCCGCCTGCCTTTCAAAGCCTCGTCGATTCAGTACGCCGGTTAATGGATCGGAGGTCGCAATCGACTCCATTCTTCGTTCTTTCGCCTTGCTGTCGGTTATGTCGACAAACGTAGCGGCGTAGTCATCGCCCATCGGTTCGCAAATCATGCGCAGCCACCGGATATCGTCCTGCTGGCGCAGTTTGACTTCGATCTCCAGGCTGCCGCCGCGAGCTGCCGCATCCTCGAAGCGCTGCACGATATCGTCAGCAGACGCATTGTCCATGCCGCTCGTGGCAAAGCGCACAAGGTCGGGGCCAGCACGATCAACCAGCTCCTCCGGCGCAGCACCGAGAAAACGCCCGGCCGCTGTGTTGGCGAAGATACTGTTGAGCACCTTGCGGCCTGACTCGAGTTTCTCCCAGCGAAATCGAATGATACCGTTGCTGGAGTGGTCGATAATGGTCCGCAACAACTTTTCGCTTTTTCGCACTTCGCTTTGCGCTTTCTCGACGTCGCTTACGTCTCGAAACATCAGGACCTGCCCGTTCCGCGCCGCGGCGCCACTGGTATCAATCTGTGAGGCCTGAACGTGCAGGAAGCGACCGGTCGCGGTCATCATTTTTTGTGGCACGCCGGACTGCAGTGCTTCGAAAACCTCGGGTGAATCGTCGCCAAACAGTTTTTCCAACGGCTCACGCAGCGCCTCAGACTCCGCGATATCCAGCATGTTCTCGGCACCATGATTGAGACCAATGATGCGGCACTGATCGTCGACAACCACAACCGGGTCCTGCATGTTTTGAAAAACGGCCTCATAGGCAAGCGGTGTGAATTCGACGATTCGTTCACCGATAATCAGCCATGCGTACACCGGCAGCATCGCCGAAAACACGATTGGCACATACGAGATCGTATTGGGACCGAAACCGAGGTCGTATGCCAACGTTGCAATTAGTGGTACCAGGCATGCACCGGACATGAGGTAAAGCCCACGACGATGTGCAGGCGCGACGGCCGTGCTGTGCCCGAGCAGCGTCAGGACAGCTGCAGCAAAAACTGCATAGCTGTAAGGGAGATGCACGTACAGAAACCAGGGCCCCCAACGCTCGGGGCGAGTCAGGTATTCGCCGGCCGCATTGAACACCGGCGCAAACCACATCAACTCATGATCGATATTCGTTGCCGCGAGCACAACAGATACCAGCGGGATGATGCTCAACATCACCAGCGTGCGGCCGGGTGTTGCGGTGCCGGTGTACTCTCTGAAGCCCACGTAGGCAACGATGGGTACAAGCGCGGTACCGATGAAGTGTGCCGTTCGACCGATAGAAAAGACGGTGAAGTTCTCGGCTAGCAGCTCGATGCCGCCACCGACGACCCAGATACTGATCAAGACGAACAGTACACCGATCGGCATACTGCCCACCTCCCGCTTGGACGCGACAAGCCGCGACCCCATCATGAGGTAGCAAGCGGCGCTGAAGACCAGCAGCACAGATAGGGCGACATCCAGGTTCATGGGTATCTGGCTCGAAAATGCGATTTGGGAGCCTTATGGTAGATCGCGATTGCTGCAGGTCGAAGGAACCATTCCTCAATAACTGCAGTAACAACTGCTGAAAATGCAATTATTGGATTATTGTTAAATCAGCAACTCCGGCATCAGTCGGCTTGATCAAGTCGCGCCGTGAAACCCTTTCGACCGATTGCATCCAGGGCCGCCAGGAAACGTATTGCGTCTGCCTCCTCTCGCAGCGTCTTCTCTCGATAGGGGTCGCCGTCGCGGCGGGCGCTCATCCGCCAGAAGAGTAACGTTATGGTTGTTGCCAGACGCGTTCGTACCAGATCGAAAAGCAAGCTGCTTTCCTGCACCGTCAAGGGCGCGGCATCACGGTAGCCCGCGACGAAAGGCTTGATCCATCTGAGTGGGTTGTCGTCCGGGCCGCGCAGATACGCTGCCGCGATGGCAACGTCAAAGATCAGCGGTGCACGCAGCATGTCCCCGAAATCGATGAAGCCGGTAACGCGATGGCTGCCCGGGTCGACGAGTACATTGCCGGGATTGGCATCGCCGTGGATCACCTGCTTGCGTATCTCGCCGAGCCCTGGGACAACGACACTCTCGAAATCGTCCAGCGCTCGCTCGACAGAGCGACGCGCGATGGAATCGTCGATATGCGAAAGCAAGCCTCGTAGCTCCCCCGCCCGCTGCAGATCCCAGAGCAACAAGGGGTTTTCACCAGGGTGCGAAAAAGCCTCAAGCCCGATATGCAACTGCGCCAGCCGTGCCCCGAAGTCAACGACGAGGTCTTGAGTAAGAGCGACCGAGCTCAACAGCTCGCCCGGAAGAAAGCTCACCACTCTCAGCTTGTACGTGCGATCACCGGCGCGAACCGTACCCGCGGTCTTGCCATCGCGTGTCTTGATCACTCCAGGCACCTTCGTCCGGGACTTCTCGAGGTGCTGCAGCGCCAAGATCTGGAATTCACTGACAATCTCGGGTTCGGCCGAACTTGTCACTTTCACGACATACTCATCGCCCTTCGCAGCCATCAGATGAAAATTCTGATCACGTTCGCTGACCAGAGGCCGGTAGTCACCAACAAGCCCGAACTGCTGCTCAACAACAGCGGCTAGCTCGCTGACTGCGATGTCGGGAGGGCTGGTTTGCAGAGCGTCGTGCGCATTCGGTGTCATGCGCACTGTTTCCATGATGTCAGCCAGTCCATTTGTCGACGTGTGGCGCCGTGTATCGCTCGAACTGCTGCACGAGTCCGGCGGCATTGTTGTCCGCCAGCAGCATACTGCGGTTTTCCTTGCGCAAGAATCCTTCGATACTGGCATGGTCCATGTAGCACAGGAGGTGGTCAAAGTAACCGTCAACATTGAGCAGGCCGCAGGGCTTGTCGTGGAAGCGGAGCTGGCCCCAGGTGACGATCTCGATGATCTCCTCAAGTGTGCCGAAGCCGCCTGGCATCGCTATGAAACCGTCGGATAACGCCGCCATCATTGACTTCCTGGCATGCATCGACGAAACGACGTGCAGCTCCGTCAGTCCCTGGTGCGCGAGTTCCTTGTCGATGAGCATTTGAGGAATGACGCCGTGCACCTTGCCACCGAGTTGCAGCACCTCATCCGCGATGATGCCCATGATGCCTTTGTCGGCACCGCCATAGACGAGGTCGAGCTCATGCCGGACCAGGACCGCGGCGAGATCGCGCGCGGCGTCAGCATAGACCGGCCGCAATCCCTTGTTCGATCCGCAGTAGACGCAGATTCTCTTCATAGCAGATTCAGGCTGTCGCGGCCTTCGGTTTAACGCCCTGCACGATCCTCGCGATCTCGGGGCGGCTTGCGCGAAGCTCCTCCGGTGTCAGGGCATCCAGCTCATGTGGGAACACCAGCCACTCGGCCGTTTCACGCAGAAAATAGTCGGGCACCAGGTCTGTCTCATTGCGACTCGGCTTGAACCACGGCACGGCAATACGGATATCTTCCGGCGTATTGCCCCTGGCACGTGAAGACAATTCCTCGACGACAGCGGCAATCGTATTGCCGGTATCGAAGACGTCATCGACGATCAACACGCGATCGTCATGGCAGATCTTCTTGATGATGTAGTTGAGGCTGTGTACAGCGACTGCGCCGCGCTGATCCACACCTACGTAGGAAGACGTGCGAATTGCAATGTGGTCCGACTCAACGCCGCAGTAGCTCAACACCTCCTGCACGGCCATGCCGACGGGCGTCCCGCCTCGCCAGATCGCGATAATCATGGTCGGCCGAAAACCGCTCTCGAGGACTTTGATGCCCAGCTCGATAGAGTCTTCCAGGAGGTCCTGTGCGGAAAGTACGGTCTTGTCCATGTTTATTCTCTTCTGTACGGACTTGTGGCTGTCGTTATAATGCGGGTCCCAATTCTAGCGCAGCACAGCTCAGGTACAAGGATAATGAACGAACGTTTCATTGCGGCAAACGACCTGCTTCGGGATTCTTTCCAGCTGGCCGCCGACATTTACGAAGATGGCTTCGAGCCAGATTTTCTCGTTGGCCTGTGGCGCGGCGGCAGCGCAGTTGGAATCGCCGTGCAGGAAGGTCTCGATTACTTCGGCGTGCCGACCGATCATATTGCGCTGCGGACCTCATACACTGGCGCTCCACGATACGCGCAAATGGTCAGCAAAGCCGACGGTATTCGCGTACACGGCATGAAATACCTGCACGAGAAGCTGTGCGCACATCACTCGCTGCTGATTGTCGACGATGTCTACAGCACCGGATCGAGCGTCAAAGCGGTGATTGACCAGCTCCGCAAGAAGACACGTCGAAATATGCCGCAGGACATCCGTATCGCGACCGTCTGGTATCGGCCCACCGAGAAAACACTGCAGACGCCCGAATACTTTGTACACAAAACGAGCGACTGGCTCGTGCTTCCTTACGAGCTGTCGGGATTCTCGATCGACGAATTACGCGTGAATCGCCCCGAGATGGCAGGACTTTTCGACAAGCTTGCACCACACGTGCCGGACGGCGGCAAACCCTGAACCTGGTGTTTCTGCCAGCAGCGGCCCGCTGACGCGTCGTGCCCGTCAAAGCGCTGAGTCGACCAGAGCTACAGGACGTCTCGCTTGCTGCTACGCACATCGGCCAGACGCTTGACCAGCACGCTGTGCTCACGCTCGCCTTGCCCGCTGCGCATGTACAGCTCGGCCGCCTGATACACCGCTTTGAGCTTCTGATTGTCTTCGATGATCTGAGACAGACTTTGTTCGGGCGCTTCGATGATACTGCCGTCGCCAACGGGCAACGACTTCAGCAGCGCATCAATAAGGTCGCCCGATGTAACGATACCGACCAGCGTGCGCTCCTCGTCGACTACGAGCAACGCATGGATTCTCCCGATCTGCAGCTTTTCAGCGGCTTCGCGCAGGGTCGCGCAGACGTCCAGCGTCACCGGACAAACCTCCATGATCTGCCGGACTCTGGCGCTTTGCATCAGGTCGGCGCGTTCGTCGACCAGGAAGAGCTTCAACAGGTCAGCAGATGACACGATGCCGACCAGTTTGCCATTATCAACGACCGGTAAATGATGAATTTTTCGGGAATCGAAGATTGCGCGGGCGTCGGCAACGCTGTCGGTAGACCTGATCGTTATCGGGTCTGCGGTCATGATCCTGACGATTGGCGTGTCGCGCATAAGACTGCCTGCCGGGTGCGCCCTATTAGACTCAGCCTGATTTTGTCAGAAGTGACGCCGCGATCCTGTGAGCTAGCGCAAGGTTCCTGCTTTCGACCGTTTCGGTTTTCCGAGGCTTGTTATTCCCGTCGCACAGCCAAATGATGCTCTGACTCCCACACTGCAACGGAATCCGCCATGCAAGACTTACCGCATATTTACAAAGCATCAGCGAATGCCGATAGTGACAGCGCTGTAATTGTTTCGAGCGAGGGCGTACCCAGCATCGAGACTGCCGGGCCCGTCGAATTCGGAGGTCCTGGCGACGTCTGGTCGCCCGAGGGCCTACTCGTGGCCGCTGTCGCAGACTGCTTCATTCTTACTTTTCGCGCGATGGCGCGCGCCTCGAAACTGGAGTGGACGTCACTCAGCTGCACGGCGTCCGGAACGCTCGACAAGCTGGAAAAGGTCACGCAGTTTACGCACTTCGACCTGACCGCGGAGCTGACCATCCCGCCGGGTATTGACGAGAACAAAGCAGAGCGGTTAATGCAACGGGCCGAGCATCATTGTCTGATCACCAACTCGCTCAAAGCAGGATCGTCACTGGAGACGACAATAAGATCAGCAGCCTGACGGGGCTTATTTGCGCTTGGAAGGCGCCTCCACGTAGTAGATACCGGTAGACACGGCGAGCGTCGGCTCATCCAGGTTGTCTCCATTGTGAATCGTTGCATAGGCATCGAGAAGATCCGAAATCGTCGTCGAAGCTGCACGTAGACGCACCGAGACGAGTTTGCGAACGCGAGCGGCATCGGATTTTCGGATTGACTTGAACTCAGCCGTTTCGACCGGCCAGGTATCGCCGTTCTTCTTCACGGCCTCATTGTGGGCCAACGCCGCCATCAGCGGATAGGGACCGGCCCGCAGGCGCAACGCCATTGCCTCCTCCGCCGCCAGGTCGGCGCCGTTGCGCGGAATAAAGACCAGCCGGTCACCGTCTATCCTGATCCGACCGATGCGTTGCAACTCCTTGCGCATCGCACCCTCCGGTATGTCACCGGCGAACCGCTTGACCAGGGACTGAAACGATCCGCGACCGCCGACCATAGGCAGTGCCGCCGGCTTGCCCTGTTTGTCCAGGAATTCGGCGTTCGACTGCCAGCCGGCGATCAACTCCTCGAGAGGCGTGCCACGCTCCGTAACCGCTGCGTCACCGCTATTGATGCGCGCGCGGATGCGACTGATTTCCTTTCGGGTCAGGCCGGTCATCGCAGCGATTCGCGATACATTCGTCGGCCTGCCGTGCACGCCATAGTCTTCGGACGCGACAGATATGAAGGCGGCTTTCGACAGATCAGAGTACTCACGATAACCGCGGCCAAACCTCAGGAATAGCCGTGCAATTGGTTGAAGGAGTATCAGGAATGTTTTGTTTAATGTACTTTTATTGTGTTCCTGCATAGGCATGGGAATATATGCGCTCTTTCGCATACAGGCTATCGAAAAAACCCAAATGGGAAAATCTGACCGTTTCACCTGAAACGGAATTTCCGGATCGGAAAGATCCCCCACCTCCCCCCGGGATTTACTGTTCTATTTGAAGGCCTTGCCGCGAATGTAGGTAGCGGCCACATGTCGATCGTCGGCTAGCGTCAACAGTGCGAAAAACGACTCCTCGATCGTTTCCGCAGCGGCAATCCGGCGGGCAGTCAGGCGCGTGGCATTCGGATCCAGAACGACGAAATCAGCTTCCTTGCCAGTCAGGAAGTTGCCTATGTGATCCTCAAGGTGCAGCGCCTCTGCCGCACCCAGCGTGGCAAGGTACAAGGCCTGCATGGGCGGCAACGCTTGATCCTGAAGATGCAATACCTTGTAGGCTTCGCTTGCCGTCTTTAACAACGACAGGCTCGTGCCACCGCCAACGTCGGTGCCAAGCCCACAGCGAACATTTGCATCACGCATCGCAGCCAGGTCAAAGAGACCGCTCCCGAGAAACAGGTTTGACGTCGGGCAGAACGCCGCAGAGCCACCCTTGCTCGCCATGCACTTGCGATCTTGTTCGTCCATGTGCAGGCAGTGCGCGAATACCGCGCGCTCGCGAAGCAGGTCGAACTGATCGTAAACATCCAGATAGCTGCGGCTCGACGGAAATCGCCTGGCGATTTGCTGCACCTCCTCGGTATTTTCGGCGAGATGTGTATGAACCCAGACGTCAGGGTATTCACGCGCCAGCTTCCCGGCCGACCTGAGCTGCTCCTCTGAAGAGGTCAACGCGAAACGCGGTGTTATCGCGTAGCCGAGCCGACCGCGGCCATGCCAGCGTTCGATCAGTGCCTTGCTTTCGTTGTACGCCGTAACGGCATCGTCCATCAGCTCTTCCGGACAATTGCAGTCCATCAGGACTTTGCCAGCGACAAGGCGCATGTCGCGCGCCTCGGCGGCCTCAAAAATTGCGTCGGCCGAGTGTGCGTGCACCGTGCCGAACACCAGTGCCGTCGTCGTGCCGTTGTTCAGCAACTCATCGAGGAATACGTTCGCGACATCATGCGCATATTGCGGATCGCTAAAGCGCGCCTCGACCGGATAGGCATAGCGGTGCAGCCAGTCGAGCAGTTGCTCGCCGTAGGACGCGATGATATCGAGTTGCGGGAAATGCACGTGACAGTCAATAAAACCGGGGACGATAAGCTTGCCAGGCAGCTCGGTCAGCTCTACATCTTCGGACAGTCCGGCCAGAACGCGCGCAGCATCACCTGCCCCGGCGACGTTGCCATCCTCGACAACCAACACACCGTCCTCAAAGTACTCATAAGCCGCTGCGAGCGAAGCCTCACCCGGATCGGAAAGGCAGTGCAGTATTGAAGCGCGAAAAGCCTGTCGCATGGCTCTCAGTCTGCCTCCAGCATAACGACCTCATCCAGCGTGTACTCTTCACAGTTGGGCCCGTGCCCGACACGATCGACAATGAGGAATTCATGCCCGGCGTCAAAGGCGATCAAGGGCATGTGCCAGGTGCCGCGGTGGTAATTGAAGCCCTGCCGTCCATTCGATACGAACGCCCTGAGGTCAGCCGCATCGATCGACTCACCGCGCGGCCCGACAACGACAAGCATTTTGCAATGCTGCAGTGGAATAAACGCCTGGCTCCCCAGCGGATGTCGCTCCATGATGTCGACCTGCAAAGGCAACGAGGTCGCCGTGCGACAGCGGGCGATGCTCATGCCGACGCGGCCGCCCTCGGCAATATCGATATCGCACAGGTCGTCATAGCGCTGGAAACGTGCGGCGTTCATCGCCTCGGACTTGTCGACGGCAGACTCGATGACATCGCCATACGGCGCGAAACGCTCGCTGGTCAGCGGCTGCGGTCGAAGTGAGATGACCTTGCGCTCAGCCATGCACCTGGCCAAACAGCCGAATACGGCTTATCCCGCCATCCGGGTAGATTGAAATACGTACGTGGCTCACGGCGCCAATGGGCTGCAATGAGTCGTCAAAATAGTGCTGTTGGTCCATCTTCAGTTTCGATTCGGGGAGCAGGGTCTGCCAGGGCGCGTCAGCCAGCGTCGCCTGCTCGTCACTGGCGAAGGTCGCGCCTTCGATAGAGACGCGATCCGGGTAGTTGCCCTTGAAATGTGCAGTGTCTATTTCCGCACGCTCTATAACACCCGGTTGGCCAAGCGCAATAATCACCCAGTCGTTACCCGGGCCGCGTCGCCTCGCCGTCTCCCAACCGTCGCCCATATTGACGCCGCGTCCAGGTGCAGTGAGGTTATGCATGCTGCCATAGTGCTCGTCGCTGCAAGCGATCGCGCGGCCACCGTGTTCGACTGCAGCGAGGTCGACAAAGCCGTCGACGTCACTGAAGTCGGCGCGGATCTCCCCGAATATTCTGAGCCGCGCCACCCCGCCGTCGGGATAGATGTGTAGCCTTACATGACTCCAGACTCGATCGTCACGCACGTCGAGGTAGTGATGCGAATCGCCGGCAAGGTCGGTCCTGGGCAACAACTCAACCCAGTCTTCTTCGGGAACATCGACATTACTCGAGCACGCATCAATGGAACACTGTGGCGGATAATTGCCGGTAAAGTGACTGGTATCGAGATCAAAGCCATGAATAATGCCGGGCACGCCGAGCCTTAAGACACAATAGTCATGGCCGGGGCCGCGCCGACGGCGGCTCTCCCAACCATCCATCCACTTGCCGTGGTCGTCGTATTTGTCATCGATAAATACGGGCTCTGACGGATCGATAAGACGTTCCTTGGCGGCAAAGAACTCGTCGGTTGCAAACGTGACACGCGTGCCCAGTCGGGGCTGCTCCAGCTGCACCCATTTTCTGATCGCTTTTGTCATGCAGTCGCTCCCATGGCTTCAAGCCGCAGACGGGCGATCTTGTGAATCTCGATCAAGGCCGTCTCGAACTCAAGTTCATAGTCATTCTCGAGACGCGCGGAAAATGCGTCGAGTATTGCAGCTCGATCGCTGCCGCGAACCGCCATCACGAATGGAAAACCAAACTTCTCCAGGTATTCCGTATTGAGCGCCTGGAACCGCTCGTATTCTTCAGCAGAACACTGATCGAGTCCCGCGCTTGCCTGCTCGGTTGTCGACTCCTCGGTCAGCTCGCCGGCGAGCTGTGCCTTGCCCGCAAGATCGGGATGCGCCCGAATCAGTGCAAGCTGTTTTTCGGTCGACGCATTGTCCACGCAGTCCGCCATCAACATGGCCAGGGTTTCGGTAGCGTCACCTGCACCCACCAGCGGTGCCACCTTTTCGGCCACCCACGGCGAATGCTCATAAATACCGGAAAAACGTGCAATGAAATCATGTGTATCCATCATGAAGAGACCGCTGCCGGGTGGGTGGTGCGCCAGTGCCGTGCAATGTCGAGGCGGGTCGTAACCCAGGCATCATCGTGCGCGGCGACGTAGTCCAGAAAGCGGGCGAGCGCGGCCGCTCTGCCGGGACGGCCAGCCAGTCGGCAATGCAGTCCGATAGACATCATGCGGCCACCTTCGGCACGCAATACGTCGAAACTGTCTTTCAGGTATTCGTAAAACTGTTGGCCTGAGTTGAAGCCCTGCGCAGTTGCAAATCGCATGTCGTTGGCATCGAGCGTGTATGGCACCATCAGCTGCGGCACGGCGAAGCTATAATCCCAATACGGCAGATCATCGGCGTAGCTGTCGGCGTTGTAGTCGAAAGCACCCTCCTCCGCAGCGATGCGGTGGCTATTGGGGCTGCAGCGACCGAGATACCAACCGCGCGGTTTGTCGCCACACAGCTGTTCGTGAATCTCCAGCGCTTTTTGGAAGTGCCTGCGCTCGGTTGCCTCGTCAATGCACTGATAGTCGATCCACCGGTAGCCGTGACTCGCAATTTCCCAGTCCGACTCCTGCATGGCGGCCACCACTGACGGGTTTCGCTGCAGCGCCATAGCGACCGCGAAGACCGTTACCGGCAGTTGCCGCTCGGAAAACAGCCGATGCAGGCGCCAGAAGCCCGCGCGCGAACCGTACTCGTAGATCGACTCCATGTTCATGTGCCGCTGACCCGGTATCGCTGCGGCGCCAACAATCTCCGACAGGAAAGCTTCCGACGCGGCATCCCCGTGCAGCACACAGTTCTCGCCGCCTTCCTCGTAATTGATGACAAACTGTACGGCGACTTTCGCACTCCCCGGCCAACCGGCATCGGGCGTAGCACGACCGTAGCCGTTCATGTTCCTGGGATAATCGTTGTCCGACATCAAAGGCCCTGCTGCTCCTGGTACCAGTGATCGATAATCTGACGCTCCTCATCAGTCATTCCCGTCGGATTGCCTATTGGCATCACCCTTGTTACGACAGTCTGATGATGTATGCGAGCCACTTCTGCCAGTATGCGCTCATCGGTATCCAACACAACGCCCAACGGCGCCGCAGAAAACGCCGGATGCGCCGGTGAATCGGCGTGGCAGCCGGTGCAGTGCATAGTCACGACGTCTCTGACCTGGGCAAAACTGACTGCCGTGTCGCTGGCGCTTTGTGGGCGTGGAGCGATAGCAGCCGCGAGCCCCGCCAGCAGCAGCGCTGCGATAACAATCGGAAGCAGCGACGCCTGCCCTTTGTGGCGTGCAACAAAGTAAACGCGGATGAGCGCCCCGATGAGGGATATTGCGATGAGGATCACCCAGTTGTATTCGTGACCGTAGGTCAGGGCATAGTGATTGCTGGTCATGACGAACAACACGGGCAACGTGAAGTATGTGTTGTGAACGGAACGCTGCTTCGCCCTGATACCCGGCATGGGATCCGGTGCTTCACCGCGTTCGGCTGCCTCCACCATCTGGC
>Ga0316201_10000183_pt1 | contig 30374 bp, 31 predicted proteins | sample CS6wburrow_MG_FD_204516 | JGI IMG/M metagenome (GOLD analysis project Ga0316201, IMG submission 204516) | Coastal sediment microbial communities from Delaware Bay, Delaware, United States - CS-6 worm burrow | ecosystem: Environmental > Aquatic > Marine > Coastal > Sediment | place: USA...
GCTCCGAGTATCAATAGATTTTTCATTAGGTTTTTTCTTCGGATAGAAATTCTTCCTGTAAGAATGTAATCATGTGTCTGACCTGTTCGTTGGTTAGGCTGTAGATGACTTTTGATTTCTTTCGCCTACTTTCGATCAGGCCTGCCAAGCGTAGCATCTTCAGTTGCTGTGAAATGTTGGAAAGTCGTTTTGCTCCGACAATCTCCGCAATTTCGTTCACGCAGAAATCTCCCTTGGCGAGGGTGCAAATAATACGAAACCGAGTCTTATTCGCAGCTAATTGAAAGATGCCAATGACCTTCTTACAGAGGTCATCATTAGTCTCGAACTGTGTCTTAATTTCCAAGGCAACTGGATTTAAGAGTTTCATTACTATTAAAGTCTTGTGATAATATTAGCTAATGTCAATTGCGTAAGATTTAAGTAGGCCTACTGTTGGGGGCGATGACGGCTCCTTATTTTTAGCTGAGTTATTTCTTTGTCCTTAGAACGTTCTAAGGAAATGGCCGCCCTTGCTCTGAAGCAGCGAGACGTTCTCAATTTTCGCGTTCTGTTACAGACAGCGTGTCAATGGACTCCTTTGTGATGACCGATGCTAGCGATAGCATTTGTCTCACTCATCGTATGGAATCAGATCAGCGAAGCTGTGTGCGCGGAGCAGTATTGTAGGACGCTGAACGCGTCGCACTACATGGCTAGCATTTTATCGATTCCAAGGACACTTCGCGAGTAGCATATTCATACCGCAGGTGTCAGTGATGCCTGCAAATACGAGTCCGGCTCCGACAAAGGCGGGAATTCCGAAAAAGCCTGCATGTACGAATAGACCGAGTAAGGTGCCGATCAGAACGAATCCACCCGCTGCGATGCGGACTTGTCGCTCAATTGAAATGGCTCCCTTCCCATAATTAATGTCGAGGCCATGCTCGATTGCGGCTGCGGTGCCGCCTTCCACTACGATTACATTTTTGTGGCCGGCACTCATAAGCTTTTCCGAGGCCACACACGCACGTTTACCACTTTGGCATAGTACATAGACAGGGTTGTCAGTTCCATATGTCTGGCAAAATGAAGCGGCATCCAGTTGATCCAGAGGCTGGAGTTGTGCACCCTTGACATGGGCTGACTTAAATTCGGCAGGCGTGCGCACGTCGATGACGGTGCTCTGATTGATGAAAAGTCGTGGCAGTTCGCGGGGTGAAATGGTTGGTTGGCTCATCTGGGAATGAGGCTAGGCAGGATTGTGTGACATTCAAGGGGCCATGTTAAATTGTAGTCGTTTTTCTGGGGATTATAAGAACGGCGAAGCTGACTTTATCTCTCTTTCTCGCCTAAATGCTTGGCGATTGAGAATTCTGCGCTTTAATGCCACCTTCTAAGATTTTAATCGAGCAAGAGACTCATCCTATGCAAAAAACAGCACTCCTTTCCGTCAGTGATAAATCAGGCCTCGTGCCTTTCGCTAAAGCACTCGTCGAGCAACACGGTTACCGTCTGCTCTCCACCGGAGGGACCGCCAAGCTTCTTGAGAAAGAGGGCATTCCTGTAACTGAGGTGAGCGACTACACTGGCTTCCCTGAAATGATGGAGGGGCGCGTTAAGACGCTCCACCCGAAGATTCACGGTGGTCTTCTCGCACGTCGTGATAAAGCAGACCACATGGCAGCTGCGGCCGAGCACGGCATCGACATGATCGATCTGGTCGTGGTGAACCTCTACCCATTTGAAGAAACCGTCGCGAAGCCCGATGTGACTTTCGAACTCGCGATCGAAAATATCGATATCGGTGGCCCCTCCATGCTTCGCAGCGCGGCGAAAAACCACGCCTCGGTTTCCGTCGTGGTCGATGCGTCTGATTACGACCGAGTGCTCGCGGCGATGGGCGACGATGCGGCTCTTACCAAGCTACGTCGGGAACTTGCGCTGAAGGTCTTTCAACGTACTTCTGCCTACGACGGTGCAATCGCCAAATACCTCGAAGGTCAGGTCAACGACGAGCCAAACCTCGGCGCGATTTCCGGCATTCCAACTCAGCTCGATGTCAGCCTACCGCAAGCGCAGGTGCTTCGCTATGGTGAAAACCCGCACCAGCAGGCGGCCCTCTATGGCAGCTTCTTCGATTGCTTCGATCAACTCCAAGGCAAGGAGCTCAGCTTTAACAACATTATCGATATCACCGCAGCGACTTACCTTATCGGGGAGTTTCAAAAGCCAACGGTTGCGATTCTTAAGCATACCAACCCTTGTGGTGTGGCCAGCGCCGATACACTGGTGGAAGCTTGGGAGCAGGCTTTCGTCACAGACCAGCAAGCACCCTTCGGTGGTATTATCGTGGTGAACCAGACAATGGATGCCGACCTCGCTGCGATCATCAGCAAGATTTTCTGCGAAGTGATCATTGCGCCGGACTTCACGCCCGCCGCCCGGGAAATTTTCGCTAAAAAGAAGAACCTGCGCCTCATGACGGTAAAGGATAGCTTGCCAGCGGATTCGCTCCAGGAAATGCGTTCGGTTGTTGGAGGCGTGCTGATTCAGGATCGCGACACCATGCCGGATCGCCCGAGCGACTGGAAAGTCGTTTCCAAGCGTCAGCCTACCGCGGAGGAAATGCGTGCGATGATCTTTGGTTGGAATGTGGTTAAGCATGTGAAGTCCAACGCCATCGTTTACGCGGGTTGTGAGCGCACCCTCGGAGTGGGTGCCGGGCAAATGTCGCGCGTCGACAGTTCCAAGATCGCGGTCTGGAAAGCCGGCGAAGCCGGGCTTGCTCTCGACGGTTCTGTCGTTTGCTCCGACGCCTTCTTCCCCTTTGCCGATGGTCTTATCGCTGCCGCTGAAGCAGGCGCCAAGGCTGCGATTCAACCCGGTGGTTCGGTTCGCGACGACGAAGTCATCGCCGCCGCCGACGAGCGCGACATGGTCATGGTCTTTACGGGCAAGCGCCACTTTAAGCACTAGGCGGCTCAATCCGGTTTTTTAAATAAGTCGAGGAAGCGGTCTTCGTACTCCGGGAAGACCTTGAGCCGATCCAGCACCTGCTTGAGCTCATAGGCTCTGGATCGGTCTTTCTCGGCGCTGGAAAACAGCTTTTCGAGCTTTTCTTGATCTTCGGGGCTGAGGTGATCCTCGTCCGGTTCTGGCTGCTCGGGAATGACTTCGGTACTGGCTTCTGCCGTTTTTTGAACAGAGCTTTCCAAGCGATGCAGTAACTTGTCGAGCTCTTGCTCCACGTGAAGGGCCTGCGCTTGTAATTCGGTTAAGTCGATCGTGATTCCCGCCAAGGAGGTGAAGGTTTCGAGTACCGCGAGCGATGCTTTGGGGTATGGGAACTGTGCGAAGGCATGCGGCATTTCACCTAGCAGGCATCCTCCGCGCATCCCATTTTCTGCGGCAATTCCAAGCAAGGCACCGTTGAGTCCGCTGATTTTTCCATCGTCAAGCATCTCTACATTATGGCTTTTGAATTCGCTTAGACTTTCGCGATCGATTGCGCCACCGAAGACGCGCGATGGGTGCTCAGGGCGCATCTGTGTAGCCATCGCAGCGAAGGTAAAGACGCACTCGACGCCCAGTCTGCGAACATGACGGATCAGTTTGGAGCAAAACGCATTGCTTTTTGAAGGCGGTTGAGCCTCGCCGATGAAGACGATGAGATCGTGTTTTTTCATCGGATCATGCCAGAGAAAAAGCCGACTGCGAGGGAGGCGGCCCGTGATAATGAGTCCTCGCTTTACGTCGATATGATCGAGGTCGAAAAACTCAAGTGCAGGAAACTCGGTCAATAAGTGCATGCCGAGTTTCGCCATCAGATAATAGCCGGCGCTGATCGAAACCGCTCCCATGCCTGGCCATACCGCTACAAGCCACGGGTCGTTCAGGGCTTGTTCCTTATTCATGGTCTCACACTTTCTAGTCGAGTTGCTGGTGATTTAAATTAGGATTATTAGCGATCGGTCGAGGAACCGAGAGGGCTGCGTCGTCAGTGTTTGGTTAACAATCGTTTTTCCAGTTCGCTGAGTGGTAATTTTGTCAAATCACCTTTTTCGGCCTTTGTTAATGTTTCGCGTGTTGCGGCGGGGAGGGCTTGGAGTAAACTCGGCATAATTTCACTTGGAGCGAAAAGTTGCCAAGCAGGGCAGCCTCTCTCAGCGACCAGCTTTCCGATTGTATCCGCAACTTGATGAAGCGCTTTGCTTTCGATTTCGGATTTCAAGTTATGTTCTTCACCGTAAGACGCCCCGGATTTTTGGCCAAGGGGCGCACTTTTACCGAAACGCCCTGCTTGGTCGGTCACGACTTCACGGAGTGGTTCGTGTTTGATTTCAACCATTTGTCCCGGCTCTTCGATTAGGTGTGATGGCTGGAGTGGATCGTCGTCAGTCTTTCCAAATTGCAAGGGTCTGATGCGTCCAAGACTTGCTATGATAATGAGTTTTTCCATGACGTTCTAGGGGTTGATCTTCGATTTTATTATGTCGCGGAGCCATTATAACTGCAAGGCTAGAGTGAGTGGATACCAGGTTCTTTTCCTGATTTATTTGGCGTAATGCCCCTCGGACGAGTGGATGGCACTCGCACATTTGCCAGCTGGGCTTTCAGCCCATTTCGATAGAAAAAGAGGATTTCGCCGTACTGCGCTTAACCATCAAAGGATTACGGAAACTCGTGAACTAGGTTTGATTTACGTGGTCAATACAGACAATGTTAAGGTCTATGAAAATTAAGCTCTGTGCGATCTCTGTGCTTTTGGGTTCCTTTCTCCTGTTTGCCGGTTGTCATACCGTGCCGCAGACCGGGCGCTCGGCCTTACATCTAGTGCCTTCCGATCAACTCGCTTCGATGTCGGCTGTGCAGTTTGGGAAACTCAAGCAAGAGACACCGATCTCTCGCGACCCCACCTACAATGCAATGATGCGTCGAGTGGGGGAGCGTATCGCTTATGTCGCGGGTCCGGATATGCCGAATGCGCAGTGGGAATTCGTCGTTTTTGATGATGATGATCAGGTGAATGCCTTTGCCATGCCGGGTGGAAAAGTCGCGGTCTATACGGGTATTTTTAAGGTCGCAAAGAGCGATGCGGACCTCGCAATCGTGATGGGGCATGAAGTCGGCCACGTTGCGGCGGGGCATGGTAACGAACGCGTTTCGCAGCAATTGTTGGCCGCGGGTGGGGCACTGGCCCTGCAGATTGGCACGAAGGATATGGACAATGGTGACCGTCAACTTTTGCTGGCGGCTTATGGTGCCGGCGCAACCGTGGGTGTGCTCTTGCCTTACAGTCGATTCCACGAAAGCGAAGCCGACGAAATCGGCCTGATGTATGCCGCCAAGGCGGGTTACGATCCGCGCGCAGCCATCGGTTTCTGGGAACGCATGGCGGCACACAAGAATGGCATGGCACCTCCCGAATTCCTGTCGACGCACCCTTCGGGCACCACCCGTATCCGCAAGCTGAATGAGCTGATGCTCAAGGCGATGGCAGTTTACCAAAACCGCTAAATTTTTTAGTGTAGCTTTGGCGTATCGGCAGTGTTTGCCTCTCTCTGATTTTTACAGGCAGGATGCCTGTGTCTTTTTTTATGATTAATCCACTCGAAGCCCTTAAAGAATATATTCGCTTTCCCTCCGTTTCCACGGATCCCGCTTATGCCGATGCCATGGTCGGCGCGCGCGAGTATGCCAGTGGACTGTTGGAGCAACTCGGCTTCTCCGTTGAGGTTGTGCAGACTGACCTGCATCCGATTATTTTGGCCGAACGTCTGGGCGATCCCGCGTGGCCGCACGTAGTGATCTATGGCCACTACGATGTGCAACCGGCCGACCCCTTTGAACTTTGGACGAGCGATGCCTTTGAGCCCACCGTCCGTGATGGCCGTATTTACGGTCGCGGTACGGCTGATAATAAAGGCCCGACAATTGTCCATATGGCGGCACTCTCGCGTGTCCTTGCGGAGCACCCCGAGTTGCCGATTAATTTAACTTACGTGATCGAAGGCGAAGAAGAGATCGGCAGTCCCAGTATGCCGAAGTTCTTTGATCAATATGCCGAGCGTTTATCAAAGGCCGATTTCATTCTCGTTTCCGATACCGGTAGCCCGAATACCGAACAGATCGTCATCACCACCGCTTTGCGGGGCCTCGTTGATCTTGAGATCAAGGTACGTGGTGCGAAGGTGGACCTGCACTCAGGGATTCATGGTGGGGCGGTTTACAATCCGCTCGTCGCCCTCACAGAAATTTGTGCGTCGCTGCATAATCCGGATGGGAGTGTCAACGTACCGGGATTTTACGATGATGTCTTGCCCGTGCTTGACTGGGAACGTGAAGAACTGAAGCGCTATCCCGAAACGGTCGAAAGCTATCAGGCGATGCTCGACGTCCCTGCCTTTTATCCGGCCAATGGACTCTCACCACTTGAAGCCGTCCGTTTTGGGCCGACACTTGAGTTTAACGGTATCGGCGGCGGCTATCAGGGAGAAGGCTCTAAAACAGTCATCCCGAAAGAGGCCTTTGCTAAGATCACCTGCCGTCTAGTCGCGAATCAGGACGCGCAGAAGACGCAGGATCAGGTCGTTGCTGCGATCGAGGCACGCTGTCCGAAAGGTGTTTCGCTTCATGTCCGTCGGGGCCCTGTGGCTGAGGCCTATCTTGTCGTGCCACCCGAGCGCCCGAATACCCCTGCGAACCAGCCTGAGTCCTTAGCGCGTGCGTTTAAGTCGGCCGATAGTGCGATTGAAAATAGCTTTGGCCATCCGCCGATTTACCTCCGTGAGGGGGGCAGTATTCCCGTTATTGCGGATTTCAGTAAGCGGGCCGGACTCGACGCTTTGATGGTCGGTCTCTTCACTCCGCTGGATAATTTACACGCACCCGACGAGGGCTTCGATCTGGGACTGATGGAGAATGCGATTTCGGCGTTCGAGCGAATTTTCAAAGATATCGCAGGCGTATAAGGCTTTGATATGACAACACCCCAGCAACCCAACAACCCACTGCACGGTTACACGCTCGAGCAGATTATAATCAGTCTCTCCGATTATTACGGATGGGAGGGCTTGGGCACACGGATCGAGATTCGTTGCTTTAACTTGGACCCCTCGGTGAAATCCAGCCTCAAGTTCTTACGCAAGACGCCGTGGGCGCGTAAAAAAGTCGAAGAGCTTTTTGTTTATACCCTCGAGAAATACGGGGCTGAGGATGACGAGGGATAGGGAACGTTGAACATCGAACATCCAACATCCAACGTTGAACATTGAATTCGGGAGCGGTGCCTGTCCTGAGCATGACGAGGATGTTCGCAGTACGCTAGAATAGTAGCGTCCGCGCTTGCGCGGGCTTTCGTCTGGAGACGGCTGTTTTCTAGGGGAGCGCAGACCTTCGTGTTCATGTACCTTGGGATGACTGTATTCGTAGAAGCGGCACGCTTGTCGCTTTATGGCCGAGCAACGAAAGCGACAGGAGTGTCGTTTCTACGGCATGAGGATGTCCGCAGTACGCTAGAATCGTGGCGTCCGCGCTTGCGCGGGCTTTCGTCTGGAGACGGCTGTTTTTCTGGGAGCGCTGACCTTCGTATTCATGTACATGGCAGTATTCGTAGAAGCGGCATGCTTGTCGCTTTATGGCCGAGCCACGAAAGCGACAGAAGTGTCGCTTCTACGGCACAAGGATGTTCGCAGTACGCTAGAATAGTAGCGTCCGCGCTTGCGCGGGCTTTCGTCTGGAGACGGCTGTTTTCTGGGGAGCGCTAACCTTCGTATTCATGTACATGGGGATGGCAGTATTCGTAGAAGCGGCACAAAAAAACACGAGCGCTTTTCGGCGCCCGTGCTTATTGTAATTAATGTCTGCTCGATCGTTAAATCGGGCGCGCATAGACCATGACCGCGGCGAGAGCGCCAAGAGCGATCAATCCCCACCAAAGGGCAACGCCCAGCGCGGGCTTGCGATTGATCAGTGCGATCAGACCGCCGAGCACAACCCAGATGACGATCTTGGCGATCATCCAGGGCTCAAAGCTGTTGCCGTAAAGCTTCGCGATCAGACCGAAGCCGGCCACGATCATAAGGAGCAGTCCGATACCACTAGTGATGGAGCCGAGCTTTTTAACGCGTGCATCGTCGCTTCCAGCGATGCTGCGTCCAAGAAGTGCGCCGTAACCGAGAAAAAGCATCAAGATGCCGACGAAGTGGAGAATATGATAAACTGTAGGAGACATGGGGACTGACGCTTGCCAATACACAGAAAAAAGCAAGCCCGACTCTCGGTGAGAGTCGGGCTTGGGAAATTAGTTTCGTGCGATTACATCGCCTTCGGTATATCGGCCGGAATGTCCACCATGTGGGTATCCTTACGCTTCACCTTCGCTAGGCGTGAGCGCCGCCTGAGCATTCGATCGAGCTTGGTGACCATGTCGTCGATCGATTTATACATATCGTCGGTCGAGGCAGAGGCAAAATGATCGTTGCCGCGCACTTCCAGCTGCCCCTTGGCAATAAATTCTTTTTGATGTGATGTCTGGTGACTATCGTATTCCAGTTCCACCCGCATGCGGATGATGTGATCTTCGTGTTCGAAGAGTTTTTCAGCCTTTTCATGAACCACATTTTTAATCGAGTCGGTGAGATGCATATTCAAACCTGAGATGATGACATCGTGTTGCTTCATATTTTATTCCTTTATTTTGTTGGTTCCGTTTAACGGAGACGATTGACTCCGCCGCTTCGACCCAATTGTGCAAAAAAAATGCCAACCCCCTCAGAATATTTAAACCGTGCTTCCGTAATCATCGTTACGGGCGGTTCGTCGGGTATTGGCTGCTCAATTATCAAAGCAATTAAGAACCTATGCCCGAGCGTTCGGCTGTGCAACCTTTCTCGGTCAAAACCAGAGATTTTTTTAGGTGAAAATGGGCTGCATCTCCCCACGGATTTGTCCGATTCCGCTGCGCTGGCCGCTTCAGCGGCCCAATTAGAGGGGATTATCGCGAAATCCGAGCCGGGTCTGGTGCTGCTCTTTAACAATAGCGGCTATGGGGATTACGGAAAAATGTCCCGGTTGAGTGTCGATAAGCAGTTGAATATGATCGACTTAAATGTTCGTTCTGTCGTCGATTTAACCACCCGTTTACTCCCTCAGATGCTCGAACGTGGGGGCGCGGTGGTGAATATTGCTTCCACTGCCGCATTTCAGCCTACGCCCTTTCTGGCCACTTACGGAGCTACCAAGGCCTTCGTCCTGAACTGGACCCTCGCACTCAACGAAGATCTCCGTGGCACTTCGGTGCATGCCCTCGCCATCTGTCCGGGGCCCACCCAGTCGAATTTCTTCAAAGCCGCCGGTTTTGAAACCCCGCCGATGAAGAGTGGAGCGAATAAAGGCCTCGATATGACGGCTGATCAAGTCGCGGAATACACCCTCCGTGCCCTCGCGAAAGGGAAGACGCTCTGCGTGACCGGCTGGAAAAACAAGTGCATCGCCTTTTTCGGAAGTAAATTTCCCCTCGTCGCCGTCACCCGAATCGGTGGCTTTATTCTACGTAAGCTGCGACTGGAGCAACACAAGGGGCAATCATAATGGATCCCTACGGCGAAGAAGCTCCTTTGGTCGATCCTGTGGTCTTTCCTGAATGGATTGTGCAGGAAGACGAGAATCTACTGATCGTGAACAAACCCGGTTGGCTGGTTTGTCATCCTTCAAAAAATGGGCCCATGTCCAGCCTTGTTGGCGTTGTCCGCGAATACACCGGAGCCGATAAGCTCCACCTCGTGGCCCGCCTGGATCGGGAAACCAGTGGACTTATTGTTTTCGCGAAACGTCCCTCCGTCGCTCGCAAATTTCAGATGGCGATCCAGCAGCGGATCGTCAAAAAAGACTATCTCACCATTCTTGAAGGCGAATTTGAGACGCCCATTCATGTCGATGAGCCCATCGCACGCCGCCGTGGCGGTCCCGTCTTTGTGAAATCCGAAGTCAGCTACGACCGAAGCTCTCAGACTGCGGTGACCGACTTTATCCCAATGGTTTCAAGAAACGGATACACGCTGTGTCGTGTAGTTCCTGAGACCGGACGTAAGCACCAGATTCGGGTGCATGCGGAGCACATCGCGCATAAAGTCGTCGGCGATAAAATCTACGGGCCCGACGAAACGCTCTACATCGATTTCATTGAAAACGGCTGGACCGACCGTCTCGACGCGGCGCTTCCGATCAAACGCCAAGCCCTGCATTGCTACCGCTATGTATTTGAGTTTCCCGAGGGGCCCGTAACTTTCGCCGCACCGCTGCAGGAGGATATGCGCGCCTTGTGCCGTCAGTACATGCAACTCGATGATGCGGCGCTCGACGCATTTGTAAGGGAGTTGTCTTAGCGCGCAACCTGAATGGTGCTTGATTGCTGCACCAGTCAATCTAGCTGACATTGATTCGTGGCGTCGTTGCTTGCAACGGCCTCTGAGCAGTGTTGCTGAACCCAGTTAGGGCCGGCGCAAGCACCGACGCCACGGAAGAGCCCTCAAAGTCGCATTGAAAAAACCTACCAGTGGCGTTGGTCCCGAACGCCATACTTTGTGACCGAACAGATCCAAACCTGAAACGCACAACGCGGCTTTGCGGATCCACATTCTTAGCCCGGAGGCTTGACGCACTTGTTTCAAAAGCCTCAGATGCGATTCGTGGCTTCTGATCGTTACCTCCTTGTTGATGCATATAATGTGATTTGTGCCACGGATCATCTGCGCGAAACTTTGGCGGAGAATATAGATGCGGCCCGCGATCAGCTCGCAGAAATTGTTTCGTCGATTCACGATGCCGAAGGTATTCGTGTCGCCTTGATTTTGGATAGCCGGAACGACCTGCTCGAGGTGGAACATCCTTTCGGTAAAAAGACTTTCGAGTATCTCTACGCGCCCGCTGCGTTAACCGCGGACGGCGTGATCGAGCGAATTCTGAGACGCGTGAAGAATCCCAATGACGTCAGTGTCGTCAGTAATGATAACTTGGTTCGTGAGGCAACGCGTTCCAGCGGTGCGATCGCCTTACGTCCGGAGGAACTTTTCGAATGGGCCCGCGCCTGCGACGCGCGCCTCGTGCAGGACGCGGCACGTCGTCGCAAAGAAAATGCCAAAGAGTGGCGCCATGGGCTGGATATCGATCTGTGATTGTAGCCACCTTCGATGCCTTAATTCGTGGGCTGTATTTCCGAAGGTTAGTGCCGAATCTTAGGGGTAGGGGAGGTCGACTCGACCGCCATGCAGTATGGTTGGTTCATAGACCAAAGCCGCTACTTTTTTTAAGGCGAGATAAGATTCTTAAGAATACGTTAGACATTTGGGTCTATTAAGCTGATTTTCCTTTGTCACGATTTGTGAGAATTCGTGCAATTCGTGGGCAAAATTTTAAGCGTCGTTTAGTAGCATGCCAGTTGATCAGCTTCAGGAAATTCAAGGACTGTACGGGCCGTTCACATTAAGCGAGCGGGTGATTCAAAAGATCTGGTTGCGACAGGATTTCTCCAAAGACGCACTGCGCACCACTTCCGGTAAAGTTCTGGAAGTCAAAGACCCCGGGCGTTGGAACTTACAGGAGGGACCTGATTTTAAAGAAGCCCGTCTCGTTCTCGATGGTGAAGAAGTGCAGGGCGATGTGGAGATTCATTTCAACGTGGCCGATTGGGAGCTTCACGATCACCAAAACAATCCCAATTTCGATCGCGTCGTTTTGCACGTGGTGCTGCATCCTTCTCGAAACGATACGCCCATCGTTCGCACCACGAGGAGGGACATCCCCGAAACGCTCTATTTGCTTCCGATTCTGGAAGAGGATCTCGAAACCTACGCGAGCGAGGAAGCGCTTCTCGCACTTGAGCAAGTCGACGACCTGGAATGGGTTGCCCGCTTTTTGGAGCACCCACTTGCGGAGCGTCTTCAAGTAATTCGCGAACAAGCCGAGTTGCGTTGGGCGCAAAAACTTCACTATGCGTCCAAGCGACTCTCGGGCTCTGATTGGACCGAAGCTTGCCATCAGTTCTGTCTCGAAGTGCTCGGCTACGCCCGCAACCGTGCGCCCATGTCGCGCATTGCTTTGGAGCATCCGCTTTCTGATTTTCAGCAAAATGCGCTCACCGCGGAGGAGCTATTTGCGGAACAAGGCTCGGCCTGGCGGCTCAGCGGTCTCCGCCCCGCGAATCACCCGCGCCTTCGGCTCGCTCAATACCTCGAAATTGTGAAACAGCGCCCCGATTGGCCGGATCGCTTAGCCTGGGCCTTCAAAGCGTTTCCTTCCGCCGCGAATGAAATTTGCGATAGCTCTGCCAGTGCGTTTCGAAAACGAGTCGGCTTAAACCAGTTGCAGGAGGGGATCAGTGGGGCGGTGTTTAATGACTCTATTAGCAACCGCCGGCTCAATACGATGATTTGCGACGCCTTCCTGCCCCTTGCCACCGCCGCCGGTTTGATTGAGGGGAAGTTTTATTGGATGCATTGGTCTCCGGGCGATGCTCCGGACGGGCTTCGTCGTTTTCTCAAACACGCACAGATCACCGATCGCACCCACCCTCAGAGCAACGGGAGCAACCAAGGGGCGCTGGCTCTGTTTTTAAGTCGTGGGCGCCATATGATGAAGAATTGACTGCTCAGCGGAAATTATCGTAGCTTAGTATTCTTTCCCCTAAGTCCGGCGCATCAAATAATTGCCCTTAAAGAATGCCGATGAATCCTCAACATCAGAACTGTCTTTCCCCTAAGACCTTACCTGAAGACGGAGCAGGACAGGCAGTCTATCAACTTATCTATATGAGTTTGGCGGTCGATGACTTTGACCAAGAGATGCTTCATTCAATTCTCGATCAAGCGCGGCCCAAAAATGCGGAGCTGGGAATTACCGGCCTGCTGCTTTATTCGAAGAAGCAAATTGTTCAAATACTCGAAGGGACTGAGGATGCGGTCGCAAAATTGTTTGAGACGATTCGCAAGGACAAACGCCATCATCACGTCACGCAGCTTTCATTTTGTGAAGTGCCCAAGCGCGATTTCGCCGACTGGGCGATGGGGTTCAAGCGCATCACTGCCGAAGACTTCAATAGCGAGTTTCCGGGATTCACTGACATTGTAGAACGCAAGAACATCAACATGGATCTTCTTTCAGGACTCTCCATCCGAGTCGGTTTTGTCCTAAAAAAATTCTCTCAGCAAAATCGTCTGGAAGACCTTTAGTTTAAGCGATCGTCGATGCCGTTTTTTGGCTGTGTTTGTCTGTTTTTTCGAAGCCTTTGATTCTGCTCCAGCGAGATGATTTTAGCCACGGATGAACGCTGATTATCGCTGATGGGATTCCTTTATCCGTGTTCATCCGCGAGTATCCGTGGCTAAAATTCTGAGTTCTTCTGTTGTAGAACGTAGAGCGTGTTGAGGTCGTGAAGGGCGTTGATAGCCATGACTGAACCTACGCAGTAATTGGTTGATGGTTGTGGCTGGTCTAATGGTCCATGCGTCTTCTTTTTTTAGCCACGGATGAACACTGATTATCGCTGATGGAATTCCTTTATCCGTGTCCATCCGCGAATATCCGTGGCTAAATTCTGGGCGCTCTTTTGTGCCGTAGAGGCACTTAGATCAGCGTGCGGCGTGACAGGCCGTTTTCGTTCGGTTCACCGACTTGTTCGCCATCCCGTTGTTCTAGGTGACGGATTCATCGGCCTCTATGATCCCGAACGTGTTACCCTCGGTATCTCGACACGTCACAAGATAGCCAACTCCTGGAATAGCTTTCCTCTGTTCTCGAATCTCTCCGCCTGAGGATTTCACCGCTTCCGCCACATCGTCCACGGAATTGACGTCGAATACCATCACCGTGCTATCCTCTGGTTCAATACGGGCTGCGATTCCGCCGGTGATACCGGGCTCAGTATCGTCCCCCGTGGTCATCATCCAGTAATCCGTTGGACCTTTCCATTTTTCGACTTTCCAACCAAAGACGTCGTTGTAGAACTTGGCGGCTCGCTGCGGATCATCGGCGCTTAGGTCAAAGTGTATGGGACGTGACATGGGATCCTTGATTTCGTGTTTTTTTGCGAACGTGGAGACGTGACGATGGCGCGCTAGCGACGTTGCCCAGAAGCGTCTGGTTCGACTCGATTATTTATAATGGTATCGCATCAGGACGAAGGTAACCCCGTGATCGAACTCCTTGTAAACAATTCTATGCTCCTCCGTAATACGTCTCGACCAATAGCCACTTAAATTGTGCTTTAATTGCTCTGGTTTACCAATGCCTTCCTGCGGCGATCGCTGAATGTCCTGAATGAGTAGATGGATCCTCTTCAACATCTTCTTATCGGTCTTTAGCCAGAACTGATAGTCCTCCCAAGCTTGTGGGGTGAATGTGATATTCATTCGCTGAGAACTATTTCTTTTTCTATTACATTCCCTTGCTCTGCCGCTTCAATTGATGCAATCAGCCGTTTAGCGTTCGCAGGACTGCGTAGCAAATAGGCCGTTTCTTCAAGCGCCTCATAGTCTTCGAGAGAGATCATGACAACCGATTGATCTCGCTTGCGCGTGATAATAACGGGATCTCGATCAAGGCAGACTTGGTCCATCGTGGAAGCAAGGTTCTCTCTTGCAGCTGTATAAGTTATCGCATTCATATGGACAGGATAGTGTCCATATTGAGGCCTGGGTCAAATAAATTTTCTTCTCGAACGTCGAGGTGTATCATGCAGTGAAGCGCGGAGCGCGTAACGGAATTGATACGACCGACTGGTTCACGCTTAGTTTGTAGTTCGGGTTAAGAATCGACTGATGCTCTTACTTCTCAGTGTGATGAACAAGGATATGATCATCATGATAGTCGAATTTGCCATCGCGGCTCCATACTGAGGGGGCATTCCTGTCGGTGGGCCAGCCTGCTCTTTATAGTATTGGATTGCAGTGGTTATGAATCCTGGGAAATAGGTGATAAAAAAGTAGAGTCCAACAATCGGCACAGCAGCCTGAATCAGTGTAGTAGCTGTCAGTGTCTTTTCTTCATTCAATTTTTCATTTTCTTTGAAGAGGACTCTGGAAATCGGCTTGGCGAAAATCATCAATACGAGACCAAAAAGACACTGAACACCGATCATGCTGACCAAAACTGCAACAATACTTATATTCTCTTCTTCACTTACTTGGTTAAAAACGACGATCTGTGAAAAAACGCCACTACTAACGACAGCTGTAATCGCTGCATAGAAGTAAGTCAGCCCAACAATTCTGAGAATGACTGTGGCTAAAGCTTGTTGATTCATTTTCTTTTGTGAACGTTTACTATGCGTGATTTTTTTAATGTAATATTTCCCGCGTATTCTGACTGTTCGATACCAGTAACGATATTTAGATTTCAGACAAGGGCATTCTATAAGTGTTTAGAAATGATGGGTATGCATGTTAAATTATATTTCGGGGTCTAAGTGATTTCTAGCCCTCGTGATCATTTGCAGGCGTATTCGATGTCGAGTATTCACTATGCAAGTGTCTGCGATGTTCTCGGCATCTTGCCTATGTGATGGAGAAAGCTTTCATGGCTTTCCTCCCTGCATTGTTATCGATTCGCCGCATGCAGGACTTGAGATTTCCCTGCATTGACCTTTATCGCATATCTCGCTTTAAAATAGGGCTTTATGGCGGGCTTCGATGAAAACATTGTGCGGGAATATTTTGAGTTGAATGGATTTTTTGTCCGTCAATTGCGGAAGTATTTAGTCCAGTCCCGAAAGAAGCGGGCGGATGAAGAGATCGATTTGGTGGTCTATAATCCCAACGCGTTGGCGGATGGGGTGCCGGGGGGCTTTCAATTATTCTCGGCAGATATGTTGAAAATTCGTCGGGCGATTGTGGTGGTGAAGGCATGGCATACCTCGCGGTTTACTCCGGCGATGTTGAAGAGCAGTTCGCGGGTCTTTGATTTTTTAAAGAAGGATGTGCTGAGTAAGGCCGAGGAATATTTCCATTTCGATGAAGCGGAGGTCGGTAGCGATGTGGCGGCGGAGCACGCGGGTTTTATGAAGATCCTGGTGCTTCCGGGCCTGCCGACGGCTGACCCGCAGCGAAGCGAGAGTATCGAACTTTTGAAAGCGCAGGGGGTGGATGGCATCATTACATTCAGCACGATTCTGGAAAATTTGCTCCGGAATGTGGAGGTGAACCATAGCTATCAAAAATCGGATTTGTTACAATTGATGCGGATTTTGAAGATCTACGATATGGTGAAAGAGCCGCAGATGAATCTCTTTAATTGAGGCGTTGATTGGTTGGTCGTTGCGGCTTGTTCGTGGTTTGTAGCCTGCGATCGACTGGATCGATTAAGCAACACCTGCAACTAATCACGCTCTTCGCTTGAAGCGTCTCTGAAAACAGGTCTTTGTGGGGTATATGGAAATACATCCTTCTGCTATAGTTTCGGATCTTGCTGTGATCGGTGAGGGCTCGGTGATTGGACCGGGTGCTTTGATCGAGGACGGCGTCGTTATCGGTAAAGCGTGTCGCCTTGCGGCTTATACGGTGCTGCGAAAGGGCACGGTTCTGGGTGATGAGGTGACGGTCGATTCGTTTGCCGTGATCGGGGGCGATCCCCAGTCGCTGAGTTTTGACAGCTCGCTGGCGTCGGGTGTGAAGATCGGTAATAAGGTGACGATCCGTGAAGGTTGCACAATCAACCGTGCGACGCAGGCGGACGCAAATACGGTGATCGGCGAGGGTTGCTACCTCATGGCGCAGGCGCATGTGGCACACGATTGCACGCTGGGGAAAGACGTGGTGCTTTGTAACAATACGATGGTGGCGGGCCATGTGGATATTCGCGAAAAGGTTTTCGTCGGCGGCGGTTCGGGTATCCATCAGTTTTGCCGGATCGGAGCCTATGCCATGATTGCGGGAAATGCCTCGATCGCGGCGGATGTGCCCCCTTACGTGATGGCGGCCGAGCGCAATACGGCTCATGGTTTAAACATGGTCGGCTTAAAACGTGCGGGCTTTGGACGGCCGGAGTTGGCGGACTTGAAGCGCTGCTACCGAGCGGTGTTCTTCGGCGGCGGGAATTTGAAGAAGAAAGCGGCGGAGGCGGTGCGCGAGCATGAGTTTGGTACGACTGCGGTGGGCGTCCGGTTTTTATCATTTTTTGAGAGCGGCAAGCGCGGCTTTATTCAATCGGCTTCGGAAGTCGATTGATGGCTTATAAGTCATGACGAATCCCAGCGAGAATCTACCGCTTGCGGTGACATGCGGCGATCCTGCGGGAGTGGGGCCGGAAGTGATCGCGCAGGCTTTACGAGCAGATGCGTTGGGTGGTTCGGATTGCGTCTTAGTCGGTCCGGCGAGCTGGGCCGAGCCGTTGGCAGCGGAACTGGGGATTGGCTACGAGGCGGTCGGGGCCGAAGACTTTGAAATTCAGCCCGGTGTGCCATCGGCTGCGGGTGCGACTGTCGCGCTGTCGGCCATGGCCTTGGCGGCAGCGGGTTGTCGTGAGGGGCGTTTTGGTGGTGTCGTCACGGGGCCAGTGAGTAAGCACTGGTTGAAGCAGGTGGGTTTTCAACATCCCGGGCAGACGGAGTTTTTTGCCGAGGCTTGGGGCGGTATTCCCACGATGGCGTTTGTTGGGCGGGAGTTGCGAGTGGTTTTGGCGACTTGGCATATTCCGTTGCGCGAGGTTTCGGCGGCGCTGACTGCGGATTGTTTAGAGCAAGCGGTTCGTCGGGCTTTTGACTTGGCGCGCGCCTATGGTGTGGCGGAGCCGAGGATCGGCGTCTGCGGTTTAAACCCACATGCGGGCGAAGGTGGAATCCTCGGCGAGGAAGAGCGCGATGTGCTCGATCCAGCGCTGGATCGTTTACGTGTGGAAATGCCCGGACTCTCGAAATGCTTGCCCGGTGATACGGTATTTTTTCGTCAACGTAAAGGTGAGTTCGATGTGGTCGTAGCCGCGTATCACGATCAGGGCTTGGCGGCGGTGAAGACGCTGGAATTTGATAGCGCCGTGAATGTCACGCTCGGCTTGCCCTATGTACGGACGAGTCCCGATCACGGTACGGCTTTTGATATCGCCGGTCAGGGACGAGCCGATGCGGGAAGCTTTACGGCTGCACTTAAAGTGGCCCGGCAGTTGGTGAATGGCTGATCGGGAGGAAAAGCGCGCGATCGGCTGGAGTGGTCGTGGGCAGGAGTGTCCACGCTCCTTTATGCATGACGTCCCATTTCAAACCTTTAAGACTGAGATTGATAGTTGCGGGAACGCTGAAAGGGGTTAACTGGTAAGCTATAATGAATTCTACTTTAGACATTCCCGAAGGGGTGCGACTGGGCAACGAAAAGCTGATTCTTGTGACGGAGCCAGCCGGCGTGAAGCTGCATTCGCTGATCGAGCGGGAGCAGAAGGGCGACTATCTGCGGGTGAAAATCACCGGAGGTGGTTGTAATGGACTCAGCTATAAAATGAAGTTTGTTGCCGATCCGAAGCGCGGGGATATTTTGGTGCGTTCATCCGGTGCCAGCGTGCTGGTCGATACGAAGAGCGCGCTTTACCTGAAAGGCACCCACTTGGATTATTCCGATAAGATGGTCGGGGGCGGTTTCAAGTTCAGTAATCCGAACGCGACATCGAGCTGCAGTTGTGGCGAGAGTTTTAGTATTTAGGAAGGTCGATGGTTTTTGCTCTCGAAGGGCATCATTCATTAAGTGCCGTCTTTGATTGTTACATGGAGCACTGGGGTTACTCCCGCGAGATGCCTGAACAAGGATGTGACGAAAAGCGTCATCCCAATGATTTCGAGCGATTCCTCGCATGATGAGACAATCCTATAGGGCAGGGAATCGAACCCACCGATCGTTACGTAGTGACCGCCGCTGAATTCAAGGCCGAATGCGCCTCCGACAAAAAGGATAGCTGCGATGGTAAAGCGCAATGCAGTGCGCCGGGGCAATCGAAGCATGAAGGGGATGAAGATGATTGTTAAAATGACTAACATGGGTGCCGCGAGGACGACCCATGAGAAATACAGAACACCGCTTAGATTGAAGGCATGGCGTATTGGTTTGATCGCGACTTCATGAAACGAAACCACTTCATCGACTGACATTAGTATGAAAATCACCGCGAGCAGCGTCCATGCCCAGCGGTTGCGTGGATCGTGATGGCGCGCGAGTATTGCAATAGTCGCCAGCAAAACGGACGCGGTTGCCATGGTTAAAGATTCATACCATGCAGGCAAACTGTACTCTAAATCCAATGCGAAGTGTCGTAAGTCCTTGAGGAAGGTTTCAGTGCCGATGTTATGCACGACAACCTCCCGCATAACTCCAAGTCCGAGAACGATTGCGGTGGCGATCCACAAGTAGGTGGAGAGCTTTCGGATTTCGAGTGTAACTAAACCCGGTTTAGTTACGTGGCAGACGTCCGAGGCTGTGTGTTTTTCGTTCATTCTAGTCTGACCGCCGAAAACTTAGCGGATTTATGATCCGTACTAACTACATATTAGCTTTCATTAATGTGCTGTCAATTAAAGGTTTCTGGTTTTCAAGAACGTTATTAATGTAGGCTTAGGGACCAAAAAAGAACGCCCATTTCTGAGCGTCCTTGTCATTGAAATCTATTTGGACCGCTTACGCCTGAATATGCTCAAAGGCCCAGTCGAGCCAAGGAAGGAGTGCTTCGATGTCGCTTGTTTCGACAGTCGCACCGCCCCAGATGCGGAGCCCAGCGGGGGCGTCGCGGTAGCTACCGAAGTCGTAACCGACACCTTCTTTATCGAGCAGGCTGACGAGCTGTTTGGCCTTAGCCGCTTGTTCGTCTGCTGAAAGGGCTTGGTACCAAGGAGCGACGATCTTGAGGCAGATGGATGTGCTGGATATTGTGGCAGGATCTTCAGCGAGGAATTCGATCCAATCGGTCTTTGCGACCCAAGCTTCGATGGCGGCGAGATTTGCCTTCGAGCGTTCGATGAGGGCGGGGAGTCCGCCAATGCTTTCAGCCCAACGGAGACCGTCGACCGCATCTTCGATGCAGAGCATGGAAATGGTGTTGATCGTCGCGCCGCTGAAAATGCCTTTGATCAGCTTACCCCCTTTGGTCAGACGGAAGATTTTAGGCAGTGGCCACGCAGGGGTGTAGCTTTCGAGGCGTTCAATCGCGCGTGGACTGAGCACGATCATGCCGTGTGCGCCTTCGCCGCCCATGACTTTTTGCCAAGACCAAGTGACGACATCGAGCTTGCTGTAGTCGAGATCCATGGCGAAGACTGCGGAGGTGGCATCACAGATCGTGAGGCCTTCACGGTCGTCGGGAATCCAGTCGAGGTTGGGCACTTTGACACCCGAAGTGGTGCCGTTGTAAGTGAAGACGACATCGTTCTGAAAGTTCACTTCGTTAAAGTCAGGGAGCTTGCCGTAGTCCGCCTCGAGCTTACGGGCATTATCGAGCTTAAGCTGTTTCATCACATCGGTGACCCAACCGGAGCCAAAAGATTCCCAGGCGAGCATGTCGACGCCACGGGCTCCAAGGAGAGACCACATGGCCATTTCGACCGCACCAGTGTCGGAGGCGGGAACAATGCCGCAGACATAACCTTCGGGGAGACCGAGGATGGACTTTGATTTATCGATAACTTCTTCGATTCGTGCTTTGGCAGGCTTTGCGCGGTGCGAGCGGCCGACAAGGGCATCGTTGAGCGCATCGAGCGACCAACCGGGGCGCTTCGAGCAAGGGCCGGAGGAGAAGTAAGGGCGATTCGGTTTAACGGATGGTTTCATTGGAAGGTGTCTCAAAGGAACATCGAACGTCGGACATCGAACGCCCAACGTCGAATCTTTTGATTTAGAAACGGATTAATATATAAAAGTGGAGTTTTCGCGGAGGTGAGTCCTTAGCCCTTTTTCGCGGCTTTCTTGGCGGGTCTAGGCGCAAATTCGAAGCCGATTTTTCCAGTCTCGAAGTTGAGGGTGAGGAAGGCTTTGAAGGGGCGCTTGGTGCGTTTGGAAATGAAGCCATCGAGGAGAGGCGTCTTACCTTCGGTGAAGAGCTTTTCGACATCACCGGGCTGTAGCTCCTTTTGTAAAATGACCTTGCCGAGGCGAAAGCCTTCGGGGGCATCTTTGGTTTTGAGTTGTGGCACGTGGTAGGCTTTTTCAGTGGCGTAGAGCTTTGCTTCGGTGCCGTCTTTAAGCGTGATGCCCTTGAGAATCTGATCGTCGCGGAGTTCTTCGGCCGAGTTGGGTTCATCCCCGTCGAAGACGAAGTTGGTTTTCCATTTGCCGATTTTCCCTGTCTTGGTGACGTTTTGGACGAGCTCGAGGCCCGCCGCGAAAGGTTTGTTGAAACGGGAGACGAAACCTTCGCGCTCTTCGAGTTTCTTGGTTGTGAAGAGCTCTTTGGCTTCTTCCTCACTGAGCTTACGACCGGCGATATGCTTGGAAACGCGAAAGTCGCATTCCGTTTCGCGGCACTCGTAAGTGGCATCGGTTTGCTTCAGGCGCGGAGCACCGCAGGCAGGGCAGGGGCACTCCAAGTCAGGGAAGACGCGATTAACGAGTACTTCCATGTGGCTGCGAGCCTTGGACACAACGTCTTCGGTGAAGGTGGCGATCTCCTGCATGAACTCGTCGCGCTTGATCTCGCCGCGCTCCATCTTATTGAGCTTGGCTTCCCAGTCGCCAGTCATGGAAGGCGAGCTAAGGGCGTCGATTTTCATCTCTTCACAAAGCTCAATTAGGCGGAGGCCTTTGCCGGTGACATTGAGATCGCGACCTTCGCGGGCGATGTATTTTTGGCGAAGCAGACCTTCGATCGTGGCGGCGCGGGTGGCGGGTGTGCCGAGGCCGCGTTCGGACATCGCTTCGCGGAGCTCGTCGTCATCGATCAGCTTGCCGGCACCCTCCATCGCTGCGAGAAGGGTGGATTCTGTAAAGCGGGCGGGCGGTTTGGTTTCTTTGTCTTCGACTTGGATTGAATCGACCTGGGCATCTTCGCCCTGACTGACCGCGACCAACTCATCCTTTTCCGCCGCCACTCCGGCGACGCGCCCATAAACCGCGAGCCAGCCTGGCTCGGTGAGGGTCTTCCCGTTGGTCAAAAAGACATCTTTTTCGCTGTCGTGATTGATCGTGGTGAGGCGCTTGGTGACTTCAAACTCGGCGTGGGGGAAAAAGACCGCAATGAAGCGCTTCACGACCATATCGTAAATTTTGGCTTCTTGATCGGAGAGTTTAACGACTCGACCTGTTGGGATGATGGCAAAGTGATCGGAGACTTTGGCATTATTAAAGACACGCTTGGAGAAGCCGATGCGGTCGTTTTCGATGGAGTCAGCCGCCCACTTGGCGACGGGGTGGCCGGAACTAGCCAGATCGCGGACTGTTTCGTAGACTTTACCCATGTAGTCTTCCGGCAAGTAGCGGGAATCCGTTCTGGGGTAGGTCAACATCTTATGGCGCTCGTAGAGTGCTTGGGCGATGCCGAGTGTGTTTTTCGCGGTAAAGGGTGCTTCGCGTTGGAGGGTGGTGAGATCGTAGAGTTGAGGCGCGATTTGCTTGGTCGGCTTGGTCTCTTCGGTTACGGTGCCAGTCTTACCGGTGCAGCGCTCATGGATGGTTTCGGCCGTAGCTTTATCCCAGATGCGCTCGGCGCGACCGTGGGGTTTTTCCGCGTTTTTCTTAAATTGAGTGTCGATCCATTTGCCGGGGTAGTTGCCTTTTGCGACGGAGAATTCGGCATGGACTTCCCAGTAGTCCTCTGGATTGAATGCTGCTATTTCGCGCTCGCGCTTGGCGAGGATGGCGAGGGTCGGGGTTTGTACGCGACCGGCGGCGGTGATATTGAAGCCACCGTGGCGGGAGCGGAAACAGGTAAGAGCGCGGGTGGAGTTGAGACCCACGAGCCAGTCGGACTCGGAGCGGCATTTGGCGGCATCGGCGAGGTTTTGCATTTGCTCGCCTTCGCGGAGTTTTTCCCACGCTTCCTGAATCGAACCTGTGGTCATGGACTGCATCCAGAGGCGTTTGACGGGCTTTTTGATTCCGCCGATGTCCATTATGTATTGGAAGATCAGTTCACCTTCACGGCCGGCGTCACATGCGTTGACAATGACATCGAACTCTTTTTTCTTCGCCAAGCTGAGGACATGCTTGAGGCGATTGTGTGACTGTTCGATCGGCTGGAGTTCGAATTTTTTTGGAATCGCAGGGAGAACATTGAAGTTCCAAGGGAGATTTTTTCCGTTCGGGCCGGTCGGCATCTTCAACTCGACGAGGTGCCCGACTGCAGAAGTAATGGCAGCATTTTCGTTTTCGAAATACTGGGCATCGCGGGATTTCCCCTTTTTCTCAAACTTACCCAGAGACTTGGCGAGTGCTTTAGATAGGTCGGTCGCGACAGAAGGTTTTTCTGCGATAATTAAATATTTCATAGTGTATAAAGAGGACAGTCTGGAAAATCGGTGAGCCTCACGGTCGCGGCGGCTCTTGAAAAGTGATTGTTCGGGTGTGAAAGTATAAAAACCGCTTGGCGAGCCCTTTCTTACAAGACATTGCTCTGGTCTTGGCAATGGGGCGTTGCTAGTTTTCGGTAAAAAGAGGCGATTAAATCTGGCGTCAACCCTCTTTCTGGTTTTTGAGAATCGTTTTAAGTTACTCGCACCTGCACTTTTTATACCACCCATGCTCCGAAGATACCGTTACAAACTTGCGCGCAAGGCAAACGACTTTGCCCAGTTTACGGCGGATGTGATCTATGATCGGAGGCATGGTCGGGCTGCGGAGTTGATGTCTTCGTTTCTTCATGCGCTGTCGTTTCTCTTTAGTGGCATCGTGCAGTTGCGCTGGTATCTCTACGAACATCGTATTCTCCGCAATAAGCCGCTGGGCTGTCTTGTTGTGGTGGTCGGTAATTTGACGGTGGGGGGCACCGGCAAGACGCCGGTGGTGGAGAAATTTGCCCGCACCCTGCATGAGCGCGGGCGCAAAGTCGCGATTCTGAGCCGCGGCTATAAGAGTAAGAAGGAGCCACTCGCGAAGAAAATCTGGCGTAAGCTCTCCCATGGTGAAGAAATCCCCCCTAAAATCGTGAGTGACGGCAAGACCGTGCTGCTCGACTCGGATGTGGCCGGCGATGAACCTTTCATGTTGGCTCAGAACCTGCCCGGCGTGGTTGTGCTTTGCGATAAGAACCGCGTGAAGGCCGGCTCTTTCGCGATTCGGCGCTTCGGGTGCGATACGCTGATCCTTGACGATGGGTTTCAGTACCTTCCTCTCAAGGGAAGGTTAAATCTACTCTTGGTTGATAAAACCAATCCCTTCGGAAATCAGCATTTGTTGCCGCGAGGGATTCTGCGCGAGCCGATCAAGCACCTCTCCCGCGCCAGTTATATATTTTTGACCAAGTCGGATGGGACGCGCGACGACGCGCTGCTAGAGATTATACGTGAAAATAACCCGAAAGCGGAAATCATCGAGTGTGCGCATAAGCCGCAATACCTCCAGTCCGTGGAGACTGGGGAACGCCTGCCGCTCGATACGCTCAAGGGGGCTCATGTTGCAGCCTTTAGTGGTATCGCCTCGCCCGAGAGCTTCGAAAATATGCTTCGCGATTTCGGCGCAGAGATTCGCTATAATCAGAGGTTTCTCGATCACCACCGATTTACTCGCTACGAAATCAACCACCTTTATATGAAGGCTGGTGAGGCTAAGCTCGATATGATCGTGACGACGGAGAAGGATGCCGTGCGCCTTTTTGAAGATATCAAAGCACCGATTCCGATCTATTACTTGCGATTGGAGATTGATATCCTATCCGGGGAAGAAGATTTCGAAGCAGCCGCGACTCGCATTTGCCTGCCACGCAATACGCAACCTCAGATCACCCGTGTGCCATGGGCCGGGCAAACTTAGCTCATTTGCGCGGATATTAAATCACCTCTTTTTTGATAGGTGGAATGACTGCTTGCTTTTATTGAGAAATAGTCGATAAGGTTCTCGTTCTATAGCACATGTTAGGATTCAGAGCGTGGGTAGGCATCAGTTGGATAAATTGTATTCGTCAGGTGGTTTCAGTTCGCAAACGGACACTCAGAGCAAAGAAGCAGGTGAGATAGTTAAAAGTAAGAGATAAAGAAATAATATGAATACAAAGATGTATGTAGGCAATCTGTCCTACGATGTTAATGATGCAGAACTCCGTGAACTTTTCGAAGCACATGGTACTGTGAGCGACGTTTTCATTGTGAAGGATCGTGAGTCAGGCCGCCCCCGCGGTTTTGCTTTCGTTTCTATGGAAACTAAAGAAGAAATGGATGCAGCGATCGAAGGTCTTAACGGAGCTGAGTTCATGGGTCGTAATCTGACAATCAACGAAGCACGCCCACGCGAAGAACGCCCACAAGGCGGCGGCGGTGGCCGTAGCTTCGGTGGCGGCGGTGGCGGCGGTGGTCGCGGCGGCTTTGGCGGCGGCGGAGGCGGTGGCCGTGGTGGCGATCGTCGTGGCGGTGGTGGCGGAGGCCGTGGCGGTTATGACCGCGGTGGTCGTGACTCCTACTAAGCTCCACGCTTAATAAACACTTTCAGCGAGGCTCGGCGACGAGCCTCGTTTTTTTTATGCCTAGAGGTGATCGATCGGGCGGTTTCGGTGAAACGGACCTAGCTTTTGTAGGCTTTCGCAACTAATTCCTTCAGTCGATCGATTTGATCCGATGAGGTTTTTGCGATAAAACCACGGGCGTGAGTAAAGTGGACGTCGGTCTCATTTTCAAGTTGGCAGAAGTCGAGGCGTGGGTCGTCGTTAAAGCGGCGCATCCCGTAACCGTGACCTCGACTATCCGGATAGATGAGGGCGATGACTTCTTTTTCCAGTCCGAGTTTCTCTACGTGGTGCCCGAGTCCAGCCGAAGCCTCGTCGGGCATGGGATCCGTGCGTGGCATGTAGAGCGCCTTGAACTCGTCGCCGCTGCCTCCGAGAGTCCAAACTTCGGCGTGTTCGGCGACGAAGTCCAGGCGGGTGCGTAGGCCGGTGACGTAATCGACGAGGTCTTGGCCGATCATACGCATGATTTCCCAAATTGGTTCGCCCGGCTTGTGTTCGGTTTGGCTGGCAAAGCGGCGGAGCACGGTAATATCGACTGGGGAGTTGAGCTTGCCGAGGGTTTCGCGGTCGATGCCGAGCCATTCAGCGGTATCGACGGGGCCGCGGCAGTCGAACCACTCGGCGACTTCGAGCCAGTCGCAAAACTCGCGGGCGTCTTCGTAAAGACCCAGATGCTGGAGGACGAGCGAGAGTGCGCAGGTCGGCACATGGTCACGCGGAAATTGATGGTGGTCGAAGTTGTTCCGCTCGGGGGCGTGCTCGTTCCCAATGTCGAGGACGGCTGTGGCAGGATCGACGAGGTCGGCCTCGGTCGGGTTGCGACGCTGGATGGCGACCGGGGCTTGGGTCAGGAGTACCGCGCAGGCAAGAAAGTCGTCTTTATGGGCCCCGCCCGGGTGAGTTACGATGGATGAAAATGTGGACATGAACCTCGAACATCGAAGGTTGAGCATCGAAGGTCGAATGAAATTCTTAATCTTATTATCAATGCTCCAGCCATGTAGGTAGGGATGAAGCCAAAGTGAAAGATTTTGATTACGCGGGTGCGACTTCGTCACAAAAAAAGTCCCCGCTCTTTCGAGACGGGGACTTCGTTGAAATGCTTTGCTGGAAGTTACTTCTTTTTCGCTTCTTCGCGCTCTTTAGCTTCCTTGATAACAACCTCGGCCACATTACGTGGGCAAGATGCATAGTGGGAGAACTCCATGGAGAACTGACCACGGCCGGAAGTCATCGTGCGGAGTGCGCCAATGTAACCGAACATTTCGGAAAGCGGTGCGTCTGCCTTGATGCGGATACCGGTGCTGGCTGGCTCCTGAGTCTTGATCATCCCGCGACGGCGGTTCAAGTCGCCGATAACGTCGCCCATCTTGTCTTCTGTGCAGAAAACGTCGAGTTTCATGACCGGCTCAAGGATTTCAGGGCCTGCTTTAGGCAGGGACTGACGATACGCTGCTTTTGCTGCGATTTCGAAGGCGACTGCAGAGGAGTCAACCGCGTGGAAGGCACCGTCTGTCAGTGTAACTTTGAAGTCCAAGCAAGGATAGCCGGCGAGAACACCGCGCTCCTTGGAAGTCTTAAAGCCCTTTTCAACTGCAGGCCAGAACTCACGAGGAACGTTACCACCGACAACCTTGGATTCGAACTGGAAGCCTTCGCCCGGTTCGAGTGGTTCGAGTGTGTATTCGATCTTCGCGAATTGTCCGGAACCACCAGACTGCTTCTTGTGGGTGTAAGCGTCTTCGATTCTTTGGGTGATGCTCTCACGATAGGCAACTTGTGGCTTACCGACAACCGCTTCGACACCGTAGGTGCGCTTCAGAATGTCGACCTTAATGTCGAGGTGAAGCTCGCCCATGCCCTTAAGAATGGTTTCGCCGGAGTCTTCGTCGGTTTCGACGATGAAGGTCGGATCTTCTGCCACCATCTTACCGATCGCAGTACCCATCTTCTCCGCTTGGGCTTGGTCCTTTGGTTTAACCGCGATCGAGATAACGGGCTCGGGGAATACCATCGGTTCGAGTGTCGCAGGATTGTTCGGGTCACAAAGTGTGTGACCTGTTTGAACGGATTTCATGCCGAGAAGGGCGACGATGTCACCTGCCTGTGCCGAATCGACCTCATTGCGCTCATCGGCGTGCATCTCGATGATACGGCCGATGCGCTCTGTCTTGCCAGTCGCAGTGTTTAGGACGTTGGTGCCCTTTGCGATTTTACCAGAGTAGATACGGGTGAAAGTCAGTGCGCCGTATTTGTCATCCATGATCTTGAACGCAAGTGCACGGAGCGGGCCGTTGACATCAACTGTAGCGACCTTACCAGTTTCATTACCTTCGAGGTCGACTTCAGGCTGTGGCTTGACTTCGGTTGGACTCGGAAGGTAATCGATGACGGCGTTGAGGACGTTTTGAACACCCTTGTTCTTGAACGCTGATCCACAGAATGTGGGGAAGAAATCGAGGTTGATTGTACCCTTGCGGATGCACTTTTTGAGCGTTTCGATATCGGGCTCTTCGCCTTCAAGGTAGGCTTCCATTGCTGCGTCGTCTTGCTCAACAGCAGTTTCGATCATTGCCGCGCGGTATTCTTCAACCTTGTCGACCATGTCCGCTGGGACGTCTTCAAGTGTATAGTTCATTGGGTCGCCGGAGTTATCCCAGACCCATGCCTTACGAGTCAAGAGGTCAACGACACCTTGAAGATCGCTCTCTGTGCCGATAGGAAGCACCATAACAAGTGGATTCGCACCGAGGATTTTTTTCACTTGGTCAACGACCTTGTAGAAATCAGCACCGATACGGTCGAGCTTGTTGACGAAAATGATACGGGCGACTTCGGAGTCATTGGCGTAACGCCAGTTGGTCTCGGATTGTGGCTCAACACCACCGGAACCACAGAAAACACCCACGCCACCGTCGAGTACCTTCAGCGAACGATACACTTCAACAGTGAAGTCAACGTGCCCGGGAGTATCGATGATGTTGAACTGGTGGTCGTCCCAGAAACAGGTCGTCGCTGCAGACTGAATCGTGATGCCACGCTCTTGCTCCTGCTCCATGAAGTCGGTGGTCGCAGCACCATCGTGCACTTCACCCAACTTGTGGATTTTACCAGTGAGCTTCAAAATACGCTCTGTTGTGGTTGTTTTACCGGCATCAACGTGCGCGAAGATACCAATGTTTCTGTATTTTGATAGGTCGGTCATGATCTAATCTGTTTGTATTTAAGAGTCTGTATATACGTGATTTAGAGGGCTTTTAGGATCGCGAGATCTGCCCACGGAATTCCAAAAAAGAGGCGGAGATTAGGACTCGATCTGAATACTGCAAGGCAAGAAAACGGCTGATTTTTCGGCGAATCGGCTCGTCAGCGGTATATTCGCGAAAAACCGGATGCCTCGAACTGAGTTGTACCACTGGTTGGTCATTTTTTGAAAGCGGCTGTTAGATTTGCGTCTCTTTACTTCAGTTCTATTCTTTCACTATCGCTAAAATGAAAATTTCTATAGTCTGTGGCTTATAAGTCTTCTTCATGACTGATTCCGCAAGATTATCTCAACCACTCGTCGCGGTCGCCGGTGCGAGCGGATTTGTCGGCACGCATCTCAGAGCTCAACTCGCAGAGCAGTTTAATTTTCGGGCGCTTTCCCGTAGCCCACACGTGGTTGAGCGTAATGAGGGGGAGGGGGCCACACAATGGCGACAGTGCGATCTGTATTCGCTCCCGAAGTTGAGTGAGGCGCTGCAGGGCTGTGATTTTGCCATCTATCTGGTCCATTCGATGGCACCGTCGAGCCGGCTGATGCAGGGGAATTTCGAAGACACCGATTTACAATTGGCAGATAACTTTATCCGAGCTGCCGAAGAAGCCGGTGTCCGCCACATCATTTATCTGAGTGGTCTGATGCCCGCAGAGGGCGAAGTGCTTTCGCCACATTTGAGGAGTCGTCGCGAGGTCGAGACTGTGCTGCAGTCCAGATCGGTTCCAGTGACCGTGCTTCGTGCGGGTTTGATTTTCGGGGCCGGAGGTTCTTCGTTCTCCATGTTGATCAATCTCGTGCGGCGCCTTCCGTTTATGTTGCTACCCGCATGGGTCGGTTCAAAAACACATTCGATCGATATCGATAATGTCTGCCAAGCTTTTAGCCTATGCTTGCAAGACGAGTCACTCGCAGGCGGCATTTATGATCTCGGTGGGCACGAGCCCATGACTTACCGCGATATGATTTTGAAAACTGGCGAGCTCTTGGGCCATAAGGTGAAAACCATCGATTTTCCACTTAACTGTTTCGCTCTTTCAAAGCATTGGGTCTCACTCTTCAGTGGTGTGCCGCCTGCGCTGGTAGGCCCATTGCAAGAGAGTTTGCGGCACAATCTTCAGGCCCGACCCAATCCGCTTTTGGAGCGATTGAATGGCCGATTCGTCTCGTTCGAAGAGTCGTTCAATAAGGCAGTTGATGCGCATGGCCTGCCGCTCCCCAATCCGCGGAGTCATACACAGACTGCGGATAAGCAGCACATCAAAAAAGCTCGTCGCGTACGTTCGGTTCAGCGCATGCCACTTCCCCAAGGATGGGATGCGCAGCAGATTGCCAGTGAATACGGTGAATGGCTTAGCCGTCGTTTTGGTGGTTTGATCAATGCGGAAAAGGACACGAGCGGGGTGGTGCGTTTTCTCGCTCTGGGCAATCGTATCATGCTACTGGAGCTTACGCCCACACCCTATACTTTGGAAAATAAGCGCCGCTGTGCCTTTTACATTTCGGGAGGAATTCTCTCGCGCAC